>ENA-OQJH01001417-OQJH01001417.1-human-gut-metagenome-genome-assembly--contig:-NODE-1417-length-10008-cov-1.696185_pt1 | contig 10008 bp, 10 predicted proteins | sample MGYA00242597_ERZ504763 | MGnify/ENA primary metagenome ERZ504763 (study PRJEB26092, sample SAMD00036359) | human gut metagenome | host: Homo sapiens | study: EMG produced TPA metagenomics assembly of... | reverse complement strand
GCGGCTTTGGATTTCCTCGATGGAAGATGTAGCAATCAAGGAGGGCTTTGAAAATCTCAGGTCTGGAACGGAATATGATGCTTTGTATGAAGCAGCACTGTGTCGAGAACGAGCCGACTGGATTGTTGGTATTAACGCTACTCGACTTTTTTCGACCTTTACGGGCAGACCCTGAATGTCGGTCGTGTTATGACCCCTACCCTTGCTATGGCTGTCATGCGGGAAGCCGCCATTTCCGCATTCAAGCCCGAACCGTTCTACACTGTTCAGATTGGACTGGACGGGTTTATTGCATCAAGTGAACGCTACAAGAAAAAGTCCGAAGCTGAAACTATCTGCAACGGTTGTTCTGTAGCAATCGTCACCAAAGCAGAATGTAAGGAGAAAAGCGAAAAGCCGCCTGCGCTCTATGACCTGACCAGTTTACAGAGAGAAGCCAACCGTGTGCTTGGCTACACGGCACAGCAGACCTTGGACTACACGCAGAATCTCTATGAAAAGAAACTGGTCACTTATCCCCGTACCGACAGCAGGTTCCTGACGGAAGATATGGCACATAGCCTGCCCGACCTCGTAAAGCTGGCTTTTCACACATTTCCCGTGGAGGATGTGGATAACGTACCCGTTCATGCAGAGCAGGTTGTGAATAACAAAAAAGTCACAGATCACCATGCCATCATTCCGACCAGAGAATTACAGAAATGCAATCTGAGCGAACTTCCCAAGGGTGAACTTGCAATTTTGCAACTGATCTCGAATCGGTTGTGCGTAGCTGTTGGCGATCCGCACCGATACGCAGAGACAGTTATTGAGCTGGACTGTGGCGGTACCGTGTTTTCCACCAAAGGCAAAACTGTTGTGCAGGATGGATGGAAAGCTCTGGTTCAGAAAAATGATTCGACAAAATCCGACGAAAACGTGCAGACACTCCCTTCTGTTTCCGTTGGTGACGAAATGACCGTCAGCGGCACGGAAATCAAGGAAGGGAAAACATCTCCCCCTAAACACTTTACCGAGGATACGCTGCTTTCTGCTATGGAAACAGCCGGTGCAGATGAAATGCCGGAGGATGTCGAGCGAAAAGGTCTGGGAACTCCTGCAACCCGTGCCGGTATCATTGAGAAGCTGGTGCGCATCGTTTTCTGGAGCGTAAAGGCGATAAGAAAACCAAACACTTGATTCCGACTCACAAGGGTACGGCTCTGGTAACAGTCATGCCAGAACAGATTCAGTCCCCCTCCATGACGGCGGATTGGGAAGAAAAGTTGTTGCTCATTGAAAAAGGCGAATATGCCAGCGAGGATTTTATGGACGAGATCAAAGATGTGATTGCCGGTCTGATTCAGAACTATGAAGTGATCCGTGATTCCGAGGTACTGATGTCGAAAGAAGCCAATTCTATCGGCAAATGCCCTCTCTGCGGCAGTGCTGTGGAGGACAAGTCCAAGGGATACTTCTGTTCTAACAGAAGCTGCAAGTTTGCCCTTTGGAAAAACAATCGCTACTTTGAGAGTATCGGCAAGAGCATGACTTCTGCCACGGCGCAGAAACTGCTCGGTTCCGGCAAGGTAAAGCTCAAGAATTGCAAGTCCGAAAGGACGGGTAACACCTTTGATGCCACCGTTTTTATGGAGGTATCAGAGGATGGCAGGACGAAGTTCAGCATGGAATTTGATAATGGAGGAAAAAGCAAATGACGAATGAATACAACCCGGATGGTAAGGAAATCCGATTTATCGACAGCCATTATAAGGATTTGTTTCATATCCCCGATGGCAGCTGTGTGCAGATTCACTACCCGGATGAAATGGTTGTGAAGCCCTGCACCTTCATTGACGAGTATCATACGCAGATCGGATACAATGTGTTTCATATCTGCCAGTTTGCAGAAATTATGGAGCGCAACGGCGCAAGCTATATGCCGGAGCCTGAGATTATGGGCGATGAAGCCGCATGGAAGGTCGGAAAGGATAGAATCCTTGCGGTGCAGACCTGCGAAGATGGTTACGACTACACCCTGTTAGATGAAAACTACAACGAGATTGATGGCGGTCAGGTCGATAACCCTGAACTGTCCATGATCGAAGTCCGCCAGGATATTCTGGAATCCTTTGGACTGGAGCGCCGGGAGCTGCGGGCGATGTTCTATGAAGATGTCATGGAGCAGGCTTTTGAAGTCGGCAGACAGGCGGTGGTGGTCAATGACCCTATCGCTGAGCTTGCTTTTAAGCTCGACCGTTTTGCAGAGAACTTCGACCCCTATGAATATATGGATCAGGTCGATGATGTGCAGGCGCATATCCAAGAAATCAAGGCGGATCTTACCGCTGGTAATACGGCTCCGTATCGTGAGTTCCTGAATACAGCATTGCAGAATCCCGTGAGGAAACTGCGGTTGAGGTTGCCAAAGTGCTGAAAAGTCAGCTGGATAAGATCGACTCTCCGAAGCGTGAGTCGGTCATGGAAAAACTGGCACAGGCCGCAGAAAAAGCTGCGCCTGCCAGTCCCTCTCCCAAACGCAAAGAGCCTGAACGATAAGGAGGACACGGATATGAAAAACGAAAAATGGGATGATGTTCACGGAAATACCACCCCGGATGACAGAATGGTTGCTTTTCTGGAAAGCCCCACGGATTCCTATGCGATTCTTCAGCTGCGGGAAGATGTAGACGATAATATCCCGCTCATGTTTGCAAATTACAGCTACCTTCAGAAGAAAGAAATGGAGCCTGAGATTGACCGTTACGAGGTGGTCTATCATGGCTCCATTTCTATGTCTGGGGATGTGAATCGGCAGCTGGAAGATTTGTATGTGAAGTTCAATATTGACCACCCGAATGATTTCCGTGGTCACAGTATGTCGGTCAGCGACATCGTAGCCTTAAAGGTAGTCGGTGAGGTATCCTTTCACTATGTAGATTCTGTTGGGTTTCAGAAGCTGGAAAACTTTATGAAGTCCGAAAACTACCTGAAAAACGCAGAGATGGCAATGGAAGATGATTATGGGATGATTGACGGTATCATCAATAACGGAAAAGCGCCCGGATTAGAGGAACGCCCTTCGGTATTGGAGCAGTTAAAGGAAAAGTCCGTGCCGGATGTTTCCCATAAACCTTCCAAGAGCCACCCGGAAAGGGAGATTGAATGATGGATTTCACACAAGATGAGCGGAACATGATGATGCTTTACAGCCCTGGCACAAGGTCAGGGCTGTGTGAAGCACTGACACTGATGAAGGAACAGCTTTCGGAGGACGAGTCAGAGCTTTTGCTTTGGCAGACTCGGTTCTCCGTAAGTTTCAGCCATGGACGATGCCGCCTTTGAGAAGCTGAACCTTTATCCGGATTGATAGGATTGGAGGGATACAATGAACGCAAAAGAGCGATTTTATTCCGGATTAGCAAAAGAAACGATTGGGAAAATCACCTCGAACACAGATAACTGGACTTCGTTTTTGAGAACGATGTCCCGCAACTATGAGTTCACCTATCCGGAACAGGTGATGATTTATGCTCAGCGCCCCAATGCGACCTTTTGCAAGCCCTATGAGGACTGGAACGCTGAAAATTACCGCAGATATGTAAAGCGTGGCTCTACCGGCATTGCTCTGTTTGTGATGAACAGGGATAAACCGTATCTGCGCTATGTATTTGATGTGGCGGATACCGGCGTTCGCCGTTCTTCCCCGGAACTGAAACCGTGGGAGGTGACGCCTGAAAACCGCTCCTATGTCATGGAAGCGATGGAGCGTACCTTCGGTGTTGCGCTGACGGGGTACTGGAAGCACAGCTTGAAGATATTGCATCCGCACTGGCGGCTGAGTATTGGACGATTACAAAAGGCAGCTCCTCGACATCGTTGCCAACAGCTTCCTTGAGGAGTATGATGAACTCAACATCGAAGTAGCTTTCAAAAATGCGGTGGCAAACAGCGTATCCTATACGATGTATTGCCGGTTCGTGGAAAGTCCCGATAACTACTTCGAGCATGAGGATTTCCAGAAGGTGTTTGATTTTAACACCAGACAGACAGTAAATGCCCTTGGCACTGCGGTGAATGCCATCAGTACAAGGTTGTTTCAGGAAATCGAAAAGCGATTGGAGAACATGAGCAGATTAAAGCTGCTGAAAGGAGTGCAGATTATGAGCGAGATGACTTACAGACAGGCCGGAGATTATCAGATTCCGAACCTTCAGTTGGAGAACGAGGGAGAGAAAACTCTGGGCAAGTACGGCAGGATGCGTCGAGCATTTTTGGAGCAGAACAATCCGATGCTCCTGAACGACATGATTCTGACGGAGAGCCTGTTCCCGCACCTGTGGGAGATCGAGGAAACAGCGAAAGCCAGAGTGGAGTTCTGATGGAGCAGTACCTGAAGGACAGCCCCGCACCGGACAAGGAAACGCAGCAGATGGCGTGGGTGCAGCACATGAACAGCCTGAAAGCACAGGCGGAGGAAGTCGTGATGACGGAGCTTATCAACAGCTGAGTCTGAACCTTTTCCTCTCCGAAAATGAACAAATCAGTTTTATCGACCGAGCAGAGAGCTTTACGCCTCTGCTTTTTCTTTTGTCCAGGAAGAAATCGACCACTTCCTTCTGCTTGGCAGCAATACCGATGAAGCCCGAAAAGTCGTAGCGCTGGAATATATGAAGCAGAAGCCGTTGGAAGAAATCGTTCAGACCTTAAAGCAGGTCTATCACGGCGGCTATGGTCTGAAAGAAGATAGCGGGAATATCTGTGCGTGGTATGCCGAGGACGGTATCCACCTTGCTAAAGGTTCCTCTGCCATTGACAGCCCCAGAGCGCAGATCGTTTCTTGGGAAACGGTTGCCGAGCGCATTGGAGAACTGCTTGAAAATGGTCGGTTCGCAACCAATGTAGACTGGTAGAAGCTCCCGGATATGAGCGTCAGAAGCTGGCAGAATCCCTGTGGCATCTTTATCACGATTTGAGTGAAGAAGCCCGTGCCGGCAGCTATCTGGCAATTCTCCATCAGGAACCGTTTCGTGGGTTTCCTGATGAAACCGCAGACTTGGCTGAAAAGTTGGATGACCCTCGTTTCCACGCAACCTTGGTACAGCAGTATTCGGAATTTAGAAAAGCCCTTGCGGAAAATCCCGATCTGCTTCGTTTTCACTATCACAAGCTGAATCTCATCCAGAAACAGCTGTATGAGCTGAATCTGCCTTTGCGTGAGTATCAGACCGATATGATGCAGATGCCCCTTGTCCGCCAGTTCATTACGGATGATGAAGTCAATGCAGACTTGACCCGTGGAAGCGGCTTTTCCGGTGGTAAAGCCCGTATTTATAACTACTGGCAGGAGAATCATTCTGCCAAGGAAAAGATGGACTTCCTGAAGCATGAATACGGAACCGGTGGTCATTCCCATGCCTGCTCTGGTGCAACGCACAGCGGTCAGGATCACGATGCCAAGGGTGTTGCTTACACCAAGAGCGGTTGCGATAAATTGCAGATGTCCTGGGCGCAGGTGGTGCAGAGAATCGACGGTCTGATGCGAAAGGGACGCTACCTCAGCCCAGAGGAAGAAGTGGAACGACAGGCTATCGAAGAAGCTAAAACTGATCCGTTGGAAGATGTTTATGACCGTTTCGCAGTAATTGATACTGAGGATGGCGAGTATGCAATCTGGGATAATCAGACCGATGACTACTATGTAGACCCGGAAGGCGTTACAGAATACTTCACGGACGAATGGCTTGCCAATGACTATCTGGAGGAAGTTCGGCAGTCCGTAGCTGCGATGGAGCCGGTTCAGCCTGAAACACCTGCTACCGAGCCTGACGAAGTTGTGGAAGCCCCTGTTTCCGAAGAACCAACATGGAACTATCAGGTCGGTGACACGGTATATCTGGACGATACTGCTTTCCGTGTGGAGCAGATTACGGACAGAGAGGTTCAGCTGCGTGACCCTACCTTGCCTATCCGATCTTCCGTGCCGAGAATCGTGAAAACTTCGAGCGTATGCTCTCTCAGGACGAGAGAAACCATGCGGTAAGGGTTGATGCCCAACCGAAGAAAAGCCCGTTACAGAGGATTTTCTGGGCAAAACCGAACCGAGGGACTACACCCCTGAGTATCAGCTGTTAGACCGTCTGCGTATGGACTGCGAATACTTCCTTGGTGCAGGACAGCACAGCGAAAAGCATCTGTGGGCAGGCAACCGCCATGCACAGATTGCCAAGATGCGTGAGCTGTATGAAATGATTCCCGACAAACCAGAATGGCTGACACCTGAGATGATTAACAGCTACGAGGAGCGCATGGCTCCCCGCTATCTGGTTGCCGCTACCATCACTTTGAAAACGGCTTCGATGATAAACTGGACTACTACACTCTGGAAGAAGCGGAAAAAGCTGCCCAGGGCTATGTGGACGGAACCATGGAGGATGACGGATTCAAGTACGATGGTGCTGCCGTTTACGATCAGCAGGAGCATAAGTGCATCCGTATCTATGGGGACTACCCTGACGAAAAGGCACACGCACAGGTCAGAGCCAGTGCGAAACCCGAACAGCAGGAACCGGAACACTTCATCGACCATTTTTATGTTGCCGAGGACATTCAGAAGCGGGGTGCGCTGGACATCAAGGAATACAGTTCCTTTGATGATGCCCTGCGAGCCTACTATGCACTTCCTGACACGCAGAGAAAAGCCCTGGGTGCAATGAATACCAGAGATCTGCCGGGTAGTCTGGACTTCGTACAGTGCGTAGATGGAAAGGACACCATCATTCAGGATTATGCCCAGGTGGACGGATGGCAGAATGCCGAAGTCATGGACATTATCGCTCAGCTTGAGCAGTCCATCACCACCAGAGAAATCCCACCTGTTCCTGCGGTGAACTTCCACATCACGGATGACAACATCGGTGAAGGTGGACCGAAGCAGAAATTCGCAAGAAACATCGCAGCCATTGAAACTCTGTTCAAACTGGAAAGCGAGAACAGGAACGCCACTACCGAAGAACAGGAGATTTTGTCGAATTATGTCGGTTGGGGCGGTCTGGCAGATGCCTTTGACCCGGACAAGGGAAATTGGCGCAGGAGTATCAGACACTGAAAAACCTGCTTTCCGAGGATGAATATGCTGCGGCAAGAGCTTCCACCTGAATGCACATTACACCAGTCCTACGGTCATTCGCTCCATCTATGATGCGGTCGGACAGATGGGTTTTGAAACGGGAAATATTCTGGAGCCTGCTATGGGTGTCGGCAACTTCTTTGGTATGCTTCCACCTGAAATGCAGAGCAGTCGCTTGTATGGTGTGGAACTGGATTCCATCACCGGCAGAATTGCTCAGAAGCTCTATCCCAACGCAGAAATCAAAGTAGCCGGTTTTGAAACGACAGACCGCCGAGACTTTTACGATCTGGCTGTGGGTAATGTCCCTTTCGGCAACTACAAAGTGTCCGACAAGCCGTATGACAAGCTGGGATTCTCCATTCACAACTATTTCTTTGCCAAGGCATTGGATCAGGTTCGTCCCGGTGGTGTGGTCGCTTTTGTGACAAGCCGTTACACCATGGATTCCAAGAACTCTGACGCAAGGCGATATATGGCGCAGAGGGCGGAACTGCTTGGTGCAATCCGTCTGCCAAACGATGCCTTTAAGAAAAACGCAGGCACGGAAGTCGTGTCCGACATCCTGTTCCTGCAAAAGCGTGACCATCCGATTGACATTGTACCGGAATGGGTAAACCTTGACCGCACCGAAGAAGGACACACCATGAACAGCTACTTTGTCGCTCATCCTGAAATGGTTCTGGGCGATACGGTGGAAGAAGTACCGCCTACGGCATGGACATTACAGTGCGTCCCATTGAGGGCATGGAACTGTCCGAACTTCTGAAAGAAGCAGTTTCCCACATCCAAGGAACCTATCAGGCTGTGGAGCTTCCCGAAGCTGACAAGGGTAAGGAAATCGAAACCATTCCTGCAACCCCGGATGTAAAGAATTTCTCTTATACCGTGGTGGATGGCAATGTGTACTTCCGTGAAAACTCCCTGATGCGCCGTGTAGACCTGAATGAGAAAGCAAAAGACCGTGTGATGGGCATGGTGGAACTTCGTGGTATCGTCAACGAGCTGATCGAATATCAGCTTGAGGATTACCCGGATGAAATGATTACTCAGAAACAGGCAGAACTGAATGATGCCTACGATGCGTTTGCCGCAAAGAACGGGCTTATCAATAATCGAGCCAATGGTCAGGCATTTGCTGACGATTCCTCCTACTATCTCCTGTGTTCTCTGGAAAATGTGGATGAGGACGGCAATCTGAAAAGCAAGGCGGATATGTTCACCAAGCGAACCATCAAGCCGGAACGCAGAGTGACGAGCGTGGATACGCCGTCCGAAGCTCTGGCAATCTCTATCGGTGAGCGTGGCAAGGTGGATTTGCCGTTTATGGCACAGCTGCTTGGAACACCTGGAGAATACGATGCGATTCAGGCAGAGCTTCGAGGGGTGATCTTCAAAGACCCGATGGCTCCCGATGCTGTGGAAGTTGGATGGCAGACTGCCGATGATTACCTTTCCGGTGATGTAAGAAGCAAGCTGCGTGTTGCACAGATGGCGGCAGACAGGGATTCTTCCTTCCACATCAATGTGGAAGCCTTGCAGAAAGCACAGCCGAAGGACTTGGATGCGTCTGAGATTGATGTGCGTTTGGGTGCAACATGGATTGATGCCGATTATATTCAGCAGTTCATGGAGGAAACCTTTGAAACCCCGTATTACCTGCGCCGTTCCATTGAGGTCAAGTTCTCCGAGCTGACCGCAGAGTGGCGCATCAACGGTAAGAGTTCTCCCAACTACAACGATGTGGCGGCGTATGTCACTTACGGTACAGAGCGAGCCAACGCATATCGGATTCTGGAGGAAACGCTGAATCTGAAAGATATTCGTATCTATGATACGATTGAAGATGCAGATGGTAAGCAGAAGCGTGTCCTCAATAAAAAAGAAACTACCCTGGCACAGCAGAAACAGCAGGCAATCAAGGATGCGTTCCGAGATTGGATTTGGAGAGATCCGCACAGACGAGAAACCCTTTCCACCAAGTACAACGAACTTTTAACTCCACCAGACCTCGTGAGTATGATGGCTCTCATATCCGTTTCGGCGGCATGAACCCGGATATTACCCTCCGTGAACACCAGAGAAATGCTATCGCTCATGTGCTTTATGGTGGAAATACGCTGCTTGCACACGAAGTTGGTGCGGGCAAGACCTTCGAGATGGCAGCATCGGCTATGGAGAGTAAGCGGCTTGGATTGAGCCAGAAATCCCTGTTCGTTGTGCCGAATCATCTGACTTACAGTGGGCAAATGAGTTTCTGCACCTCTATCCGAGTGCCAAGCTCCTTGTTGCTACCAAGAAGGATTTTGAAACAGCAAACCGCAAGAAGTTCTGCGCTCGTATCGCAACGGGTGACTATGATGCAGTCATCATCGGTCACAGCCAGTTTGAAAAAATCCCGCTTTCTGCTGAACGACAGGAACGGCAGCTGCGGGAGCAGATTGATGAGATCGAGGGTGCGATTGCGGAGCTGAAATGGCAGCGTGGCGAAAACTTCACGATCAAGCAGATGGAGAAAACACGAAAATCATTGGAAGCCAGACTGGACAAGCTCCTTGCCGCTGACAAGAAAGATGATGTCATTACCTTTGAGCAGTTGGGTGTAGACCGGCTGTTTGTGGACGAAAGCCATGCGTTCAAGAATTTGTTCCTCTACACAAAAATGCGAAATGTGGCAGGTCTGTCCACCTCCGAAGCCCAAAAATCTTCGGATATGTTTATGAAGTGCCGCTATATGGATGAGCTGACCGGCGGGCGTGGCGTGATCTTTGCGACCGGTACTCCCGTAAGCAACTCGATGACCGAGCTTTACACGGTCATGCGGTATCTCCAGTACAGTACACTCCAGCAAAAGAACCTGACCCATTTTGATTCCTGGGCATCGACCTTCGGAGAAACGA
>ENA-OQJH01001416-OQJH01001416.1-human-gut-metagenome-genome-assembly--contig:-NODE-1416-length-10015-cov-1.427184_pt1 | contig 10015 bp, 14 predicted proteins | sample MGYA00242597_ERZ504763 | MGnify/ENA primary metagenome ERZ504763 (study PRJEB26092, sample SAMD00036359) | human gut metagenome | host: Homo sapiens | study: EMG produced TPA metagenomics assembly of... | reverse complement strand
CTGACCTTGAACTGGTATTACAGAAAATCAAGGTTATCGATGAATCATTGAAAGCGGAAGAATAAATATTCCCGAAACAAAGGATAAATCCTCTAATATAAAAGCAACTAACCCATTATGGATTTAGTTGGCTTTTTTATTGAAGCTTTCATTATATTCTCACTGCACTGAGAAATACTCATGCTTTGAGAAAATTTTCTCATTGCATTGAGAATTTTTTCTCAGTGTGGTGAGAATTTTTTCTCAAAGGCATGAGAACTCTTTGAGAATATAACAACCTTTATCACGCTGTGTACTATCCAAATAGCAATTAAATAGTTTCTCCCTTACACCCGTAATTAAACGACTGCCAAAATGCTTTATATTTAAGAAGTGAGTTTTTCGCCCGGTCTGACCGAAACAATCAACCAATTAAAAAGGAATAGAGGAATAATTAAACTAAGTTCTTGTAGAACTATAATATAGTAGATGATAAGATGGAATAGAATGCATGTTGTTGATAATCAATGGGAAGTATTGGGGGCTGTAAACGTGTAATAGTGAAATACTCACTCTGTTTCTACCCGTTGATTGATTAAATGAGAATAATTGAAAAACTTATTTGTAATTTAAATATGAAATATTATTGAAAAATAGTATGACTTTTTCAAACTAATTAGTATATTTGCGCACGAATCGTTGATTTTTAGCAAAAGATGGTAAATCTATTGCTTAGTTAGATGCGTTAGTTAGATACAAATGGATTAACAGACTGTTTTTTGTGCTAAGTTCTACAAGAACTAAGACATAGAACCTATTATTTTTCTGACTTTAAATCAGCATAGTTCAGCACACAAATAAAAGTTTTAACTTCTAATTTTAATGCCTATGAGAAAGAAATAAGTATTCCAAATCCAAGAGTACCCACAAGTACTTCAACTTGTTTTTACCCTTTTTACCTTTAATAAAACTAATATTAATTTATGAAAAATGCTTTGAACTAACACCATGCTTGCTGGCATTCTTATGCATTACCAGCTGCGTAGAAGATGTTGATAACGAACGTTCTAAGGGAATGTTCTCAGCATCACAAAGTGGATTCTCCACCATTGAAATTTACGATTTAGGCCCTCTCAACAAGATTGATCTATCCATTGCCAAGGCAGGATTAGAGGATACCGGAGGAACGGTGACTTTTTCAGTAGAACAATCCCTGTTGGATTCTCTGAATAATGCGGACGGCACTTCCTATCAATTACTACCTCCCGAATGCTATACGATTGAAAATGCAACCTATTCCGTCTCTCCCGGCGGAGACAGGCGCGTAACAGGAGCAGTCTGGTGTATGATCCTCACAAAATCTACAACCTGTGCGGCTTTGATGAACTTAAATACGTTCTTCCATTACGGGTATCCTCTACAGGGACTCCTATGAACTCCGACCGAACGGCAACACTTACGGATTTATCGTTAAAGAAGCCATCGTCAGACTTGCATCTACCGGAGGAGACTTCGTAGTAGAAGGAGGAACGACTACTTCACCTATGAATCTCGACACAGAGATAAGCTTTGAGAACGAATGGGATCTGACGACCTCGTTTGCAACCAAAGGAGCGGACTATGTGGACAACTACAATTCGGCAAATTCGACCTATTACATACCTTTACCTTCCGACTTCTACACTCTTCCCGATGTCACTATCGCCAAGGGAAAGACAACGGGAGGCTCTGCTATTAGCCTGCTGGGTGAAACACTTCCCCCGGAATTATCTTCTTCCGGTTTCACTCGGCGGACTTAGCGGACAAGGAGACGCCAGCATCAACATAGACAAGGAAACGGTAGCCAACTATTTCGTAATCAAACAAGGCGGCCTATTAACCGTGACCACTGGACAGTGACTGCCAACACGGAAGAAAAGACAGGCGAAGTTTCAGCCGCTTACCCCCACAACGGTCAGACAATATCTTTGATTGACGGAGAGATAAACACTTTCTGGCATAGTAAATGGCAGGGAGGAGAAGTAGCTCCACCATACGAAATAATACTCGACATGGGCAAAGAGAACAGTGTCAGCCAATTAGGACTCATCGCCAGACAAAATGCACTTACTTCTATGAACCTTGAGATTTATGCAGGAGATGACGGTGAAACATGGAACCTGATTGGAAAATACTTCTTTGACGGTAGCATAAAAACAGAGCAAATGGTCCCCGTAAAAGCATGTGATGCACGCTGGATACGTATTTACATCCCCACTCTGGGCAGTGGTTCATCTGTAGGACACCTGGCAGAAATATATGTATACGGCACGGACAAGTAACCTTAATTATTTTCTAATTCTTACTTAAAAGAAACATTTATGAATAAGATATTAAAAGTAATGTGTTTCATTCTGTTTGCCTTATTTGCAGGAATAAACACAATTTATGCACAAGGACAAAGTCCGACAGGACTCGTAGTCGATGAAAACGGCAGCCGATGATCGGAGTGCAGATAAAAATCGAAGGAACCACAGTCGGTGCCATCACTGACGTAGATGGTAATTTCACCATCAAAGCCCAAAAAGGCAATATACTTCTTTTCTCTTATGTGGGTTACGAACAGCAAAAAATCACTTATAAAGGAGAAAAGGTATTAGCAATCAAAATGCTTCCGAGCACAGAGATGCTGGAGGACGTCGTTGTTATCGGCTACGGAAAACAAAAGAAGAACAGCGTAGTGAGTTCCATCAACGCCATCGGTCCCAAAGAGTTGTCCGTTTCTTCCAGTCGTAATATGACCAATAATCTGGCAGGGCAAGTACCGGGCTTGATCGCAGTGCAACGTTCCGGTGAACCGGGATATGACAATGCCGACTTTTGGATTCGGGGACAAAGTTCTTTCAAAGGCGGTACCAATCCGCTTGTATTAGTCGACGGTGTCCCCCGGCAAATGCAGGATATTGAAGCGGATGAAATTGAATCATTTACCTTACTGAAAGATGCTGCCGCCACAGCTGTTTACGGAGCCGAAGGCGCAAACGGAGTTATCTTGATTACTTCCAAACGAGGAAATTCACAGAAACCTAAAATCTCTTTCCGAGCCGAAGGAACTATTCTCGAACCAACACGTCTGCCGACTTTCATGAACTCAGTAGAAACGTTAAACCTATACAACGAAGCATTGAACAACGAAGGGACCGCCAGCATACGCACAGACGAAGAGATAGCCAAATACGGTCCCGGAGCCGACCGTGATTTATATCCGGACACTGACTGGTTGGGTACAATGCTAAGAAACCACACCTATAATATGCGGTATACCCTGAACGTAAGAGGAGGAACTGAACGTGCCCGTTACTTCGTATCCGGCGCCTTCTATCAGGAAAATGGTATATTCAAGGATTTCGGCAATGACTATGATAACAATATCGGATTGAAGCGCTACAATCTGCGCAGCAACATTGACTTTGACGCAACTAAAACCACAACAGTAAAAGTAGACCTCAGCGGACAATACCTGCAAACCAATTATCCGGGAACAGGAACCAGCACTATTTTTACTACCATGTGCCGTACTCCGTCTTATATCATGCCGGCAGTTTATTCCGACGGAACTGTGGCCGGACATCCCCGTCCGTCAGGCAATCGTTCCAACCCGTACAACCTGCTTGTTAACTCAGGATACGCCAAAGAATGGAGAACTTCCATCCAGTCGAAAGTGGAAGTAGACCAGAAGCTGGACTTCCTGACCAAGGGATTGACATGGAAAGGACTTATCAGCTTTGACGCAGACATGTCATATATCGCCAAACGTACCAAAACACCGACACAATATCTAGCCACAGGACGCGACGAAAATGGCAAACTGTTATATAAGACTGTAGTAGAAGGCAGCGATGTACTATCAGAAAACCTGAGTAACAGTTCAAACAAGAAGATTTACTTTGAAACAGCCTTCAATTACAACCGTACATTTGCAGAGAAACACGATGTAGGGGCCATGTTCCTATACATGCAAAAAGAAACACAGTATCACAATAACGCTTTACCTTATAGAAAGCAAGGTTGGTAGGTCGTGTAACTTATGGATATGACGGACGCTATTTCTTAGAAGGTAACTTCGGCTACACCGGTTCGGAAACCTTTGCAAAAGGCTATCGCTTCGGTTTCTTCCCCGCATGGGTTGGCATGGTATATCAGCAATGAACATTATTATCCGGAAGCCTTGAAAAAGGTAGTAAGCAAATTGAAATTAAGATTCTCCATCGGTCGTACCGGTAACGACGATACCGGCGGCAACCGCTTCTTATATCGTGGAACCATGAAACAGGATAATAGCGGCTATAATATCGGATTCAGCAACAGCGGCGCATTAGGCGGAGTAGGCAATGGAATTACCGAAGCCCAGTTCGAATCACCGTTTCTTTCCTGGGAAATCGAAGACAAACGCAACTTCGGTATCGACTTGGGGTTATTCGACAACCGCATTGACCTGCAAGTGGACTACTTCAACAACAAACGTAAGGACATCCTATTGCAACGTAATACCGTTTCCAATGTGACAGGCTTCCAGCAAATGCCATGGCAAAACTTCGGTATCGTGAAAAACCAAGGTGTGGATGCAAGTCTGAATCTCAATTATAAAGTAGGTGAAGTTAACCTGAGCGCACGCGGTAACTTTACATTTGCACGCAACGAAATCCTCGAATATGATCAGGTGCCACAAGTTTATCCGTGGCTCGAAAAGAAAGGAACTCGCCTCAACTCATGGAAACTATACATTGCTGACGGACTTTATACCGCCGACGACTTCAACATAACAGGTGAAGGTCTGAACCGCCAGTATGAACTGAAACCGGGAGTTGTATCCGGTCTGTCAAGCGGAGTACGTCCGGGAGATATCAAATACAAAGACCTGAACGGAGACGGTAAGATCGACAGCAATGACCAGATGGAAGATGTAGGAAATCCTTCCGTTCCGGAAATAGTTTATGGCTTCGGCTCAATGCCGAATGGAAAGGAGCCTATGTCGGTATCTTCTTCCAAGGTTCAGGAAATACATCGACCGTATTAGGAGCCAGCTCGAACGGAGCATTTTTCCCGTTCCAATGGGGAGTCGAAGAGTCTGCCGTACGATCAGAAGTAGCCAACAGATGGACGGAACAGAACCCAAGCCAAAATGTAATGTTCCCCCGCATGCACTCTACCAATTATGACAACAATACAGCTGCCAGCACTTGGTGGCTGCGCAATGCCAGTTTCCTGCGACTGAAAAATATTGAAGTCGGTTACAACTTCAAGGAGAAAACACTGAAAAAATCGGTATACAAGCTTTGCGTGTTTATCTGCAAGGAAACAATCTTTGTGTATGGGATGATATCAAAATGTGGGACCCGGAACTTGGAAACACCAACGGCGGCTTCTCATATCCACTGAGCCGGACTTTCACATTCGGTCTTGACTTTACTTTCTAATAATACATATAATACATTATATATATGAAGACATTGAAAAAACTATCAATCATAGTGGCCGTAGGATAAGCACGATATTCTTTTCGGGTTGCAGCGATTATCTGGATGTATCGGACGACCTGGCGGCAGAATTAAGCATGGAAGAAGTATTCAATAATACCGGTTATGCCCGTCGCTTCCACCGATATATATATTCCGAATTCCGGATGTATCAAACATTATTATAACCAGTTCTTATGCAGCCTTGACGGGATTGGATAATCCCTGGCCGGCAGTTTCCGACGAGTTAAAAGTGCACAAAATAATGTCAAGACAATTCCGACAGTAGGTTACCATGCCGGATCGGCGGATTTATCGCGCTGGAGTCTTTACAAACAAATCCGTCAGGCAAACGAATTTCTGGCATACTCGCATACGATCCCACAGCAAGGTGACGTTACGGATTACATTGACGAAGACGAATTGGCAAGATTGAAAAACGAAGCTCGTTTCCTACGTGCTTACTATCACTACTTGTTATTTGAATTGTATGGTCTATCCCCATTATGACAGAAATATCGGAACCGTCCGCAAGTGATCTGGACTATTACCGGAACTCTGTCGACGAAGTAGTGCAATTCATCGATTCCGAACTCAATGAATGCTACAATGAACTGCCTGAAAAGGAAGTGAACGATGACGGGACTCCAAACGAGAACCGAAGCGCAGCACCTACCAAAGGGGCAGCATTGGCTATTCTGGCAAAACTCCACGTGTATGCCGCAAGCCCTTACTTAACGGAGGATATTCGGAAGCAATCGCATTGAGGGATAATCAGGACAAACAACTGTTTCCTGCGAAAGATGACAAAAAATGGCAAACTGCCTTAAACGCGTTGCAGCGCTTCATTGATTATGCAAAAACTCACTATCACCTTATAAAGAAAAAGATAAAGATGGAGAGTTGAATGCAGAAGAATCTCTATACCAACTCTTTCAGGTAAGTTTGAACAACCCGGAAGCTATCTGGCAAACCAGCAAGAATTCATGGGGCGATGTAGGTGGAGAAGGAAGAGAACGCAGATGCACTCCACGTGCGATATATAGCGGATTCGGTTGTGTAGGTGTATTGCAGGAAGCCATTGACGATTTCTACATGAATGACGGCAAGAGTATTCACGAGTCAGGACTTTATTCAGAAGAAGGCATTGGCGAAGACGGCATTCCTAATATGTATAAGAATCGCGAACCACGTTTTTATCAGGCCATAACTTACTCCGGCAAGACATGGCAAAAAACAACGAAACAGATTTATTTCTATAAAGGCAGCGGAGACGATAACTCCAAAGCGGATATGAGCTACTCCGGCTATCTGCTTTACAAGGGAATGAACCGTGATCTTTTAAACCAAGGAAGTAATGCCAAATCAAAATACAGAGCAGGAATGTTGTTCCGTCTCGCCGACTTCTATTTATTATATGCCGAAGCGTTGAACCATGTAAATCCTTCGGATGAACGTATCATTGCACATATCGACAGTGTCCGCTACCGAGCAGGTATCCCTTTACTAAAGGACATCAAGCCTGAAATAAAAGGCAACCAAGCCTTACAGGAAGAAGCCATCCGCAAAGAACGCCGGATCGAACTATTCGCCGAAGGACAACGCTATTTCGACGTCCGTCGCTGGATGTGTGCCGATGAAGAAGGATATAAGCAAGGCGGACCGGTACATGGTATGAATATGAATGCCGATAACCTGGAGGACTTTATGGAGCGTACCGCATTTGAAACCCGTATTTTTGAAAGACGCATGTACCTCTATCCTATCCCGTTAAACGAGATTCAGAAGTCGAGCAAACTTGTTCAGAATCCGGGTTGGTAGCAGCCAAATGTCATAACACAGACACAATAGGTATCCCATCATAGATGCAGAAAAACATCACCTAAACGGTGCTGATGTAAAAGAGTTTCCATTCATTTTGGAAGACTCTTTTTTGAGCCTTACCAGCTATGAAAGTATACCGCAAAAAGCAAAAATCCCGCTAAAACTTTCATTTTAGCGGGATTTTCGTATTCATCATTGACGTTGATCTTGTTGGGCTACCTGCCCTCAAACTTAGTTTCTTTATAATCTCATTTTCAATGAAATAACAGCTTTCATTTTTAGTAGTGTCACCGAATTAGACACCTACTTTGGCAAAAACCCTCTTTTAATATCCAATTGAGGATTCAAGTTTTCTCCTACAAAGGTATTGTTTTTAATCGGATAAACCTAATTAAAGTGACAAAAAGAGACAAATCTCGCATTTAATTTATTAACTTTGTCGGACTAAAAAATTAAAAAATGCAAAAGAATTATAGTCAGGGCGAAGCGTATGCGAGAGGATATTTCCATCATATAAAGGGGCATTTGACGGCGGGAGCTATTATTGCTATAGTTATGTTTGTACTCCATCTGTTGAGTGGTTGTGAGCCGATGCTTCCTGATGAAAGCAATCGCGAAACGGTGGCCTCACCATTAGATAGTACAAAGAATGATTTAGATATTAATGAATGGGAAACTGATACGACCACTTATCAGTCACACGCAAAGCCTGTATAAAACAATCTTAATTAACTAAAACTGTCAACTTATAGGTTGACAGTTTCGATTCTTTTTCGTATCTTTGTAGTATCAAAAACAAGAAAGATATGACATTTGACGATATTACAGGAAGCAAAAAACTGTGGTCTGTACGCCTGGATGGGGAGGAAGATAATGAGTTTCTCAAATTGTTCTACGATTGGAGTGATGTGATGTGGCTGCGGTCGTTTTTTCAAAGAAAATATAAACGATTTGAGTGCCTATTTTAAAATTACTGATATCAATCAGGCGATTAAAGATACGATTGAAGACAGCAAGAGATTGAGATGCGTCATTATGGACATATCTCCGGAGGCAGATTTGAGCAGATTGTTTCGACCGCTGGATAATAACCAGGCATCGGATTTTATGCTTCAGAAAGAAAAAGGCCCGATTGAAAACGTACCATCGGGGCATTCGTCTTGGCTACGTCTCTATGCTATCAAATTAACTCCTGGCGTATACATCATTACGGGAGGAGCTATCAAACTGACGGCTACCATGCAGGAAAGAGAGCATAACAAGAAAGGAACTTGTGAAAATGGATAAGGTCAGACGATATTTGCTGGAAGAGAACATTATTGATGATGACGGGTTTATTGATTATATGAGTGAATTGTAATTATAGGAGGTAGATATATGAATGAGAACATGAGAAAGATTGTGGAGAGGCTTGAAAAGCATGCATCTCCAACACCGTCGAAATGGCGTGAAGTGTTTGAGTACATGGATGCTAATGAAACTTGGTTGCGGTATTCCCAACATATAGCGATGCTGATGCTCGATAGAATGGAGGAACTGGAAATGAATCAGAAGCAACTGGCTGAGAAGATGAATTGTAGCCGGCAGTATATTTCGAAGGTATTGAAAGGACGGGAAAACCTTTCGCTTGAAACGTTGGCCAAGATTGAAAATGCACTCGGAATCTCGATCATTAAAGAAGAACCTCTTGCTGTTTAACTTGCACAGGTGGTTTAGTATCTGCTATCGGATTTCTCCGGATCCAGTTCCTGAGCTGAATCAAAGTGATAGCAAAAGTTGTGTCCAGGAAAAAGCCGGCTGCCGTGATCTGCTATCAGCTAACAGGTGATATCGGGATGATCAGGTGCAGATCCTGCCAGGTGTGTGATAGCAATCCCGCAGATCGGACACAGGAGTACGGAAGTGATCAGGCGAACATCAGTTCGTCTGAATACCCACCGCAGCGCAACCGCATCAGGGCGCAGCCTTACAGGACTGCACCCCATGCGCTCGCCCTGCTCCTCCAGTGTTACTACCGGGATTCTCCTTCACTGCCAGCGTTTATCGGTCGGACAGTATTTCCGTGCACCGTGCCGCTTCCCTTGCTTTCCCCGTAGTCATCCGATTGGCGCAAAGAAAGCCGCCCTTTGGCGGTGATACAAAGGAAGTACAGCTGGGGACGTTTCCCGGAAGTTACTTCCGTCTGGTGCATTCGGCTCCGGCTCCCGCTCACACCCCGGCAAGCCGGACCACAAGCGACAGCCTATGCGGTAGTAGCCCATGCGGTGTGTACTCAGTCGTTTTCAATGCCCGGTGCGGTTTCGCTCTGCCCGGCACTTTCTGCCGGGACAATGCTCAATCCGCTACCTTCTTTCGTCTGAACGACAGGAAACAGGCTACTAGTCTGAAGTGCCGCCATGCGGTGCGGGGTTCCCGTGTTTATGATTGACCATTCCTGAGCGATTAGACCATGAAGCGGCGCAAGCGTCCGCCGCCGTGCTGACGTGATGCCTGCGTGCGCTATGGGTAGCAGTGGTTTGCAGAGAAATAGTTGAATTGGGCGAGATGCAGAAGGAACATTATATTTAATATCCTCCGGCGCGTTCCGCCCGTGAGGAATATTCAACATAATGTGGCCTTCTGCACGTCGCCCCGGAAAGACAGTGTTTGGCATAACCGGCAGAAGTTACCCCTTCCGGATGTTTCCCTGCGGAATGTTTACGCCTCCACTATGGCGG
>ENA-OQJH01001415-OQJH01001415.1-human-gut-metagenome-genome-assembly--contig:-NODE-1415-length-10018-cov-1.173289_pt1 | contig 10018 bp, 16 predicted proteins | sample MGYA00242597_ERZ504763 | MGnify/ENA primary metagenome ERZ504763 (study PRJEB26092, sample SAMD00036359) | human gut metagenome | host: Homo sapiens | study: EMG produced TPA metagenomics assembly of... | reverse complement strand
GAGGGGATTCCTGCTGCAGCAGATTCTGCGTCTGGATACAGAAAACGGAGAAGTACGCTTTACCGTGATGGCGGATACAATGGTGATCGAAAATGTAAGGCTGCGAAGAGGAATGCGGGTTGCCGCGTTTTATGATACCAGCCTTCCGGTTCCGGCAATTTATCCTCCTCAATACCGGGCAGAGATTGTGACAGTGCTTCGGGGAGAACAGAATGTGATGCTGAATTTCTTTGATGAAATCTGGTGGCAGAAGATAATTCACTTCGGTTAAATCTAAGTCCTGTGACAAATATCATGGCACAGAACGGGCAGAGGTTTACCTGCAGTCCGAGAAACATGGAGCTGTTAGTCTATTATACCAATACGACATTCAGCATACCGCCGATGACAACGCCCCAGAAAGTGATCGTAATGTGTGAAATGTTAGAAAGAATAAGAATTTGTTATTGGAGAAATTCGACATAAGCTGGTCTTCTTTTCCGGGAATGCAGTATAATAAAAACAGAGCAAAAGGGGGGATGATGTGAATATCAATTTAAAACAGTTGGAGGCGTTTTGCGCACTGGTGCGCTCGGTGCGGCAGTGATCGGATGGCAGAAAATGAAAGGGAGGCAGAAGAAAAGATGAGTGACAAAGAAAGAGATTGTGTTTGTAAAGGCGGGGGCTGCACGGCAAAACTGGCCCGGGAATCCTGGCAAGAGTTCTGGAAAAGATACCAAAGACGAGGGACGAAAACCTGATGATCGGATATGACAGTTCAGACGATGCAGCAGTGTACAAACTGACAGATGATCTGGCAGTGGTGCAGACGCTGGACTTTTTTTCCTCCCATGGTGGATGACCCCTACACATTCGGACAGATCGCGGCAGCAAATGCATTAAGTGATATTTATGCCATGGGTGGAGATGTCAAAACCGCATTGAATATTGTCTGCTTTCCGGAAAACTGGGATCTGAACATACTTGGGCAGATTATGCTGGGTGGCGGAGAAAAAGTCAAAGAGGCGGGCGGTGTTCTGGCAGGCGGACATTCGATTGCGGATACAGACGTCAAATACGGACTTCTGTAATGGGGACCATACACCCGGACAAGGTGTTTGCAAACAATGGATGCCGGGAGGGGGATGTTCTGATCCTGACAAAACCACTTGGAGTTGGAATCGTGTGTACTGCAAACCGGATCCAGGAAGCATCCGAAGAAGCAATGGCGCAGGCAATCCGTTCCATGACCACCCTGAACAAGTATGCCTCAGAAGTAGTGAGAAAGTATCAGGTGCACGGCTGTACCGATGTGACTGGATTTGGTTTTCTGGGACATCTCCTGGAGATGCTGGGAGATGCATATTCTGCCCGCGTCGAAAGCAGTCAGGTTCCATATATTCCGGAGGCGTTTGATTATGCAGGGGAATTTTACCTGACTGCAGCAGCCCAGAGAAACAGAAACCATGTGGGAGAAGACGTGCAGTTTTTTGAGGTTCCATTTGAAATGGAAGAGATTTTATTTGATCCGCAGACATCCGGAGGGCTGCTTGTCAGCATAGAAAAAAGTGATGCGGAGCAGTGTCTGGAAGAGTTGAAGGCTCTGGGACTGCCTGTGCGATTGTGGAGAAGTCACAGAAAAAGAGAGAAAAAAATAGAAAGTGAGATAGAGGTGCAGAGAACATGAAAAAAATATATGGTAGATGCAAGAGGAAAACAGTAGTCCGGAATTCCGGTAGTGGAGACGAAAAAAATGCTGGCACAAGATGCAGAATCAGATATCGTAGAGACACTGGTGGACAATGCCATTGCCGTGCAGAATCTGGAGAAAATGGCAAAACAAAAACAGCTGGAATGTTCCTGGGAACAACAGGATGAACATACATATCGGGTTTTTATAAAGGCAGAAGGCGCTGTGGATGAAGCGGGGGAAGAGACTGCAGAATGTATCCCGTGTCAGCCGGTCTCCGAAAAAACAGGAAATACAATCGTTGTGTTATCTTCTGACTGCATGGGAGAGGGGGATGAAGTTCTTGGAAAGGCACTGATGAAAGGCTTTATTTATGCGCTCACGAGTCAGGAAGGGCTTCGGATACAGTCATCATGTATGAATGGAGGCGGCCAGACTTCCGATAGAAGGCTCCGAATCCTCGAAGATCTTGAAGCTTTTGGAATCGCAGGGAGTGGAGATTTTGACTTGTGGAACATGTCTGAATCATTACGGACTGACGGAGAAGCTTTCTGTGGGAAGTGTTACAAATATGTATGTGATCTGTGAAAAGATGCTGCAGGCAGAAAAAGGTTGTGAAGCCATGATTTATCTGGACAGCGCGGCGACCAGCTACTATCGTCCGAGAGAAGTGGCACAGGCAGTGTATGATGCGATCCTGACCATGGGAAATGCAGGCAGAGGAAGCCATGCATCCAGTCTGAACAGTGCCCGCATGATCTATGAGACAAGGTGTCTGCTGAATGAATTATTTCACGGACCAGGACCGGAGCAGGTAGTGTTTACCAGTAATGCTACGGAAGCTCTTAATATTGCAATTCAGGGGCTGACAGCTCCCGGGGTACGGATGGCGGCGACAGCAATGGATCACAACAGTGTCTTACGCCCCGTGTATCGGGCAAAAGAGAGAGGGTGCAGCCTGCAGATCCTGGATGTAGATGAGAAGGGGCAGCTTTCCCTGGAAAAGCTGGAAGAATTGTTTCAAAATGGTGTTGATATCTTTGCCTGTACTCATGCATCTAATGTGACAGGAAACTTAAATCCACTGACGGAAATCGGAAAACTGTGCAAAAAATACGGCGTGTTGTTTTATTGGATGCGTCTCAGACAGCAGGAGTATTTCCAATCGATATGGAACGAGATTTTATTGATATCCTCTGTTTTACCGGACATAAGGGCCTGATGGGACCACAGGGAACTGGAGGGATGATCGTACAAAAATCTGTACACCTGCCTGCGTTTAAAACCGGGGGAAGCGGAGTGCAGAGCTTTCTGAAAACACAGCCGCAGGAGATGCCGACTGTACTGGAAGCGGGGACGTTAAACGGGCATGGGATTGCCGGATTACATGCAGCATTAAACTACATTTTGAATGTCGGAACAGAACAGATCAAAAGGATCGAATGTCAGAGAATGCGGCAGTTTTATGAGGGAATCAAACATCTGGATGCCGTAAAAATCTATGGAGACTTTTCGAATATGGAACGGGCGCCGATCGTCGCTTTGATATCGGAAATTATGACTCTTCTGCAGTCAGCGATGAACTTTCCGAGGTGTACGGGATTCAGACGCGCCCCGGGCACACTGCGCACCTCTGATGCACAGGCACTTCATACAGAGGAACAGGGAATCGTACGATTAGTTTTCTCATTTTCTCAGTGAAGACAGGTGGAAGAAGCAGTAAAGGCAATCAAAGAAATGACAGCGGGAGAAGAGAGATGAGACCAAAAGAATTACGGATCGTAGTGACATTTGAAACGACAACAGCTGCGATGGCATTTGAAAGCGAGGCAAAAAAGCGGCAGATTGCAGGAAGACTGATTCCGGTTCCCAGGGAGATCACGGCCGGATGCGGATTGAGCTTTTCAGCACCGATAGAAGAGAAAGAACAGATTTACAATCTGATACAGCAGCTGCAGTACCAACAGGTGCTGGAACTGATAATATAAAAGAAGAGAAGCAGTTCAGGTAAGATCCTGATCGCTTCTCTTCTTTTTTGTTTATTCTTCCGGAGGTGTTACGGTACCGGAATCTCCATTGCTGTTTCCGTTATTATTTCCGTTGTTGTTTCCATTGTTTCCGGAATTGTTGTTGTTATCACCGGACTGATCGGAATTTCCGGAATCCTCATTATCTTCGGAATCCTGGCTGTTCTGAGAATCGGAATCCTCTTTGTTCTTATCGTCATCATCCTCGTCATCCTCTTCTTCCTCATAGTGGCCGGAGCAGCTCTGCGTCGGACCGGTTCCTTTTGCGAAATATTCCGTGTAGGACGGACAACTGCTGACCGCCAGAAGACCAGTGACAGAACATACTGTTTTCTGCTCTACAGATGCAGGCATGGTAAAGTTCTTTACCTGCAGACCGAGTGTAGTGTTGACACGGTCCATGATATTTTTCCACATGACTTCGTGCCAGGTCTGATTATAGATATTCTCCATTGGTTTATTGGAATCATATCCACCCCAGATAGAGCATGTATAGTACGGTGTGTAAGCAGCAAGCCAGAGGTCAGTACTGTATTCGGAAGTACCGGTTTTTCCGGATGCAGGCATTCCATTTGCAAGCTGTGCAGCTGTACCGGTACCACGTTTGATCACATCCTGCATAGCATTCGTCAGAAGTGCTGCTGTGGAATCCTTTACAACCTGATGAGTCTCAGGAGTACTGTTGTCCAGAATGACATTGCCGTCATGATCCAAAACCTTTGTATATAAGATCGGTTTTGTGTACACTCCATTGTTGGCCAGTGCAGCATAGGCAGCAGTCAGTTCAATGTTATAAACACCGTTTGTGATACCGCCGAGTGCAGTGGACTGGTTGTAATCGTTGTGTGCCGGATCATCTTCTTTGCTTACCAGTGTAGTAAATCCAAAGTTCTCAAGATATTTCATACCTGTATCGATACCGATATCAGTCAGAGTACGTACGGCACAAACGTTCATGGAGTGGAGGATCGCATAACGTACAGTAGCCTGTCCAATATATTTGCCATCCAGTTGTTGACCGGAGTTCCGTCGCTGTATGTGTACGGAGAGTCTTCAATCAGAGAAGCCAGAGTATATTTTCCGGTATCGATCGCCGGAGCATAAACACCCAGTGGTTTGAAACAGGAACCTGGCTGCCGGTAAGAATCGGTCGCACGGTTCAGAGAAAAGCTGGCTGTTTTTTCCCCGCGGCCGCCGACAATGGCTTTGACTTCTCCCGTATACTGATCCATCACAACAACAGAAGTCTGAGGCTGTGGAGGGATTGTAATACTTTCGTCTACAGTATCCCCTTCCTGGATATTAAGTGTTGTCTTATATTCCGCAACTGCCTGATTGGCTTCATCCGGGGAAGAGAAGACAAAGTGGATATTCACGTCCCCATGCTGCTTGAATATAATCTCCTACATTGTTCTGGCTGTAGTTTTCAATAGAACCGTCAGCACGTGTAACAGTCAGTGCGTATTGCAGTCCGTATTCGATGGTAGACGGATAGTTGCTCGGATCGGCAACCTCTTCATCGCAGATCTGCTGGATCGTCGGATCCTGTGTCGCATAAATCGTCAGACCGCCGCTGTACAGCAGATTATGTGCCTGTGTTGCAGTGTAAGATTTACGTTCCTGCAAATCATTTAACACCTGTTCTGCAAGCTCATCGATAAAATATGTGTTCGGTTTTTCCGCATCAGAGCCGACTGCAGTAGGCTGAATTCTGTCATAGACAGGGTCTGCCTTGGCCTCATCAAATTCCTGCTGGGTGATGTAGCCCTGTTCCAGCATGTTGTTCAGTACAATGTCCCGTCGGTTGGCGTCTCCTCCGGATGAGTCACGGGATCGTATCTTGTCGGGTTCTGGGTGATCCCGGCGATGACTGCACACTCCGAAAGTGTAAGCTCTGAGACATCTTTGTTAAAGTAGCGCTTTGCGGCAGACTGAACACCGAGACAGTTCTGTCCCAGGTTGATGGTGTTCATGTAGCTTCCAGAATCTCTTCTTTGGTCATCTGCTTTTCAATTTCCAGAGCAAGATACTGCTCCTGCAGTTTCCGCTCCAGACTGTCGAAAACGTTTTTTCATTCGTGAAATTCGGGAACACGTTATTTTTGATCAGCTGCTGGGTGAGCGTACTGGCTCCTTCTGAAAAGTCTCCGCTTGTGATACCTACAAGACCGGCGCGCAGAATACCCTGCAGGTCGATTCCGTTGTGCTCGTAGAAACGCTCGTCCTCAATCGCTACAAATGCATTGGCAAGATATTTTGGAATTGTGTCAATGGTCTTGTAGATACGGTTGGATCCGGCTTCCCGGAACTGCCCCAGATTCTGACCGTTAGATGCCGCAACCACCTGGATTTATATCCGCTTGGTTTGACACTGGCAGGAGTGATCTCTGGCGCATCGTCAATGATCTTCTTGACGAAAAGACCGCCGCCTACGGCACCGATGATGCAGATGAGAAGGAAACAGATGACAACGGCCTTAAAGACACGGACGCCGACCCGTTTCTTTTTCATATTTTTCTTTGAAGATACATTTTTTTTCTTCTTCGAAAGGCTTTCTTTTCCGTAATTCATGAATAATATCCTCCTTTATTCATTCTATCATTATATCAAATTGCTCTTTTAAAGCAAAGGAAAAAGAAAAAGTTCATATTCTTATAAAAAAATTTTAAGAATTGCACAGTTTTTCTTGTGTTTTGTTCCAAAGGCATAGTATATATAATTGAGAAAGAACAGGCAGAAAAAACCTGAAACAAACAAAAGGCATGGAAAAAGCAAGGTGGGAGACAGATGGAATACAGGACAGTATATCAGGGCGGCAAGGGCGAGATCGTGGAAAAAAAGTCCCGGTTTATCGCGGAAGTATTTTTGGTGCACTCGGAGGAGGAAGCCATGCAGTATCTGGAACAGGTACGGAAAAAGTACTGGGATGCAAGGCATCACTGCTGGGCCTATGTAATCGGAGAAGAACGCGTGACAGAGCGCTGCAGTGATGATGGGGAACCGAGCGGTACAGCAGGCAAACCGATTCTGGAGGTTATCCGGGGAGCGGGACTTCACAATATTTTTGTAGTTGTGACACGGTATTTTGGCGGGACACTTCTCGGAACGGGAGGTCTGGTCAGAGCCTATACCGAATCAGCAAGAGAAGGGATTTCCCACAGTCAGATTATTACCAAAATCTATGGATTTAAACTGAATCTTACAACAGATTATACCGGATTGGGGAAAATTCAGTATCTGCTGGGACAAAGAGGGCTGACAATCTTGGACAGTGTGTATACAGAGAAAGTAGATCTGACTGTCCTGATTCCGAAAGAGGAGGAGTCAAAGCTGATCGCTGAGATCACAGAAGCGACAAATGGTCAGACCGGAATAACCAGAACAGGAGAGTGCTGGTTTGCAACGTAGATGGTGAGATGGTCGTATTTGAATAAGTGACAATAAAAAAGCTGCCGGTTGGGGCAGCTTTTTTATCTTATGAAAATTCTGGCTCGATCAGTCCGAAAGAACCATCTTTTCTTTTGTAGACAACATTGACTTCGTCTGTCTCTGCGTTGCAGAATACGAAGAAAGCATGTCCAAGAAGATCCATCTGGATGCAGGCATCTTCCGGATACATTGGTTTGATGCCAAAGCGTTTTGTACGGACAATGCGGATCTCATCATCTACAGAAGTGTCATCTTCTGATTCGAAAAATTCTTTTTTAAAGTTATTGCCGGAACCGGAAGCTGTAGGATGTCCCTGGCTTCTGGCAACCAGTTTGTTTTTATATTTGCGAAGCTGTCTTTCAATCACCTCTTCTACAAGATCAACGGATACATACATATCATCGCTGGTCTGCTCAGAGCGGATAATGTTTCCTTTTACAGGAATGGTCACTTCAATCTTCTGACGTTCTTTTTCCACACTGAGTGTTACGATAATTTCTGTTTCAGGAGTGAAATACCTTTCAAGTTTTCCTAATTTCTGTTCAATAGCGTCCTTTAAACCTGGTGTCACATCGATGTTTTTCCACTAATAATAAAGTTCATACTGGTCAACTCCTTTTGTTTATATTGTACAAAGAACTTGTCCTTATAAAGCGTTCTTTGTACTATGTAAACATTATAGCACGGAATTCCTCTATTGTATAGAACGAATTACTTCAATTCGGGTAATTTTCCATCGGTGATCTTAACGATGCGCAGACCGAAATCAGAAAAGTAAGTGCAGGCACCGACTCCGATCTCAATTTCATCGTCCTTCATCTTCTTTAACAGCACATCCAGCAGTGTCTCATCATTCTCATAAGGAATGTGGACATGGATCAGACGATTGATATATTTGACTTTCTGCGAGGAACGGAAAATAATCTTTTCAGACTCATCAAAAGTCATAAACAAAAATTTTCTTGTGGCAAATAAAATTGCAATGGCGATCACGCCGATCAGACTGTTGAGCGGTGATCCATGCTCGATGATGATCTGTCTTGCGATGGCAAAGAGCAGAACCTCAAATACTGTGATCGGGGTGTGGAGATACAGCATACGTATCATTTCCACACCGATGATCAGGTTAAAACAGGTAGTCAGCATATCGTCATAATTTGGATACTGATTCAGGTCTGACAAATGCTGAAATGAGAGGATCAGCTGAAAGGTCATGATGATAATTGTAACTGCAAGGATCAAAGCGATGACAACTTCCAGGATTGAAGTGATCCATTTCAAAAAGGCATTGGCATATTTTTTCATGGTTGTCTCCTGATTATTTCAAATTGCTGCGTTTACGCATTCTGGAATCCAGGATTTTTTTTTTGCGGATACGCAGTGTTTCCGGTGTTACCTCCAGAAGCTCATCGGTATCAATAAAGTCCAGTGCTTCTTCCAGGCTCAAAATACGAGGCGGTGTCAAGCGGAGCGCTTCGTCTGCACTGGAGGAACGGGTGTTGGTCAGATGCTTTGTCTTGCAGACGTTTAATTCGATGTCTTCTGCTTTTCCGTTCTGTCCGATGACCATTCCGGCATAGACTTTTTCACCAGGTCCGATAAACAAAGTACCGCGTTCCTGTGCGCTGTAGAGTCCGTAAGTGACAGACTCACCGGTCTCAAATGCAATCAGAGATCCCTGTTTGCGATACTGGATATCTCCTTTATACGGCGCATATCCGTTAAAGCTTGTGTTGAGGATTCCGTTTCCTTTGGTATCGGTCATAAATTCTCCACGGTATCCGATGAGTCCGCGGGCAGGAATCAGAAATTCCAGTCTTGTATAACCGCCGCTGGAAACGCCCATGTTCTGAAGCTCTCCCTTTCTCTGACTCAGTTTGTCGATGACAGTTCCGGTAAATTCTTCCGGTACATCCACGTAGCAAGCTCCATTGGTTCTAATTTTTGCCGTTTTCATCTGTGTGATATAAACTTCTGCTTTGCTTACCGCAAATTCGTATCCTTCACGGCGCATATTTCGATCAGGACAGAAAGGTGAAGCTCGCCTCGTCCGGATACTTTAAAGCTGTCGGCGTTCTCCGTCTCTTCCACACGCAGGCTGACATCGGTGTTCAGTTCGCGCAGAAGACGGTCGCGCAGGTGACGGGAAGTAACGAATTTTCCTTCTCTTCCTGCAAACGGGCTGTCATTGACGATGAACTGCATGGAGATCGTCGGTTCGGAAATCTTCTGGAATGGAATGGCTTCCGGATTCTCAGGAGAGCAGAGGGTGTCTCCGATAGAAATATCGGAAATACCGGAAATCGCTACAATAGAACCGATCGTGGCTTCTTTTACTTCTACTTTGTTTAGACCGTCAAATTCATACAGTTTGCTGATCTTGACTTTCTGCTGCTTGTCCGGATCGTGATGGTTTAAAGGAGCATATCCTGATTGACACGAATCGTTCCGTTGTCTACTTTTCCGACTCCGATCCGTCCGACGTATTCATTGTAATCAATGGTACTGATCAGCATCTGTGTCGGTGCCTCGGGATCGCCCTCCGGAGCCGGGATGTATTCGAGGATCGTCTCAAACAATGGCTGCATATCTTTTTCTTCGTCAGAAAGGTCAAGGACCGCAATTCCTGATTTTGCGGAAGCATAGACAAACGGGCAGTCCAGCTGCTCGTCAGAAGCATCCAGTTCCATGAAAAGCTCCAGGATCTCATCGATCACTTCATCCGGGCGGGCTTCCGGGCGGTCGATCTTATTGATGCAGACGATAACCGGAAGGTCTAATTCCAGTGCTTTTCTCAGTACGAATTTGGTCTGCGGCATGGCGCCTTCAAAGGCATCGACTACAAGTACGACACCGTTTACCATTTCAGGACACGTTCTACTTCACCGCCGAAG
>ENA-OQJH01001414-OQJH01001414.1-human-gut-metagenome-genome-assembly--contig:-NODE-1414-length-10021-cov-3.371842_pt1 | contig 10021 bp, 14 predicted proteins | sample MGYA00242597_ERZ504763 | MGnify/ENA primary metagenome ERZ504763 (study PRJEB26092, sample SAMD00036359) | human gut metagenome | host: Homo sapiens | study: EMG produced TPA metagenomics assembly of... | reverse complement strand
CAAGGTTTCTAAAAACTCTCTCCCTTTTCCATCCCGCCGCCGGGCATCTTATATTCGCCATCCGTTACTACACTGCATGGCAATCTTTCCATCCCGGAAAATTACACCACGCACATTATATTTTTCATATACTTTTGTTGTGTCGTCATAATTCTTCTCGTCAAAAACAGCAAGCACTTCCATCTGTTTTGTCTCCATATTCTGCAGCTTAAGGCATATTTTTATCATATATCAAAATGTCTGATATTGTGTGCAAGCATATCCGCCATATTACGCAGATTTCGTAGATCCTTGATATTCTGAAAACTGTCCGTAATCTCTGTGATGGATGAACTTGTCTGCGTGGTTCCTTCCACATTCTGCTGTGCAATCTCTGACAAAGAATCAATGACATCTATGATCTCTGTTCTTGCACTCTCTAATTTCTTTGTACGTGTTTCAATCTGGCGAATTCGTTCAATAGATGCGTCGATCTCACCCATAACACCATTTACCATCTGCTCCGTACTCTCGATATGCATATTCTGTTTTTCAATGATCTCCTGTGTCTTGCCCATTGTCTCAACCACACGCTGGGAGTTTCCGATCAGTGTATTTACGATTTCGCCGATATTGCCACTCGCCGTATCAGACTGTTCTGCAAGCTTCTGTATCTCAGATGCCACAACCGCAAAACCCTTTCCCGCCTCACCTGCACGTGCGGCTTCAATGCTGGCATTTAAAGAAAGAAGATTCGTCTGGGATGCAATTTCAGAAATAAACTGCGATGCCTTCTGAATACTCTGTGCTGAAATATTTGTCTGTTTCGTCTGTTCCGCGATCGTTGCAACAGCTGTCTTTACTTCTTCGCTGATTCGTTTTAGTTCATCGATCGTAACAACAGCCGCATCACTGGACTGTTTCATCTGATCTGCACTTTCATTCAGCTCATCTGCTGCCCTGCCGGTCTCAATGATCAGATTTCCCATATATTTTACATTGTCAGAAGCTTTTTTTGCATCCTCTGCCTGTAAATTTGCCCCGGTTGTAATAGAATCTACCGTTGCCTCCACCTCACGCATTCCATCGTAAGTCTGATGGGATGTATCCTCTAAAGTATTGGATGCTTCCATCAGCATATCGGTACTTTCCTTGATTCCCTTAATGATCTTTTGCAGTTCTTTCTGTAAATGCTGTATCGCTTTGGTCAGATCTCCGACTTCATCTTTCCGCCCTAAGATCTTCTTGTCAAACTCTACGTCAAGATGACCGGCAGACACTTCCTGCACATTTGCAATTCCTTTCTTTAATGCACGTGTGATCGAGGTTGCACTGATCTCCACGATAATGATACAGATAACAAGTACCACAAGCACGATGGATACGATCGTATTAATGATCTGTATCACGCTGTGGGAGATTTCCTGTTTCTCCGCCCCTGCAAACACCATACCGATCGGAGTACCGCTGTCGCCTTTCTGATATACCGGAACATAATAGCCATAGTATATGGTGCCATCCATGGATACATTATCACTGAAATATTCCTCACCACCATTTAATACCTTTTCAACAACCTTGTCACCCGCCGGACTTCCCAGAATCCTGTCACCATTTTTGTCGACTGCAGAAGTCATGATTCTCTGTGATCCATAGAAAAATGTTACATCCATCCCAGACTCCTGTTTGATGGTATCCACCAGATTCTCTGACTGTGAAATGTTATAACTTCCTTTCCAGATATCACCATTTTCCGTCTGCAAATAGGTACCTGCATTCTGGTCATAAGCTGCCTGCGTCGCGATTGCAGTTCCTTTTAATGAATTTTCCACCTGATCGATAATTGCACCCTTTACGATCGTGGACGCGATCAGAAGGATAATTCCTCCTAACAGAAGCAGCGGTATCAAAGAACAGAATAAAACTTTTTTTCGAATCGTCAATTTCATCATCTCATTCTCCCCCTAGTCCACAATCACAACGTTTTTATAATACCAGTCAATGCCGCCGGTAATCATTGCATCATCTAAGGTTCCATTCTCTGTTCCAACCGTCTCCCCTGTATTTGTCTCCATCACTCCGTCAAAAACATTATTGCTGCCACTTAAAATTTCTGCAGTCGCTTCATCCACCTTCTCCTGCGTACCCTCTGCCGCAAAAGATGCCAGATTCGTCAGCTGTACCAGTCCCTCTGCCATACCTCCATAATAGTTTGATCCATCCCAGGTTCCATTGATAATACTCTTAACTGCCGAAGTATAGTATGCACTCCAGTTCCAGATAACACTCGTCAGACAGGCATCCGGTGTTTCCTTGCTCATATCTGAGTTATAGCCGATACCATATACACCACGTTCCTGTGCGAGTGTCTGCGGATACGGCGTATCACAATGCTGTGCCATCACATCACAGCCCATATCCAACAGCTGTTCCGATGCTGCTTTTCCTTATCCGGATCATCCCAGCTGTTTGTGACTGCCACATAGATCTTTGCCTCCGGGTTAACAGCTGCAACGCCGATCGCAAATGCATCAATTCCACCTGTCACCTCCGGATTGGAAGAATCCTGCGCTGCAACATAGCCGACCTTATCCGACTTTGTATTCATGCCAGCCACGATACCGCTTAAATACCTTACCTGGTAAATACGACCAAAATAATTGTTGAAGTTCTTTCCATTTGACATATAACCGGTTCCATGGGAAAGTAAATATCCGGATATTTTCAGCCATCTCTGCTGTTGTTTCCATATACCCCCAGCTGGTTGTAAAAATAATATTGCACCCATCCGAAATACATGCTTCGATTGCTTCCTCCGTCGCCTTTGCGTCAGAGTCATCCACGATCTTTCTCTCAATCTGATCATCGCTTAAACCCAGATTTTCCTGCATTCCCACAATTCCCAGATCATGCGTGTAAGAATATCCGCTTCCCTCATCCGGATCTGAAATATAAAGCACGCCGACTTTTATATTTTCTTTCGAAATCCCTGCCGTGCCCGATGTGGTATCCGACTGTGCACCGCCTGTACTGTTCCCGGCGGTTTCCGTTGTAATATAGCCATCGTTTGTCGCATAATCATCCGGCGTAGTACCTGTTTTCCCACCACACCCGGCGAGCATTCCCGCCACGGCAAACAGTGCAATTATCTTTCCAGCTGTTTTTCCTTTCATCTTTTGTTCTCCTCATCATAAATTCTCACAACATCTTTGTTTCATTATACAAAACCGGAGAACATTTGTAAATAAATATTATTTTTATGACAATAATCTGATACTTATGACCTATTTTTCTGAAAATATTCTTTTTGCACGCAGATAAGACAGATTAAATGTCCGGAGCGTCACAGGCTGGTTCATCCTGTCATTTTCCTGCATATATTCCCACTTCCAGTTATATATTCCATCCCCGTAATAACTCTTGTCCGGATGTTCTTTTAAGTACTCAGCGATCACTGGTGCCGCATCCGTTGATAAACAGGAGAGATAACTGTAATCTCCCGCAGTATTTCCATTTTCGATCTGCGCCAGATCATAGGCGGCAATCCCCGCATCTACATGTGCAAAGGCAAACAGGACATAACTGACGCACACAACCGCCATTCCATACTGAAACAACGGGAACCTGCGGTTCCAGATATAACAGATCGTCCCTGCCATCAGAAGCGTGATCACTGCCAGTGCCACAAGTACCACAACACGCAAAAATGTGAGCTGGTATGCCCGGATATACAGGATCATTCTCCACCCGCTCGATGCTGTCATAATGATCGTACATACAGAGATCACCGTCAGAACGGCATCGACCGCCCTGTTCCTCTGAAAGAAATGCTCCATTGTAAGAACCGCCCCCAGATTTAAAATACACACCACAAGGAGCTGGAAAAATCCCTGCCTTGCATATTCGGCATAGGTCACTCCTGCCGGCAGCTCCCCGCCACCGCCAAACAGATATATGATCTGTATACCACAGAATATCACATATAATACCGCCACTAAGACCGAAACCGTAAACATTGCTGTCGTCTCTGTAAGAATTTTTACTTCCCTGTCCTGCCGGTCTTTTCTGTATGCCGTATATCTGACTCCACAGTAAGATGAAATAAAACCAAAACATAACATGAAACAAATCCCTGCCAGGTTTGCCGGTATCCTGATTCCTTCGAAAACTTTTGCAATCATATTTGAAAATACCAGATCCGCCGACATTAACAATCCACCGATCAGAAGAACCACCGGTATCGCTACTGCAATTCCGATCAGGATCTCACGCGCTTTGCCATTTTCTTTTTTCTCCCGCAAACGTGCAAAATCGTTTCCATCGCCAAATGGTCTTGCAATGCTGCCAATTGCTCCAAATACAGCATTTACTCCACCGCACAGGTAATCCCAGAAATTCCATTCGTTTTCATCTGCCATATTTCGTATCAGGAAACACACCGTGAATGCAAATATCCAGCAATAATTCATCCAGATGATCCACTCATTTCCGGTTGTAAATGTACTGACCGCAAGGATCAGCATATACACAGCAAAAATTATTGTTGTTTTAAAAACTTTTCTTTCCTTTACCGTTTTAACGATGTAACAGATATATCCGATCGTTGCCACCACCCACAGAAGTACTGCGGCACCTGTCATATTTTTGTAAATACAGACTGTATAGATCAGTGCGTAAATGAGGCTTGCCGGCGCAAGTTTTTTTAAAAATCCCCGCATTTTTCTTTCTGCTGCTGTTTTTTTCTTTCCTGCCACTGCGCTTTCTGCTCCTCGTAACTGACTGTAAGATTCTGATCCATTTTCATGCTCCCTTCCTTTTCCAATAAGCTGTCCTGTTCCTGCTTCAGTTTTTCATAAACTGTCATATTCCTGCTTCATTCCGTGCAATATATTAAATTTCATCATCCGATGGAACATATTCTAAAATATCTCCCGGCTGCAGTCCAACGCCCGGCAGATCTTGTTTAATGTGTCTACTTTGATTGCTTTTGCCTTTCCATTTTTTAGTATGGAAATATTTGCCATTGTAATACCTACTTTTTCCGAGAGTTCAGTTACACTCATTTTCCGCTTTGCAAGCATTACATCTATATTTATGATAATCGCCATTTGTCTCTCCTTATATCGTAAGTTCATTTTCCTGTTTTAATTCGTAGGCCTTCAGGATCAGATGTGATAATGCCGCTGTCAAAACAGATATCATGACCGAAAGCAAAACTGCGGTGATCATAAAAATACTGATTCCGGGCTGCCTGACCGCTAAGATTGCCAGAAAAACAATTCCCGCAAACCACACAACTGCGAGCAGCAATGCGAAGTGACTGATATTTCGAAAACATTTTGCATTTTCTTTTGAGAATGAATTGTCTTTTCCGATCTGCACACATACTTTCCAGAACTGGTACAGGATCGCATAACAGATCACCGCAATGCACCAGCCGTACAACAGCCCCGGCATAAAAAGATACGCCAGTGATTCATCCGCGTCCCTCCATGACATTGCAAGTACCGGCATAATATATAGAAAGAACACCGCCCCCATCAGCGCCAGTACAATCGTGATTGCTTTTAGCCACCGTGAAATTTCTTTTTGCTGCATAAATGATTCTCCTCCTGATCTGATTCACTTTTCTTTGAGTTTGTTTTTGATTCCAGATTTTTCTTTCTGGTTTTATTGTTTTCCTTTATTATACACATATATCTTACTTTTGCAATATATTTTTATTGTTTTACGATAAATTTTTATTGGTAAATAGTAATAATAAATCTCTGCAAACAGTCAGGTGCTATTTGCCACCTGTTTTTCTGTTTACAGAGGATTTTATTATTTACTGTTCATTTCATTATTTTTTTATATAGTTTTATCAACAGTTTCCGTAATCTTTTTAAAATATTTATTGTCTGTTCGATTGTAAATATTGTTCTATTTCCAATGGCGATTTTCCAGTTACTTCTGCAATTTTTTCTATTGGGAAATCCAGCTTAATCATATTATGGATCATTCTCTCTTCTGCGATCTCGATTCCGTCACTTTTGCCAGCCTCATACTCTGCCTTTCGGAGTTTCTTCTCTTCCCACTCTTTATCATATTCCAAAATACTCACCATCTTTACCTCCGAACGATTCTTCCGAAGAAATTCCACCAGGATTCCTTCTTTGATACATTCATCGATTGCCCGTGCAACTGCATCGTTTAAGTTCATTTCTGATGTATATTTGCGGACTCTCGCTACATAAATGGCATATTCCTTCAATGTCTGACACTGCTCCATCAGCTCTTTGTTATGTCCTTCATTGACGTTTAACATCAGGACTTTTAACTCCAGGTCCGGCTCACCAGCCAGATGCTCATAAGCGTTTGACAGTCGAAGTTCCACCCGGTCATCCACTGCATCCGTTCCATTATAAAATACCATAAATTTCGGTGCCGGTATCTTCTGCAGGCGGGACGAATACAAGGACTTATCATCAACATACTGCTGATATTCAATTCCTATGTAAATCAGATCCCGCAGCGGTATGTTGGGATTTAACGTGGACTGGTGCTCGTAGAGATAAATATTCGTCTCTAACATAAATGCCAGGTCGTTTTTCATCCCATGTAGATCGCATTTTCCAGCGTGACGATTTTCAGATCATCTGCGTTCTGATAAGCATTCCCGGTTACTGCATTGTACAAAGATAAAAGGTTCTCTTTTCTTCATATTCAGTTCCTCCTATGTACAGGAGGCTCATCCAGATCTCCTGCTTTTCATTTTTGTGAATAAAAAGCATAGATTTCTGAAATGTTTTTTGAAATGTAGACGGATGTGTCATCCTTATGGTCATGTGAAGCAAATGCAACTGTCTGAATAATTCTGTTCACATGGTAGAAATATGCTTTGATTTATCTTAGCATACGTCATTCTTCGTATGCAACTGATTTGAAATTTCTTGTGCAGTCTGCACAAAAAAAGAAGTCCGATTTTTAAAGAAAGACAGTGTCCGACTTGAACACCGCCTCTTTTTTACACTGCTGTACACACCTGTTGTGTGACCGGCAACATTACACCATGCACGCCCGTGCATTATAATTTCCCGATATTTCCGGCAGCTCCGACATCACAGACAGTTCTAAAATATCTCCCGACGCCCACACAAGGATCGTTTCTCCAGAAATCGAAGCCATCCCGGTTTTTGAAATATTCATGGAATATTCTTTGACGACTTCCATGGAAGATCTCATAGAATGCTCCATAGAATATTGGTTTCCACCCTGACTATTGCCCACGTTCCGACTTTCAGGCGGCATTTCAACATTTATCCCAAGTCCCGAACGCCCCTTCTGTAGCCGCTCCGCCGGTTCATTGGACAGTCTTATTTCCGGCATGACCTGCATATCCTGCACATTCTGTACGGACTGCACAGACCGCCCCCCGGATACCGCCGGTTCTTTTGGCCTATGCTCATCACAGGTTTTTGCGACAGGTTCATTTTGCTTTTCCATCACGTTGCAATTTTTCGGATCCGGCTCTTTTTTTCTCCGCTTCACCCGCACAACCCGCGGCGCCCTGACTGACTCAATGTAGAGGACATCCTCTTTCCGCTGCATTTTGTCTAAGAGGATTTCAAGGAAGATCGTTCCATAATAATTTCTACGGTATTTTTCCTGTTTTCTGAATTCGGACTGTACCCAGCCTGTCTTTGCCGTCTGCTTTATTTTGATCGATTCTTCACCGTAAAACTGATCTGTCATTATGCCTTACTGTTATAATAGCTATTGTTATAATAACTGCTGTTATAACTCTGTGAATTATTCACGTAGCGTGCATAACGGTTATAATTACTGCTCGCCTGCGCACTTGATTTCTCGAGTTCCGTCACCTTTTCTTTTGCATATTTGCCGATCTGGCCTGACAGATTCGACACCTTTTGGCAAATCCATCTTCACCGGTAAACAGTTTCTTTACCTGGCTGATATCGGCTGCCTTTAATTTGTTTTCGTCCAGTTCTAATGTCCCGTCACCTTTTATCGTAATTCCGATCTCACGGAGTTCCTTGTTTTCCGCATTTGCATAATTTTTCAGTTTTTTGGCATAATTTGAATCAACAATATCGCCGGACTGTGCGAGACGCTTCATCAGATAATTATAGTCATTCACAAACGACTCTATATTATCCGCCACATTTTCCTTCAGCTTTGTCTCATCTTCCTCGTCAAATACGGAAGTACCATCCGTTTTTAAAAACTTTCCCAACCGTTTTTCCACACGTTCCGCAGCCGTCTCCATACCACTGTACAAAAGCGTCTGCGTCCGGTTTGCAAGTAACTGCTCCGCAGATGACGTCTTTCCACTGTTTGCATTTAATTTTGAAAGAAGCTGACTGATCGACTGTCCGGAACTCCCGGAAGTGCTCTTTTGTGTTCTCTGCTGTTTTGTCGTAAATGTCTTCGTCTTTGCAATACGTTTCATCCGCGCACGCACAATGGTGCTGTTTAGTCTGTTCCCAACTCTCATACTCATTTTCCCCATTTCACAACTCATTTTATGACAACAGTTAAGTTCTTCCCGTTATACAGCTGATTTTTCATCCATATAACAAAATGGCGCCTGTTTTTCCGGGTATTTCATTCCTTGAAAATCAGACGCCATCCTTAGCTTTCTCCTGTTATGTAATTTATATCGTCATAAAATCAGAATACTTTACAAAAAAATCTCTTGACACTTTTCTTGTATCATTGTATTATTTCACTAGTACAAAGAAACGAGGTGATACAATGGCATGGAACCTTAATTCCGACCGTCCTATTTTTATACAGATCGTCGAACGGATCGAAATGGATATCATTTCGGGCAAATATAAACCCGGAGACAAACTGCCTTCTGTCCGTGACCTTGCCGCCGAGGCAGCGGTAAATCCAAACACGATGCAGAAAGCTTTCACAGAACTTGAACGAACCGGTCTTGTTTTCTCACAGCGGACAACCGGACGATTTATTACGGAGGACACTTCCATGATCGATGAATTAAAATCAACACTTGCAAAAGATAAAATTACAGAACTGCTCTCATTTATGCAGCAGCTCGGCTTTCAGGAAAATGAGATTCTGGCTATGATCGGTCAGACCATGAAAGGAGAAAAATGATGGGCACATTACTTGAATGCAAAGATCTCACCAAAAGTTTCAGTGGAAAAACAGCGATCGACCACATTGATCTTTCGATTGAGAGCGGACATATCATTGGTCTGCTCGGTCCAAACGGCAGCGGAAAGACAACACTGATCAAATGATCAACGGACTTTTAACCCCGACCTCCGGCACCCTTTATTACAAAGAAAATCCGATCGGTGTCGAGAGCAAACGCCACATTTCCTATCTGCCGGATCATAGTTATCTGAATATGAACCAGCGTGTGAAAGAGATCATCGCCTTCTTTCAGGACTTTTATGAAGATTTCGACAGCGAACGCGCCTATGATATGCTGCAAAAACTAAATATCAATCCAAATGATTCTCTAAAAAGCATGTCAAAGGGAACGAAAGAAAAAGTGCAGCTTATCCTCGTCATGAGCCGCAAAGCAGAATTATATATTTTAGATGAGCCGATCGCAGGTGTCGATCCCGCTGCGAGAGATTACATTTTAGACGTGATCTTAACCAATTACGATCCGTCCGCTTCCATCCTGATTTCAACGCACCTGATTGCAGATATCGAAAACATTTTAGACCAGGTTATTTTTATTCAGAACGGACAGATCCGTCTCTCATCCTCTGTGGACGATATCCGCGCCGAGGAGGGGAAATCCGTCGATGCACTGTTCCGGGAGGTATTCAGATGTTAGGAAATTATTTAAATACGAATTTAAAAACACATACAAGTTAATGTTCATCATCTATGGCGTTATGGCGTTTGTTACCATCCTTGGCTGTATTGCCATGTACGGTGACAGTGATCCTGCCGGCACAGAAAACCAGTTACAGGAGATCTTCTTTACAGCAGCTATGGTATTTTATGTACTCGGCGTATTTGCACTTTTCGTGGTAAGCTATGTATATATGTG
>ENA-OQJH01001413-OQJH01001413.1-human-gut-metagenome-genome-assembly--contig:-NODE-1413-length-10029-cov-1.336195_pt1 | contig 10029 bp, 11 predicted proteins | sample MGYA00242597_ERZ504763 | MGnify/ENA primary metagenome ERZ504763 (study PRJEB26092, sample SAMD00036359) | human gut metagenome | host: Homo sapiens | study: EMG produced TPA metagenomics assembly of... | reverse complement strand
CGATTACGTTCTCTCTGATTTCTGTCTCGTTTCCTGATAAATCCAATTCTCGCCTACTCTGATCTGATCGATCTGTTTTCCCGCAAAAACAGAATTCCCGCAGCAATCCCAAAGACCGCCGAAATCAAAACAAGTGAACGAAAAACCTGTTTAGCTTTGCATCCTTCCATTGCACAGCACGTTCCATACAATACCGCGGCAAAAACCAACATCCACGACGCCCATGGCGGCGGAAATTTTCGCGCGCATGCAGCAGATATAAACGGTGCAAAAATAACCAAATAAGCAATTACGCGCAGCCTCCTTACTTTGAATGCCGCAATCAACAAAATAAATACCGCAAAACTCACGGCAATCTCTGCAAAAATGATTTCTTTTCGTCCTATTTGATTTGCCAGCGCTTCCAAATCAAATACAGATAAAAATGCATTCCGCCATAATAAGACTGCACAAACAGCACTAAGCGCTTTCACAAAATTTATTTCCGGATTTTTCTTTTCCACATCGGCATCCCCACTTTTATAAACGAAGAAACAACTCTTCTTTCCCATCTTTTTTAATCTGTCCCTGTCCATCGATCGTAACTATACTGCTAAACTCTGCCCCTTTAAAACGCTCCCTCATATAGGAATCTCTTTTCTCTGTATTTCCGCACGGCTTTATATCGATCAATTCCCATACCATCTGACAGCAGCTTTCTTCATCTTTCACTTTCACAGTCACAATCTGTTCTGTATCCTCTTCATACCACGCAGCCAGATGAATACATTTTTCTTCAACAAGAGTGATCGATAATGATGATGCTGTCTTTAGCATTTTAGAAAAACCGTTCGCAGTACATTCTTTTTCTCTGATGTCAAACCAGATCAGTACGGCACATCCTAAAGGAAACGCCCTCTCTTTTGCTACAAGCTCTTCTTTCGCGCAGTCAGTTTCCAATGAATATCTTTTAAAGAATCTTCTCTTCGATACTCTCTCATCTGATAAATTTCAGAAGGATCATCTCCCTTTTTCTCACAGGAATATTCTTCCGCATCTGTTTGAAATTCTCTCGTCTTTCTTGTGATCTCAACAGGCATCAGTTCAAATTCAGGCATGATCTTCACAAATACTGTTTCAGCCTCTCTTCTCCTGATATAAAAAATACAAAGGGGATCATAAATTCTTATTTCATTCAACGTAATTTCCATACTGCACAAATATTCCCCGCAGCTCATACCAAAATGTTCTGACATTTTCCGCCTGTATCACTCCCCGTATCCGCTTCTGTTTCTTTTTTCTTCAATCTTGTTTCCCACAAGGATCACAGCTTCATACCGCATATTCCATGCGGATTGATTTTTTACGGTAATCCCGGCTTTTATCGTCTTTCCTTCTTCACCCATCGAAGGAATACGCGTCATATCTGTTCCGACTTTTCCTCGCTGGATCATCAAAAACCAAAATGATAAAAGCGGATACATTATAACAAATATAAGAAGTCCTGAGATTACAGTATCGTTATACATAAAAAATAAATATATCGTAAGTATAAGAACTGCCAGATATCCGATTATTCTTTTTATCATCTGTTCATCCTCAATATTTCTGTCTCATTGTCGGAGTCGGAACACTCTCCAGAACCCGCCGGATCAGTTCTTCTTTTTTATATGGCCTACCTTCGCTTTCATATTCAGAATGATCCGATGCTCTGTGACACACGGAAATATTTCCTGTACATCGGAAGGAACGACATATTCCCGTCCATTCAGCCACGCACATGCTTTCGCCATAGCTGTCAACGCGACAGTTCCGCGAGGACTTAAACCTAACTCTGTCCATTCATTTTCCCTTGTTGCTTTTGCAAGTTCCACAATATAACCGAAAATCCAGTCATGTACAAAAACCTCCTTAACTTCTCTTTGCATTTGGATCAATTCCTCTGCATTGACAACCGGATCGATTCGTTCTCTCGTTTTTTCTATTGACTGTTCCCGTTTCAAAATCTCAATTTCCTCTTCTGCCGTCGGATAGCCCATACTCACACAGATCATAAAACGATCAAGCTGTGACTCCGGCAGAAGCTGAGTTCCGGCGGAACCTACCGGATTTTCAGTCGCGATCACAATAAACGGCTCTCCTGTCCTGTGAGTTTTTCCATCAACCGTTACCTGATGCTCTTCCATTACTTCCAAAAGCGCGGACTGCGTCTTTGGCGACGTTCTGTTTATCTCATCTGCCAAAAGAAGATTGCATATAGCTGCACCCGGCTGATACACAAATGCCCCTGATGCTTTATCATATATCGTAAATCCACTCAGATCTGCCGGAAGTACGTCCGGCGTAAACTGCACCCGATTCACCTTAAGTCCCATTGCATGGGAGAACGAAAGCGCCAGCGTCGTCTTTCCCGTTCCCGGAATGTCTTCGATCAGAACATGACCTCCGGCAAGAATTGCTGTCATAACTTTTCTTAAAATATCTGTTTTCCCAACGACTGATTTCTCCACTTCCCCTATAACTGACCGCGCTCGACATCTGTTTTCTTCCATAAGTTATTCTCCCCGATCTTATTCGCTTTTGCCTCTATATTTGCACACGTTTATTATCCTGTTTCATCTACTTATAATCTACTCTATGTACAATATCAAAATCAACCGTTATACAGAATTTTCCGGTAAAAATGTGACAGTTCACCTGCCCATTCATAAAAATGCGGCGAAAATGACCTCTGTCATCTTCGCCGTATATATCGTTTATTCTTTGATTCCTCTTTCTCTTAAATAAGCCGTCTCTTCTCTGTAGAAGTCCAGACACTTTTCAGGAGTCGTATGAGGTTCCATCGTACAAAAACCTGTATATCCGTCTTTTTCAAGCCTCCGCAAAAGTCCGTCTATGTTCACCGCTCCGTCAGATGCATATGGATAATAGATATCATTTCCCGCAAACATCCCCGTCATTTTCCCTCCTCTGCACTGCTTTTCGTGTCCGAATTCAGGATGATAAAAACAACCGTTTTTTATATGTACATGAACAATATACTCCTTCAAAACTTCATATGCATACGGAAAACCTTCATATCCCGCCTGATAATAGTTGGTCGCATCAAAATTTGTTTTAAAATATTCCGAATTCATATGCTCTACAATCGTTTTCATCTTCGGACTTGAGTAATATCATGAGCCTCATTTTCCAAAGCCAGATAGATTTTCCTATGCTTCGCTTTCCTGATCGCCCGCCCATAATACTTTTCCAATTCAGAAAAAGAAATTTCCGGACCCATTGCGACATGATAACAATAATGATTTACAACTTTTGCTCCCAGCTCATAAGCTATCTCAACAGCTCGTTCTAATTCTCTCGAAAAAGTTCCGGATCTTTCGCCAATTCTTTATCAAATCCTGCTCCAAAGCATACACACGCTGCTTTTATTTGATATTTCTCCAGTATCTTTTTTGCTTGTTCCACATCTCTGTTTGCATACAAACGTTTATGCAGAAGTGTTTTTCCGACTTTTACAGGAATATTTTCCGGCCATATTTCGATAAAATGAATCCCGTTTTTTTGAAATAAAGATAAAATTTCGTCTAATTCCATCACACTTCCAAGCGTCTCTCCGGATATTGCTGCTTTCATAAGACTCACCTGCTATTTCATATATTCTTTTATCAATTCTTCTTTGTAACAAGCATGCACGAGGTAACTTTATACATCTGCATCCACCTTTTCCCTGCTTTCAGATCTTCAAGCATTTCAAACGCTTTTTCAATCTCTGCCTTGGAATCAACATAGATCGTCGCTGCCATTTCTCCTGAATCAACTGCTTTTAATCCTTCATTTGTTGCGTCCAGACCGTAAACTTTAATCTGTTCCGATTTTCCCGCCGATTTCAATACAGGCACTACTCCGAGAGCCATTCCATCATTGTTGCAGACGATTGCGTCAATTTCTTTTCCTGAAGCCAGCCAGTTTTCTGCCAAAGGCGCAGCATCCGTAGCTCCCCAGTTGCCTGCCCCTTCAAATACAACTTCTACATTCGGGTATTTTTCAAGAACAGCGTCATAACCACCGCAGATCTGATTTGTCGTATCCTGCCCAAGCGTTCCTGTCATAATCGCAATTTTAGCATCTTCTCCACAATCCTTAATAACCTGTTCCATTTTCAATTCCCCGCCTTGTCTTACATCTACATGAATCAGAGATGTGACCAAGTCGGTTGCCGACACATTATTATGGATAACAAACACCGGAATTCCCGCGTCATGAGCCTCTTTCAACCCTGTCGTCAACCCGTCCACGCTGCACGGTTCAACGAGAATAGCTTCCGCGTTTTCAGAAATAGCCGTCTCAATCTGAGATACTTGTTTCGTAGCATCAAGATCAGCATCCATCAACTGCACTTCATACCCTGCTGCCTCTCCGACCTCTTTAAAATTTTCTGCCATTCCGACCATAAACGGTGGTGGTGACACCGGCGAAGAATGTGCCCCTGCAGCTACCAGTGCTTCCTCGTTATTTGTCATCACTCTGTTTCCGATTTCTTTTAAAGAAATGGATACATCTTTGGAACGCATGAACACTTTTTGTCCGTCAAAATCTACCTCTTCCACGTCGCATTCCAAATACTTTGCTCCCTGCGCCAATATTTTTTCCCGAAGGGAATCACACGCTTTCACCACTGCCATTCCGGTCAGATATGTCGTACTTGACGCATACGATCCGGAATCATATGGCGAAATATCTGTGTCCACCCCATGCACGATAAAATCATCTGCCGAGCAGTCCATACAGTCTGCCGCCATCTGTGCCAAAATGGTATCACACCCGGTTCCCATATCAGATGCTCCAATCATCAACGAATAGAACCCATCATCATTTACCTTGATCGATACCGATGCATGATCCACTTTGGAGATTGATGATCCCTGCATTGCCATCGCCACACCGACACCTCTGACTTTTCCATTTCCCATATCACGTGCCGGATATTTTTTCTCCCAGTCAATCATCTCTTTCGCACGCAAAAGGCATCTGTCAAGCGCACAGCTGTTTGCAGTCTCACCGTAGTATGCCGGCATCACATCACCTTCCCGCACAATATTTTTCAGGCGAAGTTCTACCGGATCCATCTGCATCTTGGCAGCAAGCTCATTGACCGCTGACTCAACCGCAAAAATCCCCTGTGTCGCTCCATATCCTCTGTATGCCCCTGACGACATCTTATTCGTATAGACAACATCATATGCAAATCGGAATGCTTCTGCCTGCCATACATCGGAATGGACTTATGCCCTGACAAGCCTACTGTAGTCGGTCCATGTTCTCCAAACGCTCCTGTGTTGGAAAGTGTATACACATCGATTGCACGAATTTTTCCTTCTTTATTTGCCCCCACTCTTACAGTCACTTCCATCTCATGACGTGGCGAAGATGCAATTTGGGATTCTTCCCTTGTATAGACAATTTTTGCCGGTTTCCCCGTCTTCATTGTCACAATTGCCGGATACACTTCTGTGATTACTGTCTGTTTTGCTCCGAATCCTCCTCCTATTCTAGGTTTGATCACTCGAATCTGAGACTTCGGTATATCCAGCGCATTCGCAAGGATACGTCGCACATGGAATGTAATCTGCGTAGAGGATACCACGTTCAGTCTTCCATAAGTATCCATATATGTATATGTGCGGAATGTCTCCATCATTGCCTGCTGGTTTGCCTGCGTATGATACGTTCCCTCCACTACATAATCACAGTCTTCCAAAATCTTATCCACATCTCCATTTTGTTCCGAACCGGTCGCGCAAAGATTTCTTTTATTATCCGCGTCCACATCGCATAGTGCTTTCCAGTTCTCTTCTGGATGAACAAGAATCTTGGCATCTTTTGCCTGGTGAAAATCAAGTACAGCCTCCAGCACTTCGTATTTTACTTTTATTAATTTCAGTGCCTTTTCAACTGCCTCTTCCGTCTTTCCTGCCACAATTGCGACCGCATCGCCCACAAAACGTACTCGTCTGTCCAAAATGAGGCGATCATACGGACTTGGTTCCGGATAGGTCTGACCCGCCATTGTAAATCTTTTATCCGGCACATCCTCATAAGTCAGAATACATTCAATTCCCGGCACTTTCATCGCAATGTCTGTGTTGATTTCCTCAATCACTGCATGTGCGTGTGGGCTTCGAAGAATCTTACAGACAAGACAGTCCTTTGGAGCAATATCATCTGTATAGACTGGCTTTCCTGTTACAAGAGCCATCGCATCTTTTTTCATAATTGGTGCATTTACAGACTTCATCTACTTCTCCTCCTTCTTCATCTTTAAGAATTTCTGAATCGCACGAAGCTGTCCCATATACCCCGTGCATCTGCACAGATTTCCAGACAGATATTCTTTAATCTCATCAAGACCCGGATTTTCCAGTTCTTCGACATGGCAATCACATTCATGATAAATCCCGGACTGCAATAGCCACACTGCTCTGCCCCTTCATTTGCAAGAAATGCCCCAAACTCTGCCGCTTCCTCCTGCATGCCTTCCATCGTCGTCACCGTTTTTCCATTCGCACGCATCGCAAGCGTGAACAGGACAGCATTGGTGTTCCATCCACCAAAACAGTGCAAAGACCACAGTTTGCAGTCTCGCATCCTCTTTTTACACTATAACACCCTTGTGAACGTACAAAGTCCAAAAGAAGCATATCCGGTGCAATCTCTTCCAGGACTGTCTTTCCATTTAAAACCAATTTTAATTCCGCCATGTTATGCTCCCTTCTCACTGTTTTTTGCCAGTATTTCTTCCACTGCTCTTTTCGTATACACCTCTGCCAAATGTCTTCTGTATACTTCACTTCCACGCATATTAGAAGAAAATGTATATCCGGCAATCACCTCTTTGGTAAATGTCTCTGCATTTTCAATCTGCGCCTGTCTTACCTGAAGTTTCGCTTTTCCTGATCTTGCCCCGACAGATACATACCACTGATCGTCTTATTTGCCACCGCACAGGCGATCACCGGGAATCCGTCGCCGCCTCACGGTGTGACCGATATGCAATCTTTCTGCCATCTTTTTTTATAATAATGCGCACCAAGATATCATTATCGCGTGGCATCTCCACAAACTCAGATAACGCAATCACACCTGCATGATATAATTCCACATATGTATCTAATGCCAGAAGACAAGTCAATATATCCGAAAATCCAAATCTTCCAAAAATGCTTCCGCCGACCGTTGCGCCATTGCGGAACTGTGTACCGACAATATGTCTTGTACAAGCTTTCATCGCGCCTCCAAAATAGCGATTCAATGCTTCGTGTATTTCCAACTGGCGAAGTGTACACATACATCCGATGGAAAACGCATCTTCCTGTTCCTCAATCTTGTCCAGACCAAGTCCCGACAGATCAATTGCTGTCTGCATATTTCGGTTGCTCATCTTCAGCCAGAGCATTCCTCCGATAATCGCATTTGATTTTTTTTGATTCAATTCATATGCCTCTTCAAGGCTTGTTACTTTTATATAATTTTTTGCGTGAAACAACGATATTCCCTTTCTCTTCGTCATTTTATGCTTCTTTACCCAATCTGATATTCTATCATATTTAGATGACCTTTTCAAACAGAACCTCTACATATCCTCCACAGATCATTCCGGTACTCGCCGCCGCTTTCGCTGTCAGATCATAAGCCTCTAAGGCAAACTTCTTTCTCTTCTTCGAGCATGATACATTGCCTTTGTAACACGAGATGCTCAATTGCACCTCCCACCAATCGTCCCTGTCATCGTGCCGTCTGCTGCAACAAGCATTCTCGCACCAACTCCGCGCGAGCCGAGCCTTTCTTTCCCACGATCGTGTCATCACCATCGGTTGCTTTTTGTTCAAAAGCCACTCTATCATCTCTTTCGGCAAATCTGTATAACCAAGCTTTGATTTTTCCTGTATCATCTCAGCCATGATACTAACTGTGATCTCCTCCGGGGTATTTGCTCCGATTGGCAGCCCGATCGGAGCATGTATCTGCTCCTGCTGTTCTTTTGTAACCCCATCTTTTTTCAGACGTTCAAGTGTCGTTCGCACTTTCCCTTTACTTCCAATCATTCCTACATAGCTGCTCTTTCGCTCCATCACTTTTTTGAGACATTCATAGTCATTTTGGTGACCTCTTGTCACGATGACATACCATGCGCTCTCTGGAAAAATCACCTTGTCAAATGCCTCTTCAAATCCCATACAATATACGTGATCCGCCTGCGGAAACCGTTCTTCATTGGCAAACTCTTCTCTGTCATCAATGATCCACACTTGATATCCAAGCATCTTCGCAAGATTGCAAAGTGAATACGAAATATGTCCGCCTCCACATATTACCAGTGTAAATCCTCCGCTAAGACTTTCTTCCAGACAGCGCTCCTTTGTAATCCTCGTCTTTTTTACCACGGTTTTTCCGTCCTTTAACATTCTTGCAATTTCACGATATTCCGATATTTTCTCCATTGGTATCTGCTCCTCCTTTCCTTGAATACAGGCAAATCCCCTGTTCTTTTTTGAATTTTTCCACCTGCTCTTGCGTCAAAAGATCTGCTTGTCCGATGACCATACGATATTTCTGCTTCACATGCTTTTTCTGTCCTGCCTTGCTTTTCAGGATTGTCATCACATCCTCTTCTGTCAGGATCTCACTAAGTTTTTTCCCAAGTAACTCCCCCACAAGTTCTCCTCTGTGACAGCCTGCTTTGATCGTCCGCCCAATCGCTGAGGCTCCTGCGATCCCAATTACCATATCCGTATCTTCTGGTATCACCGGTTCATGCTCTGCCGGAACTTTGAGCGGCTTTCGCTTAGCTCCATCCGCTTCGACTAGCAGCACATCGCATTGTGTTTTCAGTTTTCGGTACTCCTCCTCCGAAAGTCCCCTAATTTTCTCTGGTTCCTCCTCACACGGCACCCCGACTGTATGAAGCAATTCCCACTCATTTTTCGGTCTCAGCATATGCGTTGTTGTTGTGACAATTACTCTTTTTCCAACCGACTCCAATTCTTTTGCAAGTTCGTATATCAACGTCGTCTTTCCACCGCCTCCTACAAATGCGATCACTCTGTCTTGTGTCGGATGTATCTGAAGTAAGTGTTGTAATCTCAAATGTTTCTGCACTACATCTAAAATCCCTTTTGCAATTGCAATTGCTTTGTCCGACCGCTCATAACATGCAGCCTGCTTGTCCGGTCGCGGATCGATATCCGCAATCTTCATTCCTTTTTTCACAGCGAATCCATCTCGGATTAATCCGCGCAGTATTCCCGTCAGTGTCGCATACACCGGTTCTTCCCCAACAAAAGCAATCACGCTTCCTCTTTGCACGATTTCTCCAATGTGATGCTTCTGTCTCAGAACTCCTTCTGCCGGCGAATGGATCACCCGCTCTTTTGCATATCCGCCTACCATTCCCGGAATGCCTGTATTTTCCAGTGCACTTCCCTGATAAATCGCCTTTCCCGGCTCATAACCTCTCATCGTCTCAATCACTACATCTACATCTTCTCCTGCGGCAAAACCCGGTCCCGCTCCAATTACAAGCGGCGCCATATCCTGCCTTGTACCAAGATTTTTCTTCGCCAAAATTAAATCCGCCACTGCCAACGGACGTAATGCTTCAATACTTTTTCCCTCGGCATCTATCAAAACAGGAATCTCTCCCTTTTCCCAAACCGTTGCCACCTCTTCTACAGAAGTAATCTTACGCGCAGTGACTCCCTCTACCTCCTTCACTCCGTCATAGACCGCCTCACTGAAGGCAACTTCTCTTCGAATCGCCGTCGGTCTTGCACATTCAAGGGCAAGTACACGATATCCCGCCTTATGAAGTTCATAATTGTTCCTGTCGCAAGATCTCCCGCTCCTCTCACAATAATCATCTATTTTCTCCTCACTTTTAACTGATATACCATCGGATAAATGCCTTCCCAAAAGATAGAAAGCAAAATCCCAACAAGCACAAAAATGGTCCAAAGGCAATCTCCGATCTCTTCTTCTATCTCTGCGAAT
>ENA-OQJH01001412-OQJH01001412.1-human-gut-metagenome-genome-assembly--contig:-NODE-1412-length-10037-cov-1.191524_pt1 | contig 10037 bp, 17 predicted proteins | sample MGYA00242597_ERZ504763 | MGnify/ENA primary metagenome ERZ504763 (study PRJEB26092, sample SAMD00036359) | human gut metagenome | host: Homo sapiens | study: EMG produced TPA metagenomics assembly of... | reverse complement strand
TTTTCATGTTTTTTAAAAAAAAATTTTAAAATGTTGTTTCAAAAAAACAAATCGGATTTCCCAAAATACATTAATTCTAATTATACTAACGATACAGTAAAGAATAATGAGATCAAGAAAAGGAGAATAGATATGATTCGTAGAATTATTGAAATTGATGAAGATAAATGTAATGGATGTGGACTGTGTGCAGATGCATGTCACGAAGATGCGATCGGGATAGTTGATGGAAAGGCAAAATTATTAAGAGATGATTATTGTGACGGCTTAGGAGACTGTCTGCCAAATTGTCCAACAGGAGCAATCAGTTTCGTAGAGCGTGAGGCAGCTGCGTATGACAGAGAAGCGGTAGAAGCAAACATGAAGAAGAAAGCTGAAATGACAGCAAAAGATAAATAGAAGAAAAGCCGGTATTCCACGGGTGCCCTGGAACAAGAATGAAGATCATGGATCATAAGGCAGAAGAGGTAGCGACAGAGCAGACAGCAACTGTATCTTCTCAGCTGTCTCAGTGGCCGGTGCAGATTAAATTAGTACCTGTTAATGCCCCATATTTTAAGGATGCGAATCTATTGATCGCGGCAGATTGTACAGCGTATGCTTATGGGAATTTTCATCAGGAATTTATCAAAAATAAAGTGACATTGATCGGCTGTCCAAAACTTGATGAAGGAGATTACAGTGAGAAACTGACACAGATCATTGCGAACAATGACATTAAGAGTGTAACGATCGTTAGAATGGAAGTTCCTTGTTGTGGCGGGCTGGAAAATGCGGCGAAGAAAGCGATTCAGGATTCCGGCAAATTCCTTCCATGGCAGGTTCACACAATTTCCATGATGGAAGATCTTAGAAGCATAAATTCATCATAAATACAGTTTGCGTATTAAGAAGATAGCGATGAAAGAGAGTTCCGAAAGACGACGGGATTCTCTTTTTTCTTGTATTCCAGCTTTTTGTATGATACACTAATTAATTGATATGTTATGAATAACGAAATAAAAATATAAGATAGAAAGAGAAAGGAAATACAGTGTCATGGGATGGAATAAAATTACAATTGATACATTGACATCAGCAGAAGACATGATCAGTTATGAACTTACAGAACTTGGTGCAACTGGTGTGGAAGTTGAAGACCATGTATCATTGACAGAAGAAGAGATGAAAGTCATGTATGTGGATCTATTGCCAGATGATATCGCACCAGACGATGGAAAGCAAAGATCAGCTGTTATTTTGATGAGAATGAAAATTTAGAGCACATTACAATGCAGATTCAGGCAATGCTTGAAAGACTTCGTGGATTTATGGATATCGGTGCTGGAACAATTTCATTTGATAAGACGAAAGAAGAAGACTGGTCAATAACTGGAAGAAATTCTTTAAACCGATTCGTCTGGATGAACAGATCGTGATCAAACCAACATGGGAGACATTAGAAGACCAGACAGAAGATATGATCGTTGTAGAGATCGATCCGGGAACAGCATTTGGAACAGGTTCTCATGAGACAACAAAACTTTGTATTGAAGGAATGAAACCATATATTAAGGAAGATACAAAGATTTTGGATGTTGGATGCGGAAGTGGAATTTTGTCGATCATCGGACTGAAACTTGGGGCAGGGCATGCGGTTCTTACAGATATCGATCCACATGCGATCTCAGCTTCTGAGGAGAACTTTGAAGTAAACCATATCAGCAAAGATCAGTTTGAAGTATATCAAGGAAATGTTTTAGATGATAAAGAGTTTGCAGCATCCTTAGGATCAAAATGTTATCCGGTTGTTGTTGCTAATATTTTAGCAGATGTTATCTCACCATTGATCGAGATCGTAGATCAGTTTTTGGCAGAAGATGGTGTTTTTGTAATCTCTGGTATCATTGATACAAAAGAAAAAGAAATCGCAGACAAATTAAATGCATATGGATTTGATGTCGTTGAGACAAGAAGAATGAAAGACTGGGTTTCTATGACAGCGAAGATGAGGTAAGAGATGTACCGTTTTTTATAAAAGAAGAACAGATTCATGACGGAATGATCGAGATTTGTGGAAGTGATGTCAATCATATTAAGAATGTTCTCCGTATGAAAACAGGAGATAAGTCTATTTAAGTAACGGATCAGATTTAGAATATGAATGCAGCCTTTTGGAATGGACGGACGATACGATCCTTGCGAAGATCGAAGATGTTCATGGCATGGAAACAGAACTCCCAGTAAAGATCACGCTGTATCAGGGACTGCCAAAAGGTGATAAGATGGAGATGATCGTTCAAAAAGCGGTGGAACTTGGAGTGGCAGAGATCGTTCCAGTTGCCATGAAACGTTGTGTTGTGAAACTTGATGCGAAGAAGGCAGCAAAGAAGGTAAGTCGTTGGAATACGATCGCATTAAGCGCAGCAAAACAGGCAAAACGAGGGATCATTCCAGAAGTTCGTGAAGTGAGAAATTTCAAAGATATTTTAGAAGAAGTACGAGATACAGAATTCATGCTTGTTCCATATGAAGAGGCAAAAGGAATGCAGGCATCCAAAGAACTGATCAGTCAGGCAAAAGGGAAGAAATCGATCGGGATCATCATCGGACCAGAAGGCGGCTTTGAAAAGGAAGAGATCGAACAGCTTAAGGCAGCAGGCGGTCAGACAATGAGCCTTGGAAAGCGTATCTTAAGAACTGAGACAGCAGGAATGACAGTTTTATCTATTTTGATGTTTACGATAGAAGAATAGAGGGAGAAAGCGACATGATTTATTTTGATAATGCAGCGACAACCTGCGTATTTCCAGAAGTTGTAGAAGCAATGCAGGATGCAATGCAGGTCACATATGGGAATCCATCTGCAAAACATATGAAAGGTATTGAAGCAGAGAATAAAGTAAAAGCTGCACAAGAATTAATTGCGAAGACATTAAGAGCAAAACCCAAAGAAATCTTATTTACATCTGGGGGAACAGAATCAAATAATACAGCGATCATTGGAACAGCAATGGCAAATCGCCGCAAAGGAAAGCACATTATTACGACAAAGGTAGAACATGCTTCTGTATATGAACCAATGTATCATCTGGAAGAAGAAGGATATGAAGTGACATATCTTGATGTAGATTCAGAAGGAATCGTAGATCTTGGCCAGTTAGAAGAAGTATCCGAGAAGATACGATCCTCGTATCCTGCATGATGGTAAATAACGAGATCGGAGCCATTGAACCAATTGAAGAGATCGCAAAGATCATCAAAGCAAAGAATCCGAATACGATTTTCCATGTCGATGCGATTCAGGCATATGGAACTTCCGATCGTTCCAAAGAATATGGGAATTGACTTATTATCCACAAGTGGTCATAAGATCCATGGACCAAAAGGAATCGGATTTTTATATATCAAGGAAGGAACGAAGATCTCTCCGATCATTTTCGGAGGCGGACAGCAGAAAGGAATGCGTTCTGGAACGGAAAATGTACCAGGAATCGTAGGATTAGCTGTCGCATGTGAAAAGATGATCGGTAAAAACTATGAAAATGCTGAGAAGATCCGTGAAGTCAAAGAATATTTCAGGAAAGGATCAAAGAGATTGAGGAATATCAAAGACAATTCTGGAAAAGCACCACACGTGGCAAGTATCAGCTTTAAGAAGTTAAGAAGTGAAGTACTGTTACATGCCTTGGAAGACAGAGAAATCTATGTATCTTCAGGATCCGCATGTTCATCGAACAAAAAACAGGCAGTCAGTGGAACATTAAATGCGATCGCATTAAGTGATGAATTTAAAGATGGAACACTTCGTTTCAGTTTCTCAATTGAGAATACAAAAGAAGAAGTTGATGAAACGATCAAAGCATTAAAAGAATTAGTACCAATGCTTCGAAGATTTGTAAGAAAATAAAGACCACAAGAAAAGAAACAGTAAGAAAATAAAGGAGAATACTATGAAAGTAACCGCATTTTTGATCAAATACGGTGAGATTGCCATCAAAGGTAAGAACCGTTATATGTTTGAAGACGCATTAATGAAACAGATTCGCCATGCAATGGCACCCGTTGGGGATTTTAAAGTAAGAAAAGAATCTGGACGTATGTTTGTCGAAGCACAGGATGAGTTCGATTATGATGAAGCTGTGGAAGCACTGCAGAGAGTCTTTGGAATCGTTGGAATCTGTCCAATGGTCATCGAAGAAAATAAAGATATGGAACATTTGACAGAGACAGTTATCAAATTTATTGATGAACAGTATCCAGTCAAGGATTTTACATTCAAGGTTCATGCAAGAAGAGGAGATAAACAGTTCCCTCTGGATTCCATGGCGATCAATATGGAAATTGGTGGGCAGTTACTAGATGCATTTGAAGGAATCAAAGTAGATGTGCACCATCCACAGGTAATGGTGAATATCGAAGTGAGAAATATATCTATATCTATTCTCAGGAAATCAAAGGACCAGGTGGGAATGGCCAAGTCGGAACCAATGGAAAAGGCGAATGCTTTATTATCCGGAGGAATCGACAGTCCAGTTGCAGGATATATGATCGCAAAACGTGGAGTACACATCGATGCAACATATTTCCATGCACCACCATACACAAGCGAGAGAGCAAAACAGAAGGTTATAGATCTTGCGAAGATCGTTGCAAAATATGCAGGACCGATTAATTTACATGTTGTAACTTTACAGACATTCAGTTAGCGATCTATGAGAAATGCCCTCATGAAGAATTAACGATCATCATGAGAAGATATATGATGAAGATCGCAGAACATTTTGCAAATGAAGGTGGAAGCCTTGCACTGATCACTGGTGAAGTATCGGACAGGTAGCAAGCCAGACGATCCATAACCTTGCAATTACAAATGAAGTATGTAATATGCCAGTATTCAGACCATGTATCGGTATGGATAAACAGGAAATCGTAGATATTGCAGAGAAGATCGGAACATTTGAGACATCCATTCAGCCATTTGAAGACTGCTGTACGATCTTTGTTGCAAACATCCAGTTACAAAGGGTAATTTAAAGAGAATTAAGAAATCAGAAGAACATCTGGAAGATGTGATTGATGATTTAATGAAAGAAGCCATTGATTCTACAGAGATTATTCATGTAAAATAAATGGCTGAAGCTGAGACAGTATGTCAGAAGCCTCATCAGAATCAAACGAAAGCTCTAAAGGTTTCGAAAGATCGAGGCTTAGCATACTCATCAGTGATTTGGCATCCACGACATAGTCATTGGCAACGATCTCAAACGTGCCAGAGTGCTTGTCAAGGATGTCGACAAACGAGTATAGGTCTTTGATGGAATTTAGTTTGATCAATGCATCATACATGGGATAATACTCCTTCCAATTAACAAGGATAGTGTACTCGTATTTGTCATAAAAGTCAACAAGAAAGGAATTGTATGAATTTACAAGGAAAAAGAGCGGCCATCGTAACTCTTGGCTGCAAAGTAAATCAATATGAAACGGACGCCATGTATGGAATGCTTAAGGAAGCAGGTGTTACGATGGTCGATCCGAAAGAAGCGGCAGATATCTACATTGTGAATACATGTTCTGTGACAAATATGGCAGAACGTAAATCAAGACAGATGCTTCACCGTGCAAAAAAGAAGAATCCAGACGTTGTTGTAGTAGCAGTTGGATGTTATGCTCAAGTTGGAAAAGAAGAATTATCAAAAGATACAAATATTGATCTGATCATTGGGAATAATAAAAAGAAAGACTTGATCCATATTTTAGAAGAGCATATGGGAGAGAAGGAATCAGCCGCAGAATTGATCGAAGTTATTGATATTGCGCATGATCAGGAATATGAATCTTTGCATGTGGAACAGTTAAAAGAACATACCAGAGCATATATTAAAGTACAAGATGGATGCAATCAGTTTTGTTCTTACTGCATTATCCCTTATGCAAGAGGAAGAGTCAGAAGCCGTAAGATGGAAGAAGTGTTAGAAGAGATCACGAATCTGACAAAACATGGATGTCAGGAATTTGTGATCACAGGAATTCATGTTACATCGTATGGAAAGATTTGGGAGATGTTACACTGATCGATCTGTTAGAAGAGATTGCCAAGATCCCGGAAGTAAAGAGAATCCGTTTGGGATCTTTGGAACCTGGATTTATCACAAAGGATACATTAGACCGTCTTTCTAAGATGGAAAGTTTTTGCCCGCATTTCCATCTGTCCCTGCAGAGTGGATGTGATTCTGTCTTAAAACGAATGAACCGTAAGTATACAACACAAGATATCAGAGAGAAATGTAAGGCAATTCGTGAACATTTCCAATATCCAGCATTGACAACAGATATTATCGTAGGTTTCCAGGAGAGACAGAAGAAGAATTTGAAGAGACAAGAAAATTTTAGAAGAGATCGATCTCTATGAATGCATGTGTTCAAATATTCCATTCGAAAGGGAACGAAGGCAGCAGATATGAAGCCACAGATCAATGATCAGATTAAGGCAAAACGAAGTAATGTCTTATTAGAAATGTCAAAACAACACCAGAAAGAATTTGAGACAAAACAGTTAGGCATGGTCAAAGAAGTACTGATCGAAGAAAAGATGCATGGAAAAGATCATTATTATACAGGGCATACAAAGGAGTATATAAAAGTTGCACTTTACAGTGAAGAACCATTGGAAAATAAGATCGTGAAAGTAAAGCTAAGACAGATCTTAGATGATGGATATGTATTGGCAGAGTGTTAAACAGATGTGAAATTTTATGATTTCCATTGCTATTTCATACATTTTATATTAAAATGGTTAATAAATGAAAGGGACGTGATAATTATGGATAATAATCAAACACAACATTTTTCCGTTGTTAGAGAGGAACTGGATGTACACGTGATCTTAGAGCGTGTATATGAGGCATTGCAGGAGAAAGGATATAACCCTGTCAATCAGATGGTAGGATATATTATGTCTGGAGATCCAACGTACATTACCAGTCACAACAATGCAAGAAGCATCATCAATAAAGTCGAGCGTGACGATATCATTGAAGCACTGCTTGAGAACTATATTGAGACAAGATTAAAGTAGAGACCGTGGTATTATGAGAAGGATATTAGGGTTAGATTATGGGACGAAGACAGTCGGAGTGGCGTTAAGTGATGAGCTTCATATTACAGCACAGCCATTAGAGACGATCACAAGGAAAGATGCGAATAAGTTAAGAAAGACTTACGCAAGGATCGAAGAACTTTGTGAAAGAATATGATGTTGAGAAGATTGTTTTAGGTCTCCCAAAGAATATGAATAATACAGTAGGTGAGCGCGGAGAAGATACCTTATCTTTCCGCGATGCTTAGTGCGTCGTACAGGATAGATGTGATCTTGTGGGATGAGCGACTGACAACAGTAGCATCAGAGAAAGTTCTGATGGAAAGCGGTGTAAGACGCGAAAACAGAAAGAAAGTGATCGACCAGATCGCGGCGTCTATGATTTTACAGGGATATTTAGATTCCCTATAGGAGGAACAGACAATGAGCAAGAAAGACAGCAAGATTCTTTTTCTGGATGACGATGGACAGGAAATCGAATTTAATGTCATAGAACAGACAACGATCGCAGGTCAGACTTACCTTTTGGTAGAAGACTGCGAAGCATCGAGTGAAGATGAGAGCGTTGTATTGATCATGAAAGAAGTGCAGTTAGAGGATGACTATGTATCCTATGAGATCGTTGAGGACGATAAAGAACTGGATATGATCTCAGATATTTTTAACGCACTGTTAGATGGACTTGAAGTGAGTTTATAAAATATATAAGAGTGTTTAAAACAATGGATTGTCAGACTACGTAGATATGGAGGAAGAAGTTGAAAGACAATCAAGTAAGACAGCAGGCAAGACCAAAACGAAATAATTATTATGCAAATGATAACAAGAAATCATACAATAAGAATAATTATCAGGCAAGGGGAAGAAGACCAATGCCTAGAAGAAAGCCTAGCTCAGTAAAGATCATTCCACTTGGCGGACTCGGCCAGATCGGAATGAACATCACAGCATTTGAATGCAATAACCAGATTTTGATCGTGGACTGTGGACTTGCGTTCCCAGATGAGGATATGTTAGGAATTGATTTAGTTATTCCAGATATCACATATTTAAAGGATAATGCAAGCAAGATTCGTGGACTGGTTATCACTCATGGTCATGAGGACCATATTGGAGCGATTCCTTATTTCGAGAAGGAATTGAACGTACCGATCTATGCGACAAAACTTACCATGGCATTGATCGAGAACAAATTAAAAGAGCACGGTATTTTAAATAACGTGGAGCGCCATGTTGTGACACATGGTGACACAGTAAAACTTGGAATTTTTAATGTAGAATTTATTAAGACAAATCACAGTATTGCAGATGCAGCAGCACTTGCGATCACAACACCAGCAGGTGTGATCGTGCATACAGGTGACTTTAAGATCGACCATACACCATTATTTGGGGAAGCGATCGATCTTGCAAGATTCGCAGAACTTGGAAGTAAGGGAGTTCTGGCATTGATGGCAGATAGTACGAATGTAGAACGACAAGGCTATACACCATCAGAGAAGAATGTAGGAAAACGTCTGGACAATCTGTTCGCAGAACATTTAAAAGGACGTATGATCATTGCAACATTTGCATCGAACGTGGATCGTGTACAGCATATCATCAATCTGCACATAAGTACGGAAGAAAAGTTGCAGTAGAAGGACGAAGCATGGTAAATATCATTGCGACAGCGTCCGAATTAGGATACATCAAGATTCCAAAGAACACATTAATAGAAACTGATCAGATTAAGAATTATCCTGACGATCAGATTGTTTTAATCACAACGGGAAGCCAGGGAGAGACAATGGCAGCATTATCCCGTATGGCAAACTCAACTCACAGAAAAGTATCCATCGTACCAAGTGATACGATCATATTCAGCTAAGTCCAATTCCTGGAAATGAGAAGAACATCTCAAAGATATGAATGAGCTGGCATTAAAAGGTGCACAGATCGTATTTGAAGATACACATGTTTCCGGTCATGCATGCCGTGAAGAATTAAGACTTATTTATGCACTGACGAAGCCGAAGTATGCAATCCCTGTTCATGGAGAATACCGCCACCTGATGCGTCATCGAGAACTTGCCATCGAGATGGGAATTCCAAAGGAGAATGCATTTGTATTGGCAGAAGGTGATGTTCTGGAGCTCAATAAGAGACAAGGAAAGATCGCTGGAAAAGTACAGGCAGGAGGAATCCTCGTTGGTGGACTTGGTGTCGGAGATGTTGGTAACATCGTATTGAATGACCGTAAGTTACTGTCTCAGAATGGATTGATCATTGCAACAGTTACTCTGCAGAAACATGGCAATATGATCCTGGCAGGTCCAGATATCGTATCTCGTGGATTTGTATATGTCAGAGAATCAGAATCTTTGATGGAAGGTGCAAGAGATGTTGCAAGAGACGCGGTAGAAGAATGTTTAGAACGTAATATCACAGACTGGGCAAGGATCAAGACGAAGATCAAAGACGAGCTGAGTAATTACATTTGGAAGAAGACAAAGCGTAATCCAATGATCCTGCCGATCATTACAGAGGTTTAAGATGAGTCTTTCAGAAGAGAAGAAGTTCTTTCATTCCGAAGGATGGCAGCTGTTTTTTAGGACATTAAGCAGAGTATTTTTAATCTGTGCGATCTTCTGTATTTTCTATGGTGCGTATTTTGTGGCAGAACAGACATTTTCGAATCAGCCATATAATGCACAAAGCCATAAGAAAGTAACGGTCATTGTTACACAGAATGAGTCAGATGAGAAAGTTGCCGAAACCCTTGTTTCAAAGAAACTGATCTATGGAAAGACTAGATTTGTGATCCGCAAATATTTCTCAAAATACAAAGATAAGTCGTTTATTTCAGGGACATATGAATTTACACAGTCTCAGGGAATGGATGACATTTATGGGTATTTTATGCGGAGATCATGTATCAGAGGAGATCATACAATGATAGTGGATTTAAATATCA
>ENA-OQJH01001411-OQJH01001411.1-human-gut-metagenome-genome-assembly--contig:-NODE-1411-length-10050-cov-10.125869_pt1 | contig 10050 bp, 12 predicted proteins | sample MGYA00242597_ERZ504763 | MGnify/ENA primary metagenome ERZ504763 (study PRJEB26092, sample SAMD00036359) | human gut metagenome | host: Homo sapiens | study: EMG produced TPA metagenomics assembly of... | reverse complement strand
TATCCAAGAATATGGTTTTGTTTTGGAAGACCGGTGTATGCGGTGGCTTTACCACGTTTTCTACATTTTGCTGGAATCTTATAATCTGTTTGAACATAATCACTGCCTGCTTGGATGCGGATATGTGGTGTTGAGCTGTTTAGGATGTATACTCGGTGTGATGTGTGGCGAAAACTTGCTGCAATAATCAAGTGACGAGTATCGTGCGGTTTTGCGAATGTGCGTGTGTTTCTGAATAGTTACAATACAATTGATGGGGAGATAAGTGTATATGAGTGAAACGGAAAACAATGAGCTGACTGCGAGAAGCAATCTAAGGAACCCAGGAGCAATCAAAAGCTAAAGCTTTTGTATCTGGCGAAAATCCTTTTGGATAATACTGATGCTAACCATGATATTACGCTTGATGAGATTTTAAATAAGCTGCATGCATACGATGTCACGGCCGCGAGAAAAAGTCTGTATGATGATATAGCACAGCTGAATGATTTTTGGTATCAAAACCCAAAAGACGCAGTATGGCAGGACTGTCCATTATAAGGTGATAGGCAGGGAATTTGAACTGGCGGAGCTTAAGCTTTTAGTGGATTCTGTCGCGGCTGCCAAGTTCATCACTGAGGAGAAATCCAATGAACTTATTAAGAAGCTGGAGAGTCTTACAAGCAGACAGGAGGCTGCCACTCTGCAGCGTCAGGTATATGTTGCCGGAAGAGTGAAAACCATGAACAGCGACATCATGAAAAATGTCGATGCCATACACAATGCAATTGCAAATAATTCAAGTCTTTCGTTTCAATATTGCCGGTGGAATACGAAAAAAGAGCTTGAGGTGAAGCATGACGGCGCCAGATATCATGTCAGTCCATGGGGATTGCTGTGGAATGATGGCAATTATTATCTGATTGGATATGACCATGATACACAGGTAAAGGAGATTCGTCATTACCGTGTAGACAAGATGAAGAATATCCTGATTGAAAATAAAGTCCGTGAGGGCAGGGAGAAGCTTAAAAAACTCGATATTGCTTCTTATGGCAAATCGAAGTTTGGTATGTACAATGGAGAAGAGATTAAGGCTGAGATACTGTGCAAAAACAGCGCTATAGGTGTCCTGATTGACAGGTTTGGAACTGATGTGACAATCTTAAAGAAGGATGAGGCTCATTCGCGTGTTTTTGTGAAGGTAGCTGATAACAAGCTTTTTATTCATTGGATTATGGCTATGGGGGATAATTTTAAGATAATAGGCCCGGAAAATCTGGTGAAAGAGGTTCATGATGAGCTTAACAGACTGGCAAAACAATATGAGCTTGCTGACTAAATCTTGAAGAAAGTGCCATATTGGGGAAATAAAATCTTGAAGAGAGGTATACATGAGTATTTTAAACGTAGAGCACCTAAGCCATGGTTTTGGCGACCGTGCTATTTTTGAGGATGTTTCCTTCAGACTGTTGAAGGGCGAGCACATAGGGCTTGTCGGTGCAAACGGTGAGGGAAAATCGACTTTTATGAATATTATCACAGGCAGGCTTATGCCTGATGAGGGCAAAATAGAGTGGGCCAAGAAGGTGCGTGTGGTTATCTCGACCAGCACACAGCGCTTGAAAAGGGCATGACTATCGGCTCCGTTCTTTCCTCTGCATTTGATTTCCTTTATGATATGGAAAATGAGATGAACGACATATATGCGCGTCTTGGCGATGTGGACGAGGACGAGATGAATAAGCTGATGGAGGAAGCCGGCACGATTCAGGACATGCTTACCATGCATGATTTCTATATGATTGATGCAAAGGTTGAGGAGGTTGCAAGGGCTCTTGGACTTTTAGACCTGGGGCTGGATAAGGATGTCACCGATTTAAGCGGTGGTCAGAGAACCAAAGTGCTTATGGGAAAGCTCCTTTTGGAGAAGCCGGATATTCTGCTTTTGGATGAGCCTACAAACTATCTGGATGTGGAGCATATTGAGTGGCTTAAGCGATATCTGAACGATTATGAGAATGCGTTTATTCTTATTTCGCACGATATACCGTTTCTGAACAGCGTGGTAAATCTCATCTATCACATGGATAATAAGAAGCTCGACAGATATGTCGGGGATTATGACAAATTTATGGAAGTCTATGAGATGAAGAAAGCCCAGCTTGAGGCTGCGTACAACAAACAGCAGCAGGAGATTAAAGAGCTGAAGGATTTTGTGGCGAGAAATAAGGCGCGTGTAGCTACAAGGAATATGGCGATGTCACGTCAGAAGAAGCTTGACAAGATGGATGTTATTGAGCTTGCTGCAGAAAAACCAAAGCCGGAGTTAATTTCAAGATTGCGCGTACTCCGGGGCGTTATATTTTTCAGACAAATGGCTTGGTCATCGGCTATGATGATCCTCTTTCATCTGCTCTCGACCTTGAGATGGAGAGAGGACAAAAGATTGTTCTTACCGGTGCAAACGGCATCGGAAAGACAACCCTGCTTAAGAGTATTCTTGGGTTGATAAAGCCGCTTTCAGGAAGTGTTACACTTGGAGATTATCTGGAAATTGGGTATTTTGAGCAGGAGATGGATCAGTCGGTTACAACCACATGTATTGAGGAGATATGGAACGAGTTTCCTGCATTTTCGCAGTACGAGGTGCGAAGCGCGCTTGCCAAGTGTGGCCTGACCACGAAGCATATTGAAAGCCAGGTGCGTGTGTTAAGCGGTGGTGAACAGGCAAAGGTACGCCTGTGCAAGCTGATAAACAGAGAGACAAATATTCTGCTTCTGGATGAGCCTACCAACCATCTGGATGTGGATGCTAAGGATGAGCTGAAGCGTGCTTGAAGGAATATAAGGGCAGCATACTGATGGTATGCCATGAGCCGGATTTCTATGATGGGCTTGCGACGGATGTGTGGGATTGTTCAAAGTGGACTACGAGATTATAGATTTATAAATTATGAATTAGATATGCATGCCTTTTAAGACATAGATATTTAGAGCAGGAGATGATTTTTATGCATATCAGTATACTTTTAATGGAACAGATAATAGAGCTTTTTATCATGATTTTAATGGGTTTTATTATCGTGAAAGCAGGTATTGTGAAGGATGAGGACAGCAAGGTTTTATCAAAGATTGTGCTGTATCTGATTATACCGTGTGTTATTATCAATGCCTTTCAGGTGGATTACACTTCAAAAACAGTGAGAGGTCTTTTGATTGCATTTGCGGCATCGGTGATTTTGCAGTTAGTTTTGCTGTTTATCATTTCTGCTATGGGCAGGCTTTTCCATATGAATGAGGTGGAGGTCGCATCAGTTTATTATTCAAATTCAGGCAATCTGATTGTTCCGATTGTGACATTTATACTGGGGCAGGAGTGGGTGCTTTACGGCTGTGCTTTCATGAGTGTGCAGCTGGTATTTTTGTGGACACACTGCAAAAAGATTATAAGCCGTGAAAGCTCCTATGACTGGCGAAAGATTGTCCTTAATATCAATATGATTTCCATAGTAATAGGAGTGGTGCTTTTCTTTACAAGGATTCATCTGCCGCAGCTTATCAATGACACAATCGGTTCTGTCGGCAGTATGATTGGACCTGCCAGCATGATTGTGACAGGCATGCTTTTTGCAGGGATGGATTTGAAGAAGGTTTTTGCCAACAGAAGGGTGTATTTTGTTACCTTTCTCAGGATGCTTCTGGTTCCGTTGATATCACTTATTCTTATTAAAATCAGCCATATGGCATATCTTTCTGCAGATGCGCCAAAGATTATGCTTATTGTTTTCTTGGCGGTTATTACGCTTCGGCATCGACTGTTACACAGATGTGTCAGGTGTATGGCAATGATTCAAGGTATGCCAGCGCAATAAATGTAGTGACAACGCTTTGTGCTGTAGTGACGATGCCGGTTATGGTGCTTTTGTATGAAGAATTTATATAAAAACGAAAAGTCATGAAGCATGTTTTTAAACTAGAAGGTCATCACACAGTCCCTTGTGATTTCATCAAGCGAAGATACACCACACATCTTCATGGTGTCTTCAAGCTCTGTACCGATTTTGTCTATGTATGCACGTACACCATCGGCCTTACCGCCGTATACAGCCGTTACAAACGGTCTTGCGATAAGAACTCCGTCTGCACCCAGTGCAAGGGCTTTAAAGACGTCTGTGCCGCTTCTGATGCCACCATCTACAAGAATCTTAATGCCTGAGCCTTCAAGAGCCTTTACGATGCTTTCAAGAACCTCAGCAGTGGCAGGACACTGATCCAGCACACGTCCACCGTGATTTGATACAATAATAGCGCTTGCGCCTGCCTCTTTTGCTTTAAGCGCACCCTTTACGGTCATAATCCCCTTTACAATAAATGGGGTTCCGGCCATCTGTATGATATCGCAAAGCTCTGAAACTGTTTTGCTTCCGGCTGGCGGATCAAGATTTTTGAGGAATGGAAGACCGGCTGCATCGATATCCATAGCTACTGCAAATGCGCCTGATTCATGTACCAGCTTCATTTTCTCACGTATGGTCTCAATGTTCCATGGCTTTACGGTAGGTATTCCTGCACCCTCTGCATTTTTGATAGCCTTGGTGGCTGCAACCATGACATTTGGGTCAGTTCCGTCGCCTGTGAAAGCTGCGATGCCGTTCTCGGCACAGGCTGACACAAGGATATCGTTGTATGTTACATCATCCAGACAGTCTCCGTAGTGTAGCTGTACCGCACCGACAGGACCTGCAAATACCGGATATTTAAAAGTACGGCCGAAGAGGGAGAGAGAGGTGTCTACAGGCTTATTTTCGGCAATAGTATCCATGTTTACACGGATTTGTTTCCATTTGTCGTAGTTGCGTATGGCTGTGTCGCCGATACCCTTTGAGCCCGGACCGGGCATCTGGTTTTTACATGCGCGTCCGTTGCATTCAGGACATGCCTTGCAGTATTTTCCAAGACGTGGTCTGGCATTTTCGATACATTCTGTATAGTTCATATTTTTCCTCCAAGTGTAAATCTTTTTAAATTTTATTATTGAGATTATAACACGATAATTTTTTAATGTATACAAAACAGATGAAAAGCTCTTGACTTGGAGTGGACTCCAAGTGATATAGTTTCATTGTAACAATCAAAAAGGAGGCGATGTGAGTGACTATCAAGGAAGTGAGTGAGCGTTTTGGTGTGTCTACTGATACACTCAGGTATTATGAACGCATAGGTCCGATTCCACAGATTGCACGGACTGCAGGAGGTATACGCGATTATACCGAATCAGATATCAGCTGGGTGGAGCACACTATATGTATGCGCAATGCCGGAGTTCCGATTGAGGCGCTTATAGAATATATCAGGCTTTTTCAGATGGGAGATGCTACATTTGAAGCGAGGTGTCAGCTTCTCAAGGAGCAATACGAGCAGCTTGATGAGCAGAAAAAACAGATTGAAAACACGATGGAACGCTTACAGTATAAAATTTCTAAATATGAGAATGCGATAAAGACAGGTGAATTGACCTGGGACAAATAGGAGGACAAAATATAATATGTATCTTGAGAAAATTAACGGACCAGAAGATGTAAAGAAAATTAAGATAGATGAACTGCCGGTGCTGGCGCATGAGATAAGAGATGCCCTTTTGGTAAGAGCAAGTAAGCATGGCGGACATTTTGGGCCGAATTTTGGAATGGTAGAGGCGACAATCGCTTTACATTATGTATTTGAATCACCTAAGGACAAGATTGTTTATGATGTATCGCACCAGAGTTATCCTCATAAGATGCTTACGGGGCGTAAGGAAGCGTATTTGTCTGAACAGCACTATGATGATGTGTCAGGCTATACAAATCCAAACGAGAGCGAGCATGATTTTTTTACAGTCGGACATACATCAACGTCGGTCAGTCTGGCTGCAGGTCTTGCAAAGGCAAGAGACTTAAAGGGTGAAAACGGCAATGTGATTGCTGTCATCGGAGACGGCTCATTAAGCGGAGGAGAAGCACTTGAGGGACTTGATTTTGCTGCTGAGCTTCAAAGCAATTTTATTATTATAGTAAATGACAACGATATGTCGATTGCTGAAAATCATGGAGGTCTCTATCAGAATCTTGCTCTGCTTCGAAAGACTGACGGTCAGGCAGAATGCAATCTGTTTAAGGCTATGGGACTTGACTATGTGTATGTGGACAGGGGCAACGATGTTGCAGCTCTTATTAAGGCATTTAAAGAGGTCAAGGACAGCACTAAACCGGTTGTAGTGCATATAAACACACTTAAGGGCAAGGGTTATGCCCCTGCAGAAAAATGCAAGGAGCAGTGGCATTACAGCGGCCCATTCGATATAGAAACAGGAAAGCCGCTATTTGACAATGTGGAAGAGGATTATTCTTCTGTGACCTGTGAATATCTGCTTGAAAAGATGAAAATGATTCTTCTGTTGTTGCAATTACTTCCGGTACGCCGACTGTTATGGGCTTTACAGAGGATAAGAGAAAAGAAGCTGGCAGTCAGTTTGTCGATGTAGGTATTGCAGAGGAGACTGCAGTGGCACTGGCATCAGGTGTCGCAGTAAATGGTGGTAAACCATTTTATGGTGTATACAGTTCGTTTGTACAGAGAACCTTTGACCAGGTATCACAGGATGTCTGCATCAATAACAGCCCGATTACAATGGTAATATATCAGGTTCCGTATATGGAATGAATGACGTTACACACTTAGGCTTTCAGGATATTCCGATGCTTTCAAATATTCCAAATCTGGTATATCTGGCACCGGCAACAAAGGAAGAGTATCTGGCCATGCTCGACTGGAGTATGGAGCAGACATCTTATCCGGTTGCAATAAAGCTGCCGGGCGGACCGATGATTTCAGATGGTTCAAGGGTGACTAAGGATTTTGGAAGACTCAACAGATATGAGGTGGCTCAGACAGGAGAAAAGATTGCGATTATCGGTCTGGGAACCTTCTTTGAACTGGCAAAGGAGGCTGCGAAGCTTCTTAAAGAAGAAGCCGGAATCAACGCAACTGTAATCAATCCGTATTACATCACCGGATTGGATGAGGCGCTTTTGACTAAGCTTAAGCAAAATCATGATACTGTTATTACTTTAGAGGATGGTATTTTAGATGGCGGCTTTGGTGAAAAATCGCACGATTCTATGGTGCAAGCAATATGAAAGTGATGAATTATGGATTGAAGAAGGAATTTCTTGACAGGTATGATGTGGATGCTGTGCTTAAGGATAATCATCTGACTGCAGAGCAGGTTGTGGAGGATGTGTTATCTATTTCATAATAAAATCATAAATTCCAAATATAAAAGACGGCTGATTTTTCAACCGTCTTTTTATAAAATTTCAAAGCTTGTGTTGAAGCATACTAAGGTACTGCAAGCGGAGCGGTACTAATTTTTAGCGGCACACATTTATTCGCTAAATCTAAGTTTAACGAATAAATGACTTTATAAAAGTATTAAGGTACTACAATAAAAACATACATCTGCTTATTTTTTGCATAATACCTGCAATTTCGATACGCACAACAATATTATGATTAAAGGGTCACAAAAGGTATCATTGATGCATGCTTCGATGATACCTTTTATAATAATACAAGAATAAGCCACCGAAACCTCTATTTGTATCAGCTCCGATGGCTTTATATCTATAGTTTTTCTATACAACAATACAATTATTTATTATGCAATTATTTATTGTGACTTCTCATGCATTCCCTGTATTTAAGTATAAGCTCGATTGAGTCCTCAACTGATATCTGGCTTGTGTTCAGGCACAAATCATAGCTTCTTGCGTCTCCCCATTTTTTACTGGTGTAGTAATTGTAATAGCTTGAGCGCTCTTTATCTTTTTTCTTAATTATGTCCTTAGCCTTGTTCTCCGTGACATTGAGTCTTTCACTTATTCTTTTAATTCTGTCGTCCATGTTGGAACGTATGAAGATATTGAGACAATGCGGTTCGTCTGCTAAAGCATAATCTGCACAGCGACCTACAATAACACAGGATTCATTTGCCGCAATCTTTTTGATAGCATCGAACTGTGCTAAAAATACCTTGTGATTCAGAGGCATATCAAGAAACGGTGCTGTGGAATAAGAGCCACCTGTGTAGGTGTCCATGACCAGCGAATATAAAAAGCTGTTTGTAGGCTTTTCGTCATGCGACTCAAATATTTCCTCGCAAAGTCCCGATTCCTTAGCTGCCTTCTGTAAGAGCTCTTTATCATAAAATTTAATTCCAAGTCTTTTAGCTAAATCTTGTCCGACCTGTTTTCCGAGGCTTCCAAATTCTCTTCCTATTGTGTAAATTTCGTTTGATCCCATAATTCAGACCCCCTTATATAAATAATTAATACTATATCACTATGTGATAATTCAATTTATTTGTTATTTATATTATATAACACTTCAAGCAAATTGGCAAAGTATTTTGGTAAAGGTGCATCAAATTCCATGTATTCGCCGGTTTTTGGATGAACAAACCCTATAGTTTTGGCATGCAGGCACTGTCCTTCCAGGCCTTTAAACCGGTTTTTGGTAGGTGAATAGCTTGAATACAGCATATCTCCAAGCAAGGGATGATTAATACTTGCCATATGCACGCGTATCTGGTGTGTTCTGCCGGTCTCAAGCTTAAACTGCATATATGTGTAGTCGCCAAAGCGTTCAAGCACCTTATAATGTGTGACAGCCGGCTTTCCATTTTTCTCATTGATCGCCATTTTCTTGCGGTCATTGGGATTTCTGCCTATGGCACCCTCTATGGTGCCCTCGTCATCCTTTACATTGCCACAGACAATGCCCACGTATATACGGTTGCAGCTATGGTCCTTAATCTGTTCCGATATCTTTATATGGCTTTCATCGTTCTTGCAGACAATAAGGGAGCCGGTGGTGTCCATGTCTATGCGATGCACTATACCGGGCCGTATTTCGCCGTTTATGCCACTTAAAGAGTCCTTGCAGTGGTACATTATGGCATTTACAAGAGTACGCTGTAATGCCCGGCTGATGGGTGTACAACCATGCCCTTTGGCTTGTTGACTACCAGTACGTCATCATCCTCATAGAGTATGTCAAGCGGAATATCCTGTGGCAGGATAGGTGTCTGTACGGCATCAGGAATTGTGACATCTACTATGTCATCAGTCTTTAGTCTGTAATTCGCTTTCTGGGGCTTATCATTGACCAGTATTTGATTTTCTTTTAGTATCCGTTGAAAAAAAGGAGCGAGAAATATCCGGATAAATGCTGCTTAGGTATTTATCCAGTCGTTCTCCCTCCTGTTCACTCTGGACTTCAAATGTATCTCTATTCATAGTGAAGCTTTCTCTTTTTTTTATTTTCTTTATCTATTTTCATGCTTTTTGTCGGGGAAGATTAAGGAAAAATCCTCCTCCTTGTAGTAAAACAGCCCGAGTATGATAAACATAAATGCCGCTACAGTGACATATATATCAGCTACATTGAATATCGGAAAATTAATCAGGCTAAAATAAAAGAAATCAACCACATAGTTATTTACAATACGGTCTATCAGATTGCCGAGTGCACCTGCAATAAACAGTATTACAACAACATTCAGCAGTCTAAAACGTTTTGAGACAGGTATTTTGCGATACCATACACACAAAAGTATAACAACTGCAATAGTAATCACTGAGAAAAAAATCATTTTGGCACGCAAAAATGCCAATGGATTCTCAGACCAATATGTAAAATGAAAGATATTCTGTATTATTGAAAGCAGATCAACACCAAATGCAGCACTCTGGTTTTCCAGGTATCTGAACTCGAAAACTCCCGGAATGAGAACAAACACACCCGTGGATGATGGCTTTAGGTTTATAACAGCCAGATACTTTGTAAGCTGGTCAATTGCTACAAGAATCAATGCAATGATGCCTGCTGTACACATCTGTTTTTTTGTTTTATTTTTCTTCATAGCTGATTAGAGACTCCGCTTAATAAGATGAACCCGGGAGATCAAATGAATCCATGAGACTCTGGATATCTCCTGAGATATCTACTCCGTGTGGTGTGGCGATG
>ENA-OQJH01001410-OQJH01001410.1-human-gut-metagenome-genome-assembly--contig:-NODE-1410-length-10051-cov-1.419790_pt1 | contig 10051 bp, 20 predicted proteins | sample MGYA00242597_ERZ504763 | MGnify/ENA primary metagenome ERZ504763 (study PRJEB26092, sample SAMD00036359) | human gut metagenome | host: Homo sapiens | study: EMG produced TPA metagenomics assembly of... | reverse complement strand
TCTTTCTTTCTTTCATACGTGGGTCACGAGTTAAGTATCCAGCTTTCTTTAATGCTGGACGGAATTCTGGGTCAGCTTCAAGTAATGCTCTTGCAATACCGTGTCTGATAGCACCAGCTGTCCTGTGTATCCGCCACCGTGTACGTTAACTAATACGTCAAATTTATCTGCTGTGGATGTTAATTCTAATGGCTGACGAGCGATTACTTTTAATGTGTCATATCCAAAATATTCATCCATGTCTTTTTTTATTGATTGTTACTTTACCTGTTCCTGGTACGAGATATACTCTTGCAACACTGCTTTTTCTTCTACCAGTTCCGTAATATCTTGTAGTAGCCACTTACTTTTCCTCCTTAAATTAATACTAGATTGCTAATTCCTTAGGCTGCTGTGCAGCATGTTTGTGATCAGGTCCAGCGTATACGAAAAGCTTTGTATACATCTGTCTTCCAAGAGGTCCTTTAGGAAGCATACCTTTTACGGCAAGTTCGATAACTTCTTCTGGTTTCTTGTTTAATTTTTCTCTTAATGTTGTTTCTTTCATTCCACCAACATAGTCGCTGTGATGATAGTAAATCTTCTGATCTAACTTCTTACCAGATACTTTGACTTGTCAGCGTTAACGATGATTACATAGTCACCGCAATCCATATGAGGTGTGAAAATAGGTTTGTTCTTTCCTCTTAAAACACTTGCAACTTCTGATGCAAGACGTCCTAATGTATGTCCTGTAGCATCAACTACATACCAGTCTCTTGTGATGGTAGATGGGCTAGCCATAAAACTTTTCATGAGTAGTTCTCCTCCTGTTTATTCTTTAAAAATCAACGGTTCAGATATGACTTCCTGGCTGTCCGGACCCTCCATCATATCAATCTGCTATCGCAGTATATGACAAAATGCATCTCGGGGCTTTTGAGATTACATTTTATATGCATACCACGATTTCATATTATATAACACTCTTTCGTGTGTGTCAATAACCTTTTTCCTACAAAATGTGGGATTTTTTTAATTTTAATGATCCCAGTCGCTATAATGATTATAAATATTTAATTTTCTTTAAAAACAATCCTTTTGCAGGGAACGGTTTCTCCTGCCTTTGAGCGGTCGCAAGCCTCAAGGATTTCTTTGACATGTTCTGGAGGATAGATCCCAGTCCTACTTTTATTAAGGTTCCGCTAATAATTCGGACCATGTTGTAGAGGAAACCTTCTCCTGTTACGCGAATTATTACTTTCTGAGATGGATATTCTCCTTCTGAAAGTGAATGAGTTTCTACTTCTATTCCTGTCACAGTTCTTACTGTTGTCTGTGCCTGTGTTTTTGCGGCGCAAAAACTTTTAAAATCATGTGTTCCAACAAGATATTGGCCGGCTTCCTGCATCGCTTCTACATCTAATGGAAAGATGACAAGATGAGAATAAAGCCTCTCTGTTGGCAGAGGAATCTTTCCATTTTGGATATGATATTCGTATGTTTTTCTTGTGTCACAATATCTTGGATGAAAATCACCGGGTACTTGCTCTGATGATACAATTCGGATGTCTTCTGGCAGCTGTGGATTTAATGCAAAACAAAGTTTTTCTGGTGGAATCGTTGTTTCTGAATCAAATACTGCTACATTTCCAAAGGAATGTACTCCTGAATCGGTTCGGCTTGCTCCGATTATGTGTATTTCTTCTTTTAAAAAACGGCTCAATGTTTTATTTAATACTTCTTCTACGGTTATCCCGTTTGGCTGAATCTGCCAGCCACAATAATTGGTTCCATCGTAGGCAACTACTAATTTAAATCGTTTCATAAATCTCATTCTCTCTCTATCTTTAATTTTTAATAAGAACTTTACATCTTAAAATTTGTTTGAAAAATGCTTTCTGCAAGATATGCATTACAATTTCATAATTTATTTAGAAAAATCTCTTTAAATAAAACTGCAAAAATCATAATTACCACATAAAGCAACATGATTCCATACGCAATATAATCTCGTTTTTCATAAATAAGCGGATGCAGTCTGGTCTTTCCTTCCCCACCATTATAACATCTTGCATCCATCGCCATCGCAAGGTCGGATGCTCTCCTGATTGCCGCAATAAATAAGGGAACTAAAACAGGAATTAACTTTTTCCCCCGCTCTAAAATATTTCCGCTTTCAAAGTCAACGCCTCTTGACATCTGTGCTTTCATGATTTTGTCTAATTCTTCTGTTAAAATCGGGATAAACCGAAGAGCAATGGACATCATCATGGCAATCTCATGTACCGGCACATGCATTTTTTTAGAAAATGAAACCCTTTTTCAAGTCCATCGGTAAGTTGATTTGGCGTTGTCGTAAATGTCATTACGGATGAACCGATGACCAGATAAACCAACCGTACAACAAGATAGAATGCCATCCATAATCCCTGTTTCGCGATTGTTATCGGCCCAATTTTTACAAGCACATCTCCACTCACACTAATCATATTTATAATTGCCGAAAAACAAATGATAATAAACAGCGGCTTTACTCCCCGAATCATCATAGACACTGGAACTTTAGAAAGCTTTACTATCAAAATAAGAAATGCTGTCGCAATCCCAAGACTTAATAAACTTTTCGGAAAAAATAATGTAATAACAAAAAGCAATGTTCCTAAAAGTTTTACCCTCGGATCAAGTTTATGAAGAATGGAATTAGCTTTATAATATTGTCCTAATGTCATTTCCCGAATCATAAGCTGCCTCCTGCTATATACGCTGCTAATTCATCTATATTTAATGGAATCCCTACATTTTTTGTTCTTTTTGTTTTTATATACTCTTTTGTTTTTCATTCGAAGCTTCTATCTTTTCTCATGCATTTCTGTGCCTTTTTCTTTTGTTTCTTTCTGATTTATTTCTACGTTTTCTTGGGATAACTCTATCGTCTTCTGAGATACTTCCCGATTCTTTTGATTATATTGCATATCATGAGAAAAAGCATTGTCTAAATCAATATCTGTCTCTTCTAATATTTCTTTTAAATCCAGATAAAATTCTACTGCCTGTGGAACACCCAGTCCCATTTCTGTTAACTCATCTTTTCGTACAAAGACTTCTTCTGTTTTGCCATCCATTTTAAGCTGTCCATTCTCCATCACCAGAACTCTGTCTGCATGATCTGCCACATCGTCCATGTTATGTGAAACCAGTACGATAGTGATTCCTCTCTCTTTATACAAATGATGTAAGAGGTCAAATAATATCTTTTTACCCGGTGCATCCATACCGGCAACCGGCTCATCTAAAATGAGGTATTCCGGCTCCATCGCAAGAATTCCAGCTAATGCTACTCTCCTTTTTTGTCCACCAGAAAGAGAAATGGAGACACTTTTTCAAGTTCATTAGAAAGTCCTGCAAGTTGCATCGCATGACGGGCTTTTTCCTCACATTCCTTTTTATCAAAGCCAAGATTCTTCGGACCAAATGCAATATCTTTTAATACATTTTTCTTCAAAAAGCTGGTATTCTGGATACTGGAACAGAGTGCTACCTTCTGTCGAAGCTTTTTTTAAATCATATTTCTTCTCCCAGATATTTTCTCCATTGAAGAAATAGTCCCCGCTTTTTGGCTGAAAAAGCCCATTAAAATGCTGAATTAAAGTAGACTTTCCTGAACCCGTACGACTATAATCGCCACAAATTCTCCAGGTTCTATGGCAAGTGAAATATCTTTTATGGCATATTTTTCTTCTCCGGAGTCTTGCTTTTTGTACTGATAACTGATGTTTTTAAGAGTAATTCCTTTTGTTGATTCTGGTTCTTTTAGGCTCATCTATATTCTTAGATGCGTTTTCTTTTATATCTGATGTTTCTTTTAATTCATGGGATTTCTTAGATACTCTGTTTCATCAGCCAAGTTCAGATTATCTAAAGAATTGTCAGCTAATTTTTCATTTCTATCATATACAGATATACTATGGGAATCAGATTGTTTTTCCATAGAGTTTCCGTATCGACTGTTTTCCTTAGCTTGACTCTTTACATTACTCTTGCTACTTCACTTATTGTCTTCCGTTCAGATTTATACTCAGACAAGACTATATTATCAGACTTGTCCTTCTGAAAATGATATTTCAAAAACTCAAGTAACTGTTGCTTTGTGTAAATCTCTTCCGGCACATCCACACTTTTTTTCTTAAGTCATCTATCAAAGCAACTTCAAATGGCAGTTCCAGATTATTTTCCACTAATTTTTCTGGTATTTTAAATAATGTCTCTGGTGTACCTTTAAGCGTAATCTTACCATGCTCATTACATATAAATAATCTGCCTGACTGACTTCCTGCAAAAATGTGTAATATAAATAACAGTAATATTCTTCAAACGTTTTAAATCATAGATAGCTTCCAACAGTTCCTTCCGACTTTCCGGGTCAATCATTGCTGTCGGTTCATCAAATATAATACATTCCGGTTCCATCGCAAGAACTCCAGATATCGCAATCTTCTGCTTCTGCCCTCCAGAAAGTGCTCCCGGTGATGCTTCTCTATAAGCAGTCATTCCCGTAGAAGCCAATGCTTTCGTAATCCTCATTTCTATCTCTTCCGCTGGAATTCCCATATTTTCCGGGCCAAATGCAACATCTTCCTCCACGATATTTCCTATCAACTGATTATCAGGATTTTGAAATACCAGCCTGCTGTCTTCCGAATATCCAAAATCTGTTCTTCTTTTGCAGTATCCATTCCACCAACGTAAATAATACCACCCGATGGCTTTAATAATGCTGCAAGCTGCTTCGCAAGCGTAGATTTTCCAGAACCATTATGACCGAGAATTCCCACAAAATCTCCTTTTTTAATAGAAAGAGAAATATTGTCAATCGCCGTATGTTCTATAACTTCTTCTTTTCTCCAGAATACATTTTATACTTAAATAAAAGATTTTTAACGTCAATTAATTCATCTGACTTTTCTCCACTATAATCATTGTTCGTAAAACTGCATCTCACCTTTATCATAAGTTTGACAAAGCTAACAAATATTATAACCCATTTTCTCTCAAAAAGATACTGGTTTGATTTAATTCGGTGTATTCAACAGACGAAGCCAGGCCCGAAAGAGAGAAGAGAACCTATATCTGTGGCCTTGGAGCTAGGATTAAATGCGAGCCGTTAAGCGAACATTCAACCACAGTGATAGATAAATAAAAAATCGCACTTAGAACAGATGTCTAAATGCGAATTCCATTGCTTTTCATTTATTAAGTTAAAATTAAACTAATTCAATAATAACTTCTAATGCAGCATCACCTTTACGCTGAGCAATCTTAACAATTCTTGTGTAACCACCGTTACGGTCAGCGTATTTAGGAGCGTACTCATCAAAAATCTTCTGAGCAAGATCAATTTTCTTTGTGTTTGCTTTTCTGCCTTTTCCTTCTACAGGAACTTCTGTTACAGGGTATAATACCTTTAACATCTGACGTCTAGCATGAAGTCTGGATGGTAAATCTTTTTTTGATTTCTTTTTCAACTGTTTCATAAACAGTTACTTTCTTTCCATCTACTACTTCTTTAACTCTCTTCCTTCAGCGTCTTTTTTAGCTACTTTAGCCTGAACCTTAACAACTTCGAAGTTGTCTTTTTCTTTAACACCAAGAGCGATTAAGCCTTCAGCGATTTTGCGGATTTCTTTAGCTTTAGCTTCTGTAGTACGAATCTTTCCATGATATAAAAGCTGTGTAACCTGGTTACGTAATAAAGCTTTTCTCTGGTTAGATGTTCTTCCTAATTTTCTGTATTTTGCCATTTTAATGGACCTCCTGTTTATTTTTCGCCATGCTTACTAATACCTTCAGCTTAAGCGGGTCTATATTACTTTGTTTATGGTAAGAATTACTCTTCGCTATTGTTTAAGGAAAGACCTAATTCTTTTAATTTAGCTAATACTTCTTCAAGAGACTTACGTCCAAGGTTACGAACCTTCATCATATCTTCAGGTGTCTTGTTTGTAAGTTCCTCAACAGTATTGATACCTGCTCTCTTTAAGCAGTTATATGAACGAACAGATAACTCTAATTCATCGATATTCATCTCTAATACTTTATCAACCGGATCCTGAGCTGTCTCTACCATAACTTCTGCTTTCTGAGCATTCTCAGATAAGTCGATGAAAAGGTTAAGATGTTCACTCAGAACTTTAGCAGCAAGGCTGACTGCTTCGTCCGGTGCCAGTGTTCCATTTGTAAATACATCAAGAGTCAGCTTATCAAAGTCTGTAATCTGACCTACACGAGTATTCTGTACAGTAAGATTTACACGCTCCACTGGTGTATAAATAGAATCTACTGCAATTACATCAATGGACTGATCTTCCGATTTATTCTTATCAGCGCCTACATATCCACGGCCTTTTGTGATAGTCAGCTCTGCTTCAAAATGGCTGTCTGCACCGCCACTTAAAGTTGCAATAACTAAATCCGGATTAATGATTTCAATATCACTGTCAACCTGGATGTCTGCTGCTGTAACTACACCCTCTCCGCTGAACTCAATAAAAGCGCGTTTTGGTTCGTTAGAAGAACTGTTATTCTTGATAGCCAGTTCTTTAATATTCATAATTATTTCAGTGACATCTTCTTTTACTCCAGGAATAGAGCTGAACTCATGAAGAACGCCTTTAATCTTCACTGCGCTTACTGCTGCACCTGGTAAGGAAGATAACATGATTCTTCTTAAGGAGTTACCTAAAGTTGTGCCGTACCCTCTTTCCAGTGGTTCCACCACAAAACGACCATATTTATTGTCTTCTGAAATCTCTGCTATTTCAATTCTCGGTTTTTCGAATTCAAACACGAATGGGACCCTCCTTTTGGGTAATTAATTGGAAAATCAATTCCAAGTTTACCAGCTTCCATATACTACAATTGAATGCCTGTGTAATAGCAGGCATTCAATTTGAAGAATCATTTATTATTTAGAATATAACTCGACAATGAGTGTTTCGTTAACTGGAACATCGATCATGTCACGGGAAGGAAGTTCTTTAACTGTTCCTTTTAACTCTTCGATGTCAGCGTCTAACCATGCTGGTACAAGAACACCGCCAGTTGCTTCTACGATATCTTTGTATCTCTGCATTGTCTTTTTGTTTTCTTTAATCTCTACAACATCGCCAGCTTTGATTCTGTAAGATGGAATGTTAACGCATTTACCGTTAACTAATACATGCTTATGTCCAACGATCTGTCTAGCTTCTTTCTTGTTCTTGCAAATCCCATACGGAATACTACGTTGTCCAGTCTGGACTCAAGAAGAACCATTAAGTTAGGACCTGTAAGTCTTTCATTCTCTCTGCTGTAGCATAGTAGTTTCTGAAAGGTTTTTCTAAAACACCGTAGATGAATTTTGCTTTCTGTTTTTCACGAAGCTGAAGACCATACTCGCTGATCTTTCTGCTGGAACGAACTAACTTTCTGTTTGATTTTTTATTCACTCCTAAATATACAGGATCCATATCTAAGGATCTGCATCTCTTCAGGACTGGAGTTCTATCAATTGCCATTCTTACTTACCTCCTATTAGACTCTTCTACGTTTTGGTGGACGACATCCGTTATGAGGTACTGGTGTAACGTCTTTGATGCTTGTTACTTCCAGACCACATGCCTGAAGTGCACGAATTGCTGCTTCTCTTCCTGAACCTGGTCCTTTAACCATAACTTCAACAGTCTTTAATCCGTGTACCACGCTGCTTTAGCTGCTGTCTCAGCTGCCATCTGTGCTGCATATGGAGTAGATTTTTTGGAGCCTCTGAAGCCCATTTCTCCAGCACTTGCCCAAGAAAGAGCGTTACCTTCAGAGTCAGTTAATGTTACAATTGTATTATTAAAAGATGACTGAATATGAGCCTGACCGTGCTGTACATTCTTTTTAACACGTTTCTTCGTCACCTTTTTGGTCACTTTCTTTGCCATTGACGAAACCCTCCTATAGGATTAATCTATATTACTTATCACTAAATTACTTATTTCTTCTTGTTTGCAACAGTTTTCTTAGGACCTTTACGTGTTCTAGCGTTTGTCTTTGTCTTCTGTCCACGAACAGGTAATCCTTTTCTATGACGGATTCCTCTGTAGCAACCAATTTCCTGTAAACGTTTGATGTTCATAGCGATTTCACGACGTAAATCACCCTCTACAGTATAATCTGCATTGATGATATCGCTAAGACGACGAACCTCGTCATCAGTTAAATCGCGTACACGTGTGTCAGGATTAACGTCTGCTGCTTTTAAAATCTGATCTGCACTTGTTCTTCCAATTCCATAAATGTAAGTAAGACCGATTTCTACACGTTTTTCTCTAGGTAAATCAACACCTGAAATACGAGCCATGTGTGCACCTCCACTAAATATTCATCGACAAAATCCATCGCTGCCGCGTACGGTGAAATGATCAGCGTGTCTTAAGTTCGGATTCGTCTTGTTTTCCTTAATATAATATTATTGTTTAACGTCATGAAATACACTGTATTCCCGGACTACAGCGTGACCGTCTTATCGTTACAGACAAACTGTAAACTCTTTCGCGCTGCCTGACAGTGCTGTCTTTCCGCACTGTCCTTTTACGAAAAAATATTGGTAAATAATTACCACAGCCGCTTTTCGTAAAACTACTTAATCGCCATGACGGTGGCAATAGTTGATGATATCCGCAAAACTCAATAGTCTCTCTTGCATCTGACGTAAATACTCAGATTGAAAGGATATCATACCAATGACACAACAAAATCAAGAATATACTCTTCACTCCCAAATTCTGCTGAACCCGGAAGCAAGGTCTTATCCCTGTCTCTGTTTATGTTTTGGATTTTCGCAAATGATTCTGATTGCGCCTTTGCGTTTAATGACTTTGCATTTTTCGCAGATAGGCTTAACTGATGCTCTAACCTTCACGATTTTCTCTCCTTTCCAAAACGTTCGGCAATTATTATATCATCTTTCTATATTAAAAGCAAGCACAAAATCTTCCGAAAAACGACAGAATTCCAGCCATTCTTCAGTCAAATCGTACAAAAACCTTTTAATCTATTTATCTCTCCAGATAATTCTGCCTTTTGTTAAATCGTATGGGGAAAGTTCAATTGTCACTTTATCGCCTGGTAAAATCTTAATGAAGTTCATACGTAACTTTCCGCTGATATGTCCCAGTACCTGATGACCATTCTCAAGCTCTACCTTAAACATAGCATTAGGGAGCTTCTCTACTACCTTTCCTTCAACTTCAATAACATCTGATTTTGACATATTTAATCCTCCTGCTTTCTTACTTTACGCCCTTCCATTCCAGCGATCTCATCACAGATCCTCTGATTGGCATCCTCCGAAGAAATCAGAGATGGAAAAAGCTTCTGCCATTCTCTCAGAGCGTATCATCTGAATATGTTTCTTCTTTTTCCACTTCGGATTATCAATGGTTCTTCTTCCCCCATCAGATAACCCAATCATCTCACCCTCCTGCTTTACAATCATGTAAACTTTTCCTTTATCATGACCACAAAGGGATGTGGCAAAATAACCTAATTTATATTCTAGCATAAATCTTCTCCATTACCAAGTAAAAAATTTTATAAAAAAAATTACTTTTCTTTTTTGTTTATTATTCATGGCTGTATTGTTTTTATAATACTCCAAGTGCCTCTTTCTCTTCTGGCAGCATCGTAAGAATCTCGCATCCATCATCAGTAATCGCAATCGTATTCTCATAATGAGCAGAAAGCTTTCCATCTGCCGTTGCTACTGTCCAGTCATTATCAAGCCAGTAAACATCATAAGTTCCTTCATTAATCATCGGCTCAATAGCAAGCGCCATGCCCTTCTGCATCTTTGCCCCTCTTCTTCTCTGAACAAAGTTCGGAATCTCCGGTGCCTCATGAAGATGGGTTCCAATACCATGCCCTGTCAGGTCACGGACAACAGAATACCCATTGCTCTCTGCATAGGTCTGCACACCTCTTGCAATATCAACTAAATGATTGCCAGGTTTTGCAAACTTAATACCTTCAAAGAAAGATTGTCTTG
>ENA-OQJH01001409-OQJH01001409.1-human-gut-metagenome-genome-assembly--contig:-NODE-1409-length-10060-cov-1.668882_pt1 | contig 10060 bp, 13 predicted proteins | sample MGYA00242597_ERZ504763 | MGnify/ENA primary metagenome ERZ504763 (study PRJEB26092, sample SAMD00036359) | human gut metagenome | host: Homo sapiens | study: EMG produced TPA metagenomics assembly of... | reverse complement strand
CTGCATTCAAGGGTATCGAAGACGGTACTTGGTATCAAGGTACTTCCAAATACGAAAAACGTGGTGTAGCTGCATTCGTTCCCGAATGGAATGCTGAAAACTGTATTCAGTGTAACAAGTGTGCTTACGTTTGTCCTCACGCTTCTATCCGTCCGTTCGTACTCGATGCTGAAGAGCAGAAGGGTGCTAAGTTCGAGCAACTGAAAGCTGTAGGTAAAGCATTCGATGGTATGACATTCCGTATTCAGGTAGACGTTCTCGATTGTCTGGGTTGCGGTAACTGTGCCGACATCTGTCCGGGTAATCCGAAGAAGGGTGGCAAGGCATTGACCATGAAACACCTTGAAAGCCAGTTGGCCGAAGCTGATAACTGGACTTACTGCGCTGAAAACGTGAAGAGCAAACAACACCTGGTAGACATCAAGGCTAACGTGAAGAACTCTCAGTTCGCAACTCCGTTGTTTGAGTTCTCAGGCGCTTGCTCCGGTTGTGGTGAAACTCCGTACGTGAAACTGATTTCTCAGTTGTTCGGTGACCGTGAAATGGTTGCTAACGCTACAGGATGTTCTTCTATCTACTCCGGTTCAGTTCCTTCTACTCCGTACACTATGAACGAAAAGGGTCACGGTCCTGCATGGGCTAACTCCTTGTTCGAAGACTTCTGTGAATTTGGTCTGGGTATGGAACTGGCTAACGAAAAGATGCGTGCCCGTCTGGTGAAAGTAATGAACGAAGCTATCGCTTCTGATTGCTGCCCGGCTGAATACAAAGAAGTATTTGCTGAATGGATCAACAATATGCTGGATGCAGAAAAGACTAAGGAACTGGCCGAAAAGATCATTCCGATGGTAGAAGCTGCTAAAGATAAATGCAACCACTGCAAGCAAATCGCTGATCTGCAACAATATCTTGTTAAACGCAGCCAATGGATCATCGGTGGTGACGGTGCTTCTTATGATATCGGTTACGGTGGTCTTGACCATGTAATCGCTTCCGGTAAGGACGTTAACATCCTTGTATTGGATACTGAGGTTTACTCTAACACAGGTGGTCAGTCTTCTAAAGCTACTCCGGTAGGCGCTATCGCTAAGTTTGCTGCTGCAGGTAAGCGTGTACGTAAGAAAGACCTCGGTCTGATGGCTACTACTTACGGTTATGTATATGTTGCTCAGATTGCTATGGGTGCTGACCAGGCTCAGACTCTGAAAGCTATCCGTGAAGCTGAAGCATATCCGGGACCATCACTGATCATCGCTTACGCTCCATGTATCAACCACGGTCTGAAAGCCGGTATGGGTAAGAGCCAGGAAGAAGAAGAAAAGGCTGTTAAGTGCGGTTACTGGCACTTGTGGCGTTACAACCCTGCTTTGGAAGAAGAAGGCAAGAATCCGTTCCAACTGGATAGCAAAGAACCTAACTGGGAAGACTTCCAAGGTTTCTTGAAGGGTGAAGTTCGTTACGCTTCTGTAATGAAACAATATCCTGCTGAAGCTGAAGAACTGTTTAAAGCTGCTGAAGAAAACGCTAAATGGCGTTACAACAGCTACAAACGTCTTGCCAGAGAAAACTGGGGAGCTGATACAGCTGAATAATAAGTAGAAATACTTTATACATAATAAAAGGCAGGAATCTGGAAACAGATTCCTGCCTTTTTTGTTTATATCTTAGAAGTAACGATTACTTCTCACGAAGATATTCATTAAAACTCTAAAGATATGATCGGATTTGTTATTTGGATTATCGGTTTGATACTGACTTTCAGAGCTGCCATAGAGATTTGGAATATAAATGCGGCTGTAGAGAAAAGACTTATAGCGATTGTATTAATCGTTCTTACCAGCTGGCTGGGACTACTTTTCTACTACTTCTATGGTAAAGAAAGAATGGCAGGATGGTTGAAGTAGTGTTTGCATATCAATCTTTCTCAGGAATCCAACTGTTTACCAGTTCCTGATGTTCTTCCATCCATTGACGGGCAGCCTGTCTTTCCGTTGTCTGCGCCTCTTCCAGAGCAGTCATTAAAGAGCTGATTTCCGCATCTGTCAGACGAATGTTGCCCAAAAGTTCGGCAGCAAAAGGGTCTTTCTCGCTAAAACCTTTCCATGCTATGGTATGAATGGATTCCGTATTTCCATATATCAGCTTCGGGTCCTGAAGAACTTTCAGCTTGAAACGGTCGAACATCCAGTGAGGCGTCCATCCCGTCACGACAATCCAGTCTTTCTTATCAATTCGCTTTCCTTTAGGGAAGCGAGTCATGGCAGGTCCGCTCGAAGTCATCAGTTTATAATCCAATCCATAGTCTTTGATGGCTGATCGGTAGCTTTCATAATACCGGCTCCGGCATCAATACCGACAATCTGACCGGAGAAACGTTCCTTTTCCGCGTTCAGTTCTTCGATTGAGTTGATCGTAACGTAATCCGGAATCACCAGCGATACGGGCACCATCATAAATATCCCCGATAAACTTCGAGTTTATCCCCGTATTGTTTCATATATCTCCATAGTGACAGGCATCCAGACATCCATAAATACGTCTGCTTTCTTACGGGAGATAGAGGTAAATATAGGTGCAAGGTCGGCATTCAGCAACTTTACATCGTACCCTGATCTTCAAAAATCGCTTTGGCAAGGTTTGTCATTGCAATACCTTCCGACCAGTTGGCATAAGCGATACTTATCTTCTTACTCTTTCCGTTGTCTCCGCAGGAAACGAAGGTTAAGAGTATGCCGGCAATAAACATTGCCGCAATCATTTTTATCTTATTCATTGATTATTCCTTTCTTTGGTGTGATTCTTATTTCTTTTTACTTTTTCTGTTATCTGCCATACCCTGAGTGATGCGGTCCAGCACGATCGCCAATATCACGACTGCGATACCGCCTTCAAATCCGAGTCCGATTTCATTTGGGTGATACCTTTCAGCACGATTTCTCCCAACCCTCCCGCAGAAATCATGGCGGCAATCACTACCATCGAAAGTGACATCATGATCGTCTGATTGATTCCCGTCAGAATAGTAGGCAATGCCAAAGGCAATTGCACCTTATAAAGAAGCTGCCAGGGAGTAGCTCCAAAAGAACGGGAGGCTTCTACTACATTTTTAGGAACCTGACGAATGCCCAGACCAGTCAGACGAACCACAGGAGGCATTGCAAAGATGATGGTGGCAAAAGCTCCCGGCACAGTTCCCAATCCGAAGAATAGAACGGCAGGAATCAGATAGACAAAGGCAGGCATTGTCTGCATAAAGTCGAGGACAGGGCGCATTATCTTGTTACAACGATCACTGTTGCAGTCCAGATTCCCAACGGAACGCCTAAAAGCAATGCCAGACAAGTGGAAGAAAGTACCAATGCCAATGTCTGCATCGTTTCTTCCCAAAAGCCCATGCCGTAAATAAGCAATAAACCCAAGAGGTAAATACGGCTGTCCCCTTACCCGACTTAAACCAGGCGAGCGCAGCCAGCACTGCAATTGTGATATAAAAAGGTATTCCAAACAGTACGTGCTGAAAACCGTCTATGAATCCTCCGATCCCCATGCTGAGAGCATCAAAAAAGGAAGCAAAATGTTCTGTGAGCCAATTAATGGCAGTCTCTATATATTGTCCGATATTTATCATAATTCTATTGCGTTTTTGAATGATTTCATTAATTTCCTTCTTTATCTTTTCCCGTTACTTCGATGATCAATGAGGAAAGTGGCACTACGCCTTCAAACTCCCGATTCTCATTTACGACCCAGATTGGCGAGTTCGTTTTTGTCATCAACGGAAGAATATCTTCCAGCACCGTATCACCCAGCACTGAATGAACTTCATGCCTTACTACGGACTCGATGGAGCGGATTTGCTCTTTTCGTAGTTTCAGCAAGTCATTCAACGCACCTCTCCTACTAACAGATTATTGGAATCGACTACCGGAAGAACGGTCAGATTCCGTTCGCGCATCTTACGGATCAGCACCTCCGGGCCTTCTTTCTTCAAACGTGCCACTATGGTTTATCTACCATAACAGAGGAAGCTGTTATAATCTTGCTTCGATCTACATTCTCCACAAATCGTTCTACATAAGCGTTGGCAGGTTCGGTCAGGATTTCTTCCGATGTACCGATTTGTACAATTTCTCCATCCTTCATGATAGCAATCCGGTCACCCAATTTAATCGCTTCACTCAGGTCGTGAGTAATAAGACAATCGTTTTTCATCTTCGACTGCAAAGTCAGCAGTTCATCCTGCATCTGCACACGGATCAAAGGATCGAGTGCCGAGAAGGCCTCATCCATCAACAGGACTTCGGGATTATTGGCCAAAGCCGCGCCAGCCCGACACGCTGCTGCATCCCACCCGACAGTTCACTTACCATCTGATTCTCGTAGCCTTTCAGCCCCACCAGTTGCATACTTTCCATCGCTTTCTGCTCCCGTTCTCCCTTTTTTACTCCCTGTAGTTCGAGCCCGAAAGCTATATTATGCAAGACAGAACGGTGAGGAAGCAGACCGAAGTTCTGAAAGACCATAGCCAGTTCTTTCCGGCGAATCTGCAACAGTTCCTTATCCGACACTTTGGCTATGTCTGTTCCATTGATAATCACTTCTCCGGAAGTAGGGCGTATCAAACGGTTGATGCAGCGGAGTAAAGTGGACTTTCCACTACCGGACAGCCCCATAATGACGAATATTTCGCCTTCATTAATGGAAAGATTCGCATCTTTCACCGCAACTGTACATCCGGTCGCTTTCAATATTTCACTTTTTGTTTTACCTTCTTTCAACATCTTCAAAGCCTTCTGCTTCTCATTGCCAAAAACCAGATAGAGATCTTTAATTTCTATTTTACTCATACAATAAAATGGTTTAGGTTATTAAAATAATATACACAGCAAGACAAGAACAAACGATAACAGGAATCTTTCTTTATATCGTATAAAGTTCTGATTTAAATAAGGGACAAATAACAATGAATCCCGAAATAATTAATAAAATGATTATTGACAGACTGAGTAATTAAAAAAGGAATAGAATTTGATAAGATAATCCTTTCAACGAATAGCAAAAAATAGCATTTTTATGTATAAAAACAGCCTGTTCCAGTATCTTGCTGGCACAAAGATACAAAAAACGGATTAAACATACAAATTATATTCAAAATCCGGGGCATACAGAGGGCTTTATTTGTAATGATATGGAAAGTTTCCGGGTAATATTCCCCTATCACTCAGCAAAATAGAACAAACCGGCAGATAAATATAAAATAAGTTTGAATATTTCACTTAAACACCGTATATTTGGCGTCAATAACTAAACTAGATTTATATGTTCAACAGGGCTATTACAATTTTCCTGGGGAAGGATAATTGTCATTACACAACAAAAGAAAAACAAACAGGTACTGCCACACTAGACGACAAAAGCCAAGTACAGTTCCTTAGTAAAAAGAACCCCAAAATGCCGTTTTTCTATAGCCGGCGGAATCTCTACATGATAGGTTTCCTGCTCGCTTTTATAGTGACTCTGCTCGAATTTATACGAGGACGGCATCAAAACTTTATGGTCTTCTCGGACGCTACTCAATTCTTCTGGCAAGGCATCAGCCCATACACAACTGAATTTGTAGAAGCTCACGGACGCTACTTCCTTTATTCTCCAGTTTTCACGGTATTGTTCGCTCCGTTTGCGTATCTGCCTGCATGGCTGGGACCTTTCGCGTGGAATCTATTCAATTATTCGCTGTTCTTTATGGCGATCTTCACGCTGCCCCAACAATTCACCCAGCAGCAGAAATGCCGTATGTTCCTTTTTCTGTTACTGATTTTAGGACAAAGTTTACTTTCATTTCAGTATAACATAACGGTAGCCTATTTATTCTTATTCGCCTATACGTTATTGGAAAAAGACCGTGGATTTCTGGCTGTTCTGTTAATCATGATTTCGGGATGTACCAAAGTATATGGAATTTTCGAACTGGCATTGTTGCTGTGCTATCCTCACGTATGGCGTAACTTTGGCTATGCCGTTACAATGGGCATTGTATTGCTTGCATTACCGTTAATCAAAATAGCTCCTGCAGATTTGCTCCCCTATTATGAAGAATGGTGCCATAGTCTTGCTGTTCATCAGTCCACCGGAGCTTATGATTCATTTTCTATGCCCGCCCCATTGCAGCATGGACATTGCCACACTTCCGTGCACTTCAGATAGGAATTGCTCGGCTTGCTGACTCTGCTCTTTTTGGGGAATTTCCGCAATGGTCGTCTTTTGCCTTCCGTGCCCAGGCTTTGGGCATTCTCATGGGCTGGGTAGTATTACTGAGTGACTCCGCCGAGAAGCATACCTATATTATCGCATTGGCAGGTTTCATGCTCTGGTATTGGAGCAGACCAACACGTACCGCAACAGACAAGATTCTATTTTGGTGCTGTTTTGTGCTGTTATGTATCGTTCCTATCGACATATTCGTCCCTATACCCATCAGAGATTTCATTACCAGGACCTTATGGCTTCATGTATGGGTTTTCTTTATTGTATGGATACGGATGATATGGCTTACCTTCCTTGCATCCTTCATTCATCCACGTGCCACAAATGTTCTTTCAGATTAACGCATCCGTTAGCTTTGAAAGAAACTTCTTCTGCCAGCAAGAGTTGTTTTTGTTCCACCCAACCGGGCACCAGCCTTCCGGTGGAATTTACAACTCTATGGCAGGGAATGGATAATTCATCCGGCACTTCTTTCAATGCACGTCCCACCATCCGCGAGCATTGGGGTGCCCCCAACAGCAAAGCAATACCTCCATAAGTAGATACTTTTCCCACAGGTATCTGGGATACGACTTCGTACACTTCCTTCCGAAAGGATTCGGAAAAGCTCTCTTTATCTACTTTATAATCTTTCATATATCCCTCTTTACGATATCAATGAAATCATCCTTTCCTTTTCAGGAATCTGTCGGGCTCTCTCCAAACTGCTCTTTATAGCACTTGGCGAAATAAGAAGGTGAACTGAAACCGACTTCATAACCAATCTCCGCTACGGTCATGTCCGAAGAAGCAAGCAAAGAAGCTGCCTTCTTCAAACGGGCGATACGGAGCAATTCATTCGGAGAGTAGTTAGTCAATGATTTAATCTTGCGATAAAGCTGCACACGGCTTAGTCCCATGTCTTTGCCCAAGTCCTCCACATTCAAACCGGAGTCTCCCATTTTCTCTTCAATCAATGACTTGAATCTTTCTACAAAATCCTTGTCCATATCGCAGACATCTTCTTTTGCCAATGTCTGCCCGTCACCAAAGAACTGTTTCAGACGACGGTGAGAATCGATCAGATTGCGGACACGTGCCAGCAACAGCTGTGAACTGAACGGCTTTGAAATATAAGAATCCGCACCACCGTCATATCCCTGAATACGCTGTTCGTCCAGTGAACACGCTGTCAGCAGAATAACCGGAATATGACAGGTCTGTAACTCACTTTTCAGCCGGCGGCAACATTCAATGCCATCAATGCCCGGCATCATCACATCAGAAATGATCAGGTCCGGAACATACTTCATAGCCTTACGGATTCCTTCGGAGCCGTCTGCCGCTTCAATCACCGTATAGTCTGTATGCAACAACGTATGGACATACGAACGGATATCCTCATTATCATCAATAATCAGTACGGACGGTTTGGAAGAGTCATATCCTTTTTCCAGTTCTTCCTCTTCCGCCAATAGAACATCTGTTGTACGGGAATCCGCAGAAACAAGGGTGGTATCCGGTTCGGCAGCAACAGCCTCACAAGACTGTACAGGCAGTTCAACGGTAAAGACCGTGCCTGTTTCTCATCGCTCTCTACGGAGATCATACCACCGTGCATTTCTACGAAGGCTTTTACCAATGCCAGTCCGATTCCCGAACCGGTATGGTGCATATCGATCTTATAGAAACGGTCGAATACATTGCGAATATGTTCGGCAGAAATCATAGAACCGGTATTTGCCACCGTGAAACGTATCCATCGCTTGTCCTCTTTACTAAGGGAAGACAGACGGACGGCTATTTTCCCGTTTTCCGGTGTAAACTTAAAGGCATTGGACAGAAGATTGAAATAAATACGTTCCAGCTTCTCCATGTCTGCCAGTGTATGATAATCCGTATCCGGCATACTATCAAAAGAAAAATGGATATGCTTCTTACGGGCTGCCGCCTGAAAAGACTCATTCCATCCTTCGAAAGAAGAAAGGACATCCACCGTAACCGGAGTATATTCCATCTTGCCGTTTTCATATTTACGGAAATCCAGAATCTGATTGACCAGACGCAGAAGAATGTTCACATTCCGCTGAATCAGCATGAGCATCCGGTGCTGATCTCCGCTCAGTGTCTTGTCCGCCAACAAATGTTCTACCGGGTCGGCAACCAATGTCAACGGAGTACGGAAGTCGTGAGAAATATTGGTGAAAAAGACCAGCTTGGCATGGGTAGCTTCTTCCAGTTGATGAGAGAGCTGTATCAATTGGTCACGCTGTTCTTCCAGTTTGTCACGCTGCTCTTCCAATTGCTGCTTCTGCTTAAAAAGCTCTTTATTCAAGCGATTCTTAGAGCGGAGTGATTTATAAACGACCAATAATAAGCCGGCTACCAATAAAAGGATAATCAGACTGCCGTATAAAACGACCTGTTGTGTAGCTACCTGAGAGAGATAGCCACCGATACGTCCGTTGAGCGTTTCAATCTTTTTGTCGAGTTCGGAAATGTGTGTGGTCTGCAACTGCATGACGTGTGCGTTGGTACGGTCCACAACAGCGGTATTCATCACCGTTTCTTTGGGATAGGGTTTCTTCTCCAGAATGTCCATAGCCAGTTGCAGTACCTTATCGCCATTGGTCGGATAGATAAAGGTGGCATCCAGCACACTGTCCAGTACCAGTTCCAGTCCGTTTCCCTTACCCGGCAAGGCATCTATGCCGACAAAAATCATTTCCTTCTCCCGCCCTGCCATCTTGCTGCCTGATAGGCACCCGGAGCGATACGGTCATTATGGGCATACACAGCATCAATCTTAGGATGCCTCCGAAGCATACTATCCATTTCTATCTCTGCCGGACCACGTTCCCACGCAGCATCCGCTTTATCAATCAGCTTTATATCCGGGAATTTACTGATGGCAGCCATAAATCCCTGATGCCGTTCCATTGCAGGAGTCGAACCGCTCAATCCTGTCAGTTCTACTATATTTCCCTTCCCTTTCAGACTGGAGGCAATATAGTTTCCTACCGAACGACCGATTTCATAATTATCGGCTCCGATATAGGCAGTATATTTATCCGAAAGAATCTTCCGGTCTACAAGAATAACGGGGATGCCTTTCTGATAAGCTTCTTCTACAATCGGAGTCATAGGAGCAGCTTCGTTAGCGGAAATAATCAGCAGATCGACTCCTTCGTCCATAAAATAATGGACATCTTCCGCCTGCTTACTGTTATCATCCCCTGCCGAACGGATTTCCACCGAAACACCATTATAAAACATCGCTTCCCGAAGAATCTCATCATTCATCTTATGTCGCCATGAATCATCGCTGCATTGAGCCACCCCAATACGAAAACGGGGTGTATCCTGCCGGCAAGCCGTCATCCCGATTAAACCAAACAGCACCAGCATCCACTTCAGATATCTCATCGTCTTCATCCATCTCATCATTTCATAGTTCTTTCTGTAATCCAATTAAGAACAAAAATAAGAAATAATACTGTAAAGTTCTCTAACTTCAGCTATTTATTATTCTAAAAAGAAGGAAAGCAGTCCTCTTTCAGACCATCGGAAAGTATTAACAAAAGTATAAAGCGTAAAACAAACACTTAATCAATGTTATAAAACATAGCGTTTTACTTGGATAATTTGCAGATTTCACAGAAGTCCGTATCTTTGCACTGTGTTTTTCATAGTATTAGATTTAAGGTTAACAAAGGTTGGAGCAAGGCGTTGCTCCTTTTTTTATGCTCTGACCTTTCATCTACCGGTTAGTTTTCATCCATTCCTTTCCAGTTTACCATCAATAGTGTAGCGTTTC
>ENA-OQJH01001408-OQJH01001408.1-human-gut-metagenome-genome-assembly--contig:-NODE-1408-length-10063-cov-1.448571_pt1 | contig 10063 bp, 12 predicted proteins | sample MGYA00242597_ERZ504763 | MGnify/ENA primary metagenome ERZ504763 (study PRJEB26092, sample SAMD00036359) | human gut metagenome | host: Homo sapiens | study: EMG produced TPA metagenomics assembly of... | reverse complement strand
TATAAATCGATCAGTGAAAATGGTTTTAAGCAGGTAGGAGAATCTCCGCTTTCTACTTTCTCTATTGATGTGGATGCCGCTTCTTACAGTAATATGCGTCGTATGATCAACAGTGGTACCTTGCCGGTGCCTGATGCTATCCGTACAGAAGAGTTAGTGAATTATTTCTCCTACGATTATGCGAAGCCGACCGGAAGCGATCCGGTGAAGATAACAATGGAAGCAGGTGTTTGCCCCTGGAATGCTGATCATCGTCTGGTACGTATCGGACTGAAAGCAAGGGAAATTCCGACTGACAAACTTCCGGAATCTAATCTGGTATTCTTGATTGATGTATCCGGTTCTATGTGGGGACCTACCCGTCTGGATTTGGTGAAGTCATCTCTGAAGCTATTAGTTAATAACCTGCGTGAAAAAGATAAAGTTGCCATCGTTGTGTATGCAGGCAACGCCAGCGTAAAACTGGAATCTACTCCGGGCAGTGACAAACAGAAAATACGTGATGCGATAGATGAACTGACATCCGGTGGCTCTACGGCCGGCGGAGCAGGTATCCAACTGGCTTATAAAGTGGCTAAACAGAACTTCCTTCCTAAAGGAAACAATCGGATCATTCTTTGTTCCGATGGAGATTTCAATGTAGGTGTTTCTTCTGTGGAAGGTTTGGAACAGTTGATAGAAAAGGAACGTAAGAGCGGAGTATTCCTGAGTGTGCTAGGTTATGGAATGGGTAACTATAAAGACAATAAAGGTCAGGCTTTAGCAGAAAAAGGGAATGGAAATCATGCTTATATCGATAATTTGCAGGAAGCCAATCGTGTCCTGGTGGGTGAGTTTGGCGCTACGCTTCATACGGTGGCAAAGGACGTGAAACTGCAAGTGGAATTTAATCCGGCTCAGGTGCAGGCATATCGTCTGGTTGGTTATGAGAGCCGTTTGCTGAAAGACGAAGACTTTAATAATGACGCCAAAGATGCCGGAGAATTGGGAGCCGGACATACGGTGACAGCTTTCTATGAAGTGATTCCCGTAGGCGTAAAGAATGACTACGTAGGAAGATAGATGATCTGAAATATCAGAAGAAACAAAAAGAGACGGTGCAGCGACCGGTTCTAATGAATTGCTGACCGTGAAACTGCGCTATAAAGCTCCGGATAAGGATGTCAGCAAAAGATGGAAGTTCCCTTTGTGGATAATAAAGGAAATAATGTTTCTTCCGATTTCCGTTTCGCTTCTGCTGTGGCTATGTTCGGTCAGCTGCTTCGGGACTCTGACTTCAAAGGAGAGGCAAGCTATGATAAAGTGATCGGTCTTGCCAAGCAGGGACTGGATAATGATGAAAAAGGATACAGAAGAGAATTTATCCGTTTGGTAGAAACTGCCAAAGGGATGAAGCAGGAGAAAACCATAAGTGATTAACGGTTACAATTAGGAAAGAGTGTATAGATGCTATAGGAAGGTATCTAAGTGTTAAAGAATCAATTTAAAGGGCGGATTTATCTGCAATAGTTTTGCTAATAAACAAATGTTTATTATGTTTGTACTGTGTTTTTAAAGCGATGTTTGACAATCAGGAAGAGCTAAAGGCTCACATAGAGCATGTTAAGCGATGCTTGCAGTTCTATGCTCAAGTGTGGAGGAATTGTTGAAGCAAGGATACCCACAAAGAGAGTTAGAGAGGTTGATCGATATTCAACTGGATAAGCTGATCGAACTCCTCAAACAACTGAAAGACTAACATTAACCTCCTCATGTATTGAGGGGCTGCTTTAAAAACTCAATCATATAAAATGTTTGTTATGGGAACAGATAGAGAGATAAATAATTTGTTGAATGAATTTCTCCAGCTGGAGACAGATGAACAACGGAGACAGTTCCAGGGTAAAATAGCTCATACCTTATCAGGGAAAACGGAAGAGGAAAAACGTGAATTTGCTGAGATTCTTTCCAATAAAGCTCAGCAAACAATAGACCAGTCACAAGCGTTGATTGATGAATATGATTTCAAGCAAGCATTGAAAGATATTGTTCCGGCTATTACTTGGTCTTATATTGCTGAAGAATATTTTAATAAGTCGCGTTCTTGGTTCAGTCAGCGTATGAATGGTTATCATGTTAATAACAAGGTTGCTACCTTTACTGACGATGAAATTGATTATTATCAGATAGTTTACTCGATTTGAGTGAACGAATAAAGAAAAGTGCTTTCCGTCTTGAGGAAACATCGCCTTTAAAAACACAAACTTTCGAATGAAAGCGGCTTCCATATTAAATTGGAAGCGCTTTTTTATATATAAAAATAGCTGTAAGCATTATACTTACAGCTATTTGACCTTGCACGGGAGGAGAGGCTCGAACTCCCGACACCCGGTTTTGGAGACCGGTGCTCTACCAACTGAGCTACTCCCGTGTTGCGGCTGCAAAGGTAGTATAAACTTCCGAACCAGCAAATATTAGGGTAAATAAATTTCCAATTATTTTAATTTTTCCCATTCATCGGGCTTAAAACCTACCAGAACGAAACTGTCTGTCACTACTAACGGGCGTTTCACCAGCTTACCGTTTGTTGCCAGCAATGCGATTTGTTCTTCCTCAGTCATGGAAGGCAGCTTTTCGCTCAGTTTCAGCTCTTTATATACCAAACCACTTGTGTTGAAGAATTTCTTTATTGGCAATCCACTTCGTGGAATCCATGCTTTCAACTCTTCCACCGTAGGGTTATCTTCCACAATGAGCCGGTTAGTGTACTCAATGTTATTTTCGATTAGCCATTTCTTAGCTTTCTGGCATGTACTGCACGCCGGATATTGCAAAAATAAAGGTGTCATACTATATACTATTTATCGATTAATATCTAATACTTATTACTTAATACCTATTACTTAAATTACCATCTGCAAATCCTGATACATAATCCGATAGGCGGCGGCTTTTTTATCTAATGCAAGCGGGTACGCCCGTGAGGAAGAAGGCATCCGGTAGAGTCTCATCGCCCGTCCTTCAAACACAAATTCGGCATAGTCTCCTACTTCGGTTCTTCCACTTCCAGTTGTGCACGGAGCGTATCCGTTGCCTTCTGTCCGGTGGTGACGATCGCTCTGCATTCGGGCAGTTGGCGGAGTAATGCAGCAATGTCCGTCGGTTGCACCACTTCCAGAAATTTGTCCGAAGCGTTATCCTGCAAACGCCGGATAGATGAGGCTGTATCGAACAGGGCGATTCCTTTTTCATTCAGGAAGTCAATAATCTGTTCCCGGCAGAATGCTTTCCGCGTATCGTTCAGAAAGTGATCTTTGTCTCCGAAAAACAAGAGTCCGACAATGCGCCACATATCATTGTTCAGGTTCGGATAATAAAAATCCATCGACCACCGTTTTCTTTGTGGCGGAAAACTTCCCAGCATCAGCAACTTTGCTTTTGGTGGGAGAAAGGGTTTTAAAGGATGTTTTTCGATTTCAATCTCCATATTGATGTAATTTCCTACAAAAATAAACGAATCTATTCTTTTCCTTCAAAATAGTTGCGGAAAAAAACAAATTTAAAAATATTTGGCTATTTTTGCACGGAGATGGTGAAAAACAACTTATTGAAATGCTGTTGAAAACAAGAATAATTATAAGTTGCTGTTTTATAAGCTTGTTATCTTTCTTTGAAGAAGATTGTTATGCTTCACGGCCGGGGTCGAAAGAATGTGTGAAAGTCTCCTCTGCCAGTTTTACGGTAAGGGGGCGGGTCATCGATACCTATGGTGAACCACTTATCGGAGCGACAATCAGAGAGAAAGGCGGAGCGAATGGAACAGTGACAGATGTGGAGGGGAATTTCTTTTTATTCGTTCCGGATAGTGCTGTTCTGCAAATTTCTTTCGTAGGTTACGAGTCTCAGGAAGTCAGTGTAAAGGGTAGGTCAATGCTTGAAGTATGTCTGAAAGAAAATATTCTGCTGCTTGACCACGTGATTGTAACTGCTTTGGGACTTGAAAAGAAAGAATCCTCTTTGGCTTATGCCGTGCAAAAGGTGAGGGGAGAAGAACTGAATCGTGTGAAAGAAGTGAATATGATCACGGCTTTGGCAGGAAAGGCAGCCGGTGTACAGGTCAGCAAGAACTCTTCCGGCATGGGCGGATCGGCGAAAGTCAGTATCCGTGGGGTGCGGTCGGTGGCCGGTGATAATCAGCCTCTGTATGTGATAGATGGTGTCCCCATGCTAAATTCTACTTCGGAACAGGCTTATTCGGCTATCGGCGGTACGGCAAATGCCGGCAACAGGGACGGAGGCGACGGCATCTCGAATCTGAATCCGGAGGACGTGGAAAGTATCAGCATCCTGAAAGGAGCTCCTGCCGCAGCCCTGTATGGTAGCCAGGCGGCCAACGGAGTCATTCTTATTACTACAAAGAAAGGAAATACCGTAGGACGGAGGGATATTCATTTCTCTACCGGACTGACTTTTGAAAAGGCTTTTTCTCTGCCTGAAATGCAGAACAGCTACGGAGTAAGTGATGTAACAGACAGTTGGGGAGAAAAAGAAAATCTGACGGTTTACGATAATTTGGGTGACTTTTTCCGTACCGGACTGACGTCGATCACTTCTGTATCCGTCAACTCCGGAAATGACAAGCTGCAAACATATTTCTCCTATGCCAACACCACCGGTCGCGGTATTCTGAATGAAAATAAACTCTCCAAACACAATATCAATCTGAGAGAGACCGCCGTCCTCTTCAACAGCAGGCTGAAACTGGACGGTAACGTGAATGTCATGAAGCAGACGGTGAAGAATAAACCCGTATCGGGAGGCTTTATATGAATCCGCTGGTAGCTCTACCGTTTTCCTCGTGGCGAGGGCTTGTCTTATTATAAGGAGAACTATGAACGTTATGACGAGGACAGAAGCTGAATACACAAACTGGCATACTTTTACCGAAGACTTTGAACAGAATCCGTATTGGATACAAAACCGCATACAGAGTAAGGATGCACGTATCCGCCTGCTCCTTTCCCTTTCTGCCAATTTGAAAGTCACTGATTGGCTGACACTTCAGGCTCGTGGCAATCTGGATCACTCAGCCGATAAACTGCGTCAGAAATTTTATGCCTCCACCGCTACGGCACTCTGTGGATGAACGGGCGCTATATTGAAATGGATTATCAGGAAACGCAGATGTACGGAGACGTGATGGCGATGGTCAAGAAGCAACTGAATGACTTCACATTGGACGTAGCCATTGGCGGCAGTATCAATGACAGAATCACTAACTCCACTCGCATTGATTCGAAGAATGCTTCGTTGAAATATGCCAATGTGTTCAATCTTGCCAATATCGTGATGAGCAGTTCTGCCAGTATCGATCAGAAAATAGATGCCCATTACCAACTGCAATCGGTCTTTGCGACGGCACAGATTGGCTATAAAGAAGGAGTCTTCCTTGACCTGACCGCACGTAACGACTGGTCGTCTACGCTGGCTTACACGAAATATGAGAAGAAAGGATTCTTTTATCCTTCCGTCGGTGTCTCTTTCCTTCCGGATAAGTGGGTAAAGATGCCCGAATGGGTTTCGTTCTCGAAGTTGCGCGGTGCTTATAGTATCGTAGGCAACGGGGTGCCTCCTTTTATCACTTACCCTGTTTCGTATGTGACTGCCGGTGGAGAGATACTGGCAAGCGATGCGGCCCTTTCGCGAGATGAAACCGGAAATGACGCATTCCGTCGAATTGGGCATGGAATGGAAGTTCTTGCAGCACCGCCTCGGATTAAATCTGACCTATTACCGTACCGACACGTATGAGCAGTTCTTCAAACTGCCTGCGCTTGCGGGGGATAAGTATGCCTATCGATACGTCAACGCCGGAGATATCCGGAATCAGGGATGGGAGATAACGCTGGATGCCACTCCGGTACTGACCCCCGACTTCACGTGGAAGACCTCTCTCAACTTCTCTGCCAATAAGAATAAGATTGTAGAACTTCATGAAGAACTGAAAGAATTTGTTTACGGACCTACCAGCTTCTCGTCCAGTTATGCGATGAAACTGGTGAAAGGCGGCTCTATCGGCGATATTTACGGTAAAGCCTTTATACGTGATGAAGCAGGCAGCATCGTTTATGGAACGGACGGAGACTATAAAGGACTTCCGTTGGTCGAAGGCGACGGAAATACCGTAAAGGTGGGCAATGCCAATCCGGATTTTATGCTGGGATGGAATCATTCCTTCTCCTACAAAGGTTTTAGCCTTTACTTCCTGCTTGACTGGCGCTATGGAGGTGAAGTCCTTTCGCAGACCCAGGCGGAGATGGACCTCTATGGAGTATCGAAAGCGACGGCACAAGCCCGTGATAAAGGATATGTTTCGCTGGAAGGCCAGCAAATAAGCGATGTCAAAGGATTCTATAAGAATGTAGTGGGCGGACGTGCCGGAGTGACGGAATACTATATGTATGACGCTACCAACCTACGGTTGCGGGAAATATCGCTGAGTTATAGCTTCCCCCGAAATGGGTACAGAAAACGAATTGTCTGAAAGACCTGCAACTTTCTTTTGTAGCCCGCAACCTTTGTTTTCTGTACAAGAAAGCGCCTTTCGATCCCGATCTGGTACTTTCTACAGGCAATGACAATCAGGGAATTGAAGTGTTCGGTATGCCTACCACCCGCAGTCTGGGCTTTACTTTGACATGTGAATTTTAAGAGTAGGAGGGAAGACGATGAAGAAAAAACATATTTATATATACTTGCTGGGGATGCTGCTGCTTTCTGTTGGCTGTACAGGGAAATTCCGTGAATTTAATACCGACCAGTCGGGAGTTACGGACGATGATTTGCTGATTGACGACAATGGTTACGGTATTCGTCTGGGGATTATCCAGCAAGGCATCTACTTTAACTACGATTTCGGTAAAGGCAAGAACTGGCCTTTCCAGTTGATACAGAATCTGAACGCGGATATGTTCTCCGGTTATATGCACGACGGAAAACCCTTGAACGGAGGTACGCATAACTCGGATTATAATATGCAGGATGGCTGGAACAGCGCCATGTGGACACATATGTATTCGTATATCTTTCCACAAATCTACCAGTCGGAGAATGCCACCCGTGATACGGAACCTGCCTTGTTCGGCATTATCAAAGTGCTGAAAGTGGAAGTCATGCACCGTGTGACAGATTATTACGGCCCTGTTATTTATAAGAATTTCGCGAATGCCCAGAATCAATATCGCCCTGATACGCAGAAAGAAGTCTACTATGAGTTCTTTAATGAACTCGATTCGGCTGTTGTCTCTCTTGCCGATTATATAGAAAAGAAGCCCGAATCTAATGGATTCACCCGCTTTGATATCTTGCTGGACGGTCAATATTCCTCCTGGATCAAGTTTGCCAATTCGTTGCGTATGCGTCTGGCAATGCGTATTTCTGCGGTTGATCCGGATAAGGCACGCACCGAGTTCCTGAAAGGACTGGAAAATGAATTTGGTGTTTTTGAAGCGGAAGATGAACGGGTAGCGGTCTCTACGAAATCCGGATTCACGAATCCGTTGGGAGAACTCAACCGGGTATGGAATGAAACTTATATGAGCGCTGCAATGGAATCTATTCTGACAGGCTACGATGATCCCCGACTGAAAGTTTACTTTGAAACCTGTACCGACAAAGCGTATGCAGGAGAGTACCGCGGCATCCGTCAGGAACCTGCTTTGCGCACAATCATTATGCAGGCTTATCCAAATTGTCCGTCGACCAGAGTACGGATGCCCCATTGATGAGTTCCGCTGAAATCTGGTTTCTCCGTGCCGAAGCTGCTTTGCGCGGATGGATACCGGAGGATGAAGAAGAATGTTATCAAAACGGAATAAAGGCGTCTCTTCATCAACGCGGCATTTATCAGATGGACGACTATCTGAACAGTGAGCGGACAGCTGCCGATTTCATCGACACACAAGACCCCGAAAATAACATTCCTGCCCGTTGCCTGGTTTCTCCTAAATGGAATCCCGCAGACGACAAGGAAATAAAGCTGGAAAAGATCATTACGCAGAAATGGATAGCCTTATTCCCGGAAGGTTGCGAGGCATGGGCGGAACAGCGTCGCACGGGATATCCCCGCCTGTTTCCGGTACGCTTCAACCATAGCAGGAACGGATGTATCGACACGGAGACAATGGTACGTCGCCTCAACTTCCCCGGCACGCTGCAAACCGAAGACAGAGAGCAATACCTGGCTCTTGTGGAGGCTCTGGGCGGACCCGATCATGGAGGTACCCGATTGTGGTGGGATACAGGAAATAATAGTCTGGATTAAAATTTTAGTGTCGGAATGTGAATATATGTATAGGTTTAACTATTTTTGCACCTTCATTTAAACACATTTGTCATGAAAAAGATCATTTCTGCTCTTTTCCTATGTATGCTGCTTTCTGCCGTACCGGAATTGCAGGCACAAAACATTCAGTTACATTATGATTTCGGACGTTCCCTGTATGATAAAGACTTGAAAGGACGCCCGCTGTTGACCTCCACTGTCGAGAAGTTCCATCCCGACAACTGGGGAAGTACCTACTTCTTTATCGATATGGACTATACGTCCGAAGGGGTCGCTTCCGCTTACTGGGAGATAGCCCGTGAACTGAAATTCTGGAAAGGTCCTTTCTCCGCCCATCTCGAATACAATGGCGGACTGGCGAAAGGATTCTCCTACAACAACGCTTACCTGGCGGGAGCCACCTATACCTATAATAACGCTTCTTTCTCCAGAGGCTTCACATTGACAGCGATGTACAAATATATACAGAAGCACCCATCCCCGAATAACTTCCAGTTGACAGGAACATGGTACATGAACTTTTGCAAGGATTTGCTCACCTTCTCCGGTTTTGCCGACTGGTGGCGTGAAGAAACCAAGTATGGAAAAACCATCTTCCTCTCCGAACCGCAATTTTGGGTAAACCTGAACCGCATCAAGGGAGTGAATAAAAACTTTAACCTGAGTGTCGGTTCCGAAGTGGAACTGAGCAATAATTTCGGTGGTCGTGACGGCTTCTATGTAATTCCGACACTGGCTTTGAAGTGGACGCTGAACTAAACTTCGAAGTACAAAATTCCCCAACGGATATACATCAATTATTGAATAAAAATATCGAATGAAAACAGATTTGATCTATGGCGTAGAAGACCGCCCCCCATTTAAAGATGCCCTGTTTGCTGCCTTGCAACATCTGCTGGCTATCTTTGTAGCCATCATTACACCTCCTCTTATCATTGCGAGCGCACTGAAGCTGGATGTTGAAAAAACAAGCTTTCTGGTATCTATGTCCCTTTTTGCTTCGGGGGTATCTACGTTTATACAATGCCGTCGTATCGGTCCGATAGGAGCGAAGCTGCTCTGCATCCAAGGTACCAGCTTCTCCTTTATCGGTCCTATCATAGCGACCGGATTAGTAGGCGGACTTCCGCTGATATTCGGCTCCTGTATAGCTGCCGCACCTATTGAAATGGTCGTCAGCCGTACCTTCAAGTATCTTCGTAATATCATCACCCCGCTAGTGTCCGGCATTGTCGTACTACTGATCGGATTGAGTCTGATCAAAGTCGGTATCGTTTCCTGTGGCGGCGGATATAGTGCGATGGCGACGGCTCCTTCGGTTCGTGGGAAAATCTGTCCATTGCGGCACTCGTACTGTTGAGCGTCTTGTTTTTCAATCGCTGCAAAAACAAATACCTGCGCATGAGTTCCATCGTGTTCGGTCTTTGCCTGGGTTATGGACTGGCTTTCGCCCTGGGAAAAGTAAATATGAGCGCACTAAATGTCGAGATGCTGATGAGTTTCAACATCCCGCAACCTTTCAAATACGGTATTGATTTTAATATCTCTTCATTTATTGCCATTGGCTTGGTCTATCTGATCACCGCCATTGAAGCCACAGGAGATGTGACAGCCAACTCTATGATTTCCGGACTTCCGATTGAAGGTGATTCTTATCTGAAACGTGTTTCCGGCGGTGTGATGGCAGATGGCTTCAACTCTCTTTTAGCAGGTATATTCAACTCCTTCCCGAACTCCAAT
>ENA-OQJH01001407-OQJH01001407.1-human-gut-metagenome-genome-assembly--contig:-NODE-1407-length-10067-cov-1.819215_pt1 | contig 10067 bp, 14 predicted proteins | sample MGYA00242597_ERZ504763 | MGnify/ENA primary metagenome ERZ504763 (study PRJEB26092, sample SAMD00036359) | human gut metagenome | host: Homo sapiens | study: EMG produced TPA metagenomics assembly of... | reverse complement strand
AGAGGATTCACTGTCATTTTAATGATTCTGGTGGGTTCGGTTTTTGTTGCAGGTCCTGCCGGATTGTTGGCTAACTGACACCGGAAAGTTTGGATGCTACGTTTTGGATTATCGTTGTATTTGCATATTATATTCTGGCTACTTTGCTGCCTGTTGATAAAATAATAGGTAAAATCTACCCATTGTTTGCGGTTGCCTTGTTGTTTATGGCAGTAGGCATTTTGGTGATGCTCTATGTTAACCATCCGGCTTTGCCGGAGTTATGGGACGGATTGCAAAATACTAACCCGGAAGCGAGCGAACTTCCTATCTTCCCGATTATGTTTGTGAGTATTGCTTGTGGTGCCATTTCAGGTTTCCATGCTACGCAAAGCCCATTGATGGCCCGTTGTATGACTTCGGAACGGCATGGACGTCCGGTATTTTACGGTGCAATGATTACCGAGGGCATTGTTGCTCTTATTTGGGCTGCTGCCGCTACTTATTTTTTCCATGAAAAACGGAATGGAAGAAAGCAATGCTTCTGTTATCGTTGATGCTATTACAAAAGAATGGTTGGGAGCAATCGGCGGAGTACTTGCCATTTTGGGAGTGATTGCAGCTCCGATAACTTCGGGAGATACGGCCTTCCGTTCTGCCCGTCTGATTGTGGCAGATTTCTTGGGGATGGAGCAAAAAAGTATGCGCCGTCGTTTGTACATTTGTATTCCGATGTTTGTAGTAGCTATTGGTTTGCTTTTGTATAGTTTGCGTGATGCTAAAGGATTTAATATGATATGGCGTTATTTTGCTGGGCAAATCAGACATTGGCTGTGTTTACCTTGTGGGCTATAACAGTTTTTCTGGCGGTATCCAAGAAACCTATATCATTACTTTGGTACCGGCACTGTTTATGACATGTGTATGTTCTACTTATATATGTATTGCTCCTGAAGGATTAGGACTCTCGCATACAGTCTCCTATGGCGTTGGTATAGCGTGTGTAATGGTTGCGACTGTTTGGTTCTATATCAGGATAAATAAGCAAAAACAAGAAAATTATCAGAATGAAGAAAATAAGAAAATCAACAGGAGTGGCGCTTGCATTCCTTATTTATGTATCCGTAACAGCGGCTTATTTGTTGCCTCGTAATACGGAAGTCAGCCTGACAGAGAAAATAATTACGGTGGCAGTTTCTTATGTCATCGTCCTCCTTCTTTGGCTGGTGCTTCGGAAAAAGGAACAAATGCGCGAACGCCGCAAAAAAGACGAACAATCTATTCACTTAAAAAAGTAAGTTTATGAAGAAATTAGCTTTGGCTCTTTGCTTATTGGCAGTCTCTTTTACTGCACAAGCGCAATTTGAGAAAGGAACTACGATTATTAATCCTTCATTGTCGGGGTTGGACTTTTCGTATAGTAAAAACGATAAAGCAAAGTTTGGAGTTGGTGCACAGGTCGGTACATTCTTTGCCGAGGGTATTGCCTTGATGGTAAATGCCGGAGCCGACTGGTCGAAACCGGTAGATGAGTATACACTGGGCACAGGAGTACGCTTCTACTTCAATAAAACCGGTATCTATCTGGGTGGTGGACTCGACTGGAACCGCTTCCGTTGGAGTGGTGGAAAACATCAGACAGACTGGGGACTGGGTATCGAAGCCGGATACGCTTACTTTCTTTCGCGTACGGTAACCATTGAACCTGCCGTTTATTATAAATGGCGTTTCAATGATGGAGATATGTCACGTTTCGGTGTGAAGATTGGATTCGGTTTCTACTTGTAAGAGAGATTGATTTTTTCATATATTAAGCTTGCAGATATAGAACTTCTGCAAGGGCTTAATTACATAAATGTATTATTATAGTTTTGACGATTGCTTATCCTAGTTTTTCTTTCAGAAACTGCCCTGTATAGCTTGCTCCGCAGGCAGCAACTTCTTCCGGGGTACCCACTGCTACGATATTTCCGCCTTTATCTCCACCTTCCGGTCCGAGATCGATTACATAATCGGCACATTTGATGACGTCCATGTTATGCTCGATGATAACGATGCTGTGTCCCCGGCGAATCAATGCGTCGAAAGCATCCAGCAGTTTGCGGATATCATGAAAGTGTAATCCTGTAGTCGGTTCGTCAAAGATAAACATCGTTGGGTCAGCTTTCTCCTGACTTAAATAAAATGCGAGTTTGACACGTTGGTTTTCACCACCGGAAAGGGTAGAAGAAGCCTGTCCTAATTTGATATATCCCAGTCCTACATCCTGCAAAGGAAGCAACTTCTTCACAATTTTCTTCTGTCCATGTTCGTTGAAGAACTCAATCGCTTGGTTGACGGTCATCTCCAATACATCGTAGATACTTTTATCGTTGAATTTCACTTCCAGCGTGTCGGATTTGAAGCGTTTTCCATGACAAGATTCACACTCCAATACCAAGTCTGCCATAAATTGCATTTCTACAGTAATGGTTCCTTCTCCTTTACACTCTTCGCAACGTCCGCCTTCGCTATTGAAACTGAAGAATCCGGGGGTATATCCCATTTGCTTCGCCAAAGGTTGTTCGGACCATAGTTTACGGATTTCGTCGTAAGCCTTGATGTAAGTCACCGGATTTGAGCGCGATGATTTGCCAATCGGGTTCTGGTCTACAAATTCTACATTCCGCAGGTCACGCAAACTTCCTCCGATTGAAGAGAATTCTCCCGGTCGGTCGCTACATTCGTCTAATTCACGTTTCAATGCCCGGAAGAAAATATCTCTCACCAATGTACTCTTCCCGGAACCGGAAACACCCGTAACAACTGTCATTACATTGAGAGGGATACGTACGTTTACTCCTTTCAGATTATTCTCACGTGCGCCTTTCAATTCTATATAATTATTCCACGGGCGGCGATGCTCCGGAACAGGTATTTCATCTTCTCCTAAAAGATAACGTACCGTATAGCTGTTGCTTCCCTTCTTTAAATCCTTCATATCTCCCTGGTAAACAACTTCTCCACCTAGGCGTCCGGCATTGGGACCTATGTCGATAATGTAATCGGCTGCACGGATAATTTCTTCATCGTGCTCTACCACCACTACCGTATTTCCTAATTGTTGCAGTTGACGCAACACATGGAGCAGACGGTCTGTGTCACGGCTATGCAGTCCGATACTTGGTTCATCGAGAATATAAAGACTACCTACAAGGCTACTTCCCAGCGAGGTTGCCAGATTGATACGCTGGCTCTCTCCACCCGATAAGGAATTACTAAGCCGGTTCAAAGTCAGATAGCCCAAACCTACATCAATTAGAAAACGAATCCGGCTATTTATTTCAACCAGGATACGTCGGGATACGTTGTTGTCGTGTTCGTCCAGTTCCAAATGATCGAAGAATTCCTTCAGCTCTGTGATAGGCAAATCTACCAGTTCGGAAATGTTTTTTCCACCCACTCGTACATATCCGGCTTCCGGTTTCAGGCGGGTGCCGTGGCATTTCGGGCAAAGCGTCTTTCCCCGGTAACGCGCCAGCATCACCCGGTATTGTATCTTATATTGATTCTCTTCCAGCATCTTGAAAAAATCATTGATGCCGTGGAAATATTGATTGCCCTCCAAAGTAACCTGCGTTGCGCGTCTGTCAACTCATAATAAGGAGTGAAAATGGGGAAGTCGAATTTCTCCGCATTATGAATTAATTCTTCTTTCCATTCACCCATCTTTTCGCCACGCCAGCATACGATAGCTCCTTCATACACCGATAATGAACGATCCGGAACGACTAAGTGCTCGTCGATGCCGATTACTTTGCCGAATCCTTCGCACGCCGGACAAGCGCCGATAGGCGAGTTGAATGAAAACATCTGGTCGTTCGGTTCTTCAAAGATGATGCCGTCCGCTTCGAATTTAGTGCTGAAGTATGAAGTTTCGTAGTTCCATCCGATAGAAAAAAAACGCAGCATACAGGTTCCGTCGCCTTCATACATGGCTGTTTCGGCAGAATCTGTCAGTCGGCTGATGGCGTCCTTGCTGGTGGCAACCGCCATACGGTCGACCAGCAGATAGACTTCATCACTTGCCACAGGCGTATATTCATCAATTCGTTTCATTTCACCGTTCACTTCGATACGGTTGAATCCTTGTTTCAGGTCTATCTCCAATTGCTGTTGTAATGTGCGGTCTTCACGCAGGCGGATAGGCGTCAGTACCGTATATCTTGTGCCTTCCGGATAGGAAAGCATACAGTTGACGATGTCCTCTGTGGAGTGCTTCTTCACTTCCTGCCCGCTGATGGGACTATACGTTTTTCCCACCCGTGAATATAACAGGCGTAGATATTCGTAAATTTCAGTCGAGGTGCCCACCGTAGACCGGGGATTACGGCTGTTTACTTTTTGTTCGATGGCAATGGCGGGAGGAATTCCTTTGATAAAGTCACACTCCGGTTTGCTCATTCTCCCCAGGAACTGACGCGCGTAGCTGCTTAAGCTTTCTACGTAGCGGCGTTGTCCCTCTGCATAAAGGGTATCAAAAGCAAGTGATGATTTTCCCGAACCCGACAATCCGGTGATAACAACAAGTTTGTTGCGGGGAATATCTACATCGATGTTTTTTAGGTTATTGACTCGTGCGCCTTTGATCGAAATATAGTTGTTTTCTGACATAAAATACTCCTTTTTTATGGTAGTCGGCAAAGTTAGCGAATTTATCGGGAGTTTGTATTATCTTTGCGTCACATTATTACGATTTAAGAATATTATGAAGCTGAAAAACTATCTTTTACTTTTAGCTCTTCTTCTGGTGGTAGGAGTGAGGGCACAGGTGCCATCAGGCAATAAATATCCTAAACGTGAATTCCGTGGAGCATGGATACAGGCTGTCAATGGCCAGTTTCGTGGCATTCCCACAGAGCGACTGAAGCAAATATTGATTAGTCAGTTGAATTCTCTTCAGGAAGCCGGAATTAATGCGATCATCTTTCAGGTGCGTCCTGAAGCGGATGCATTATACGCTTCCCAATATGAACCGTGGAGCCGCTTCCTGACAGGAACGCAAGGCAGACACCTTCTCCTATGTGGGACCCGATGCAGTTTATGATTGAAGAATGTCAGAAACGGAATATGGAGTTTCATGCCTGGATCAATCCTTACCGTGTGAAGACTTCATTAAAGAATAAGTTGACACCGGAACATATTTATCACCAGCATCCGGAATGGTTTGTTACTTATGGCGATCAGCTATATTTCGACCCGGCACTTCCTGAAAGTCGGGAATATATCTGCAAAATTGTGACTGATATCGTGTCCCGTTATGACGTGGACGCTATCCACATGGATGATTATTTCTATCCTTATCCGGTTAATGGATTAGATTTCCCGGATAATGCAAGCTTCGCCCGTTATGGTGGAGGTTTCACGAACAAGGCAGATTGGCGTCGTAGTAATGTGAATGTGTTGATAAAGAAGCTTCACGAAACGATTCGTGGCATCAAACCTTGGGTGAAGTTCGGTATAAGTCCGTTTGGTATCTATCGTAATCAGAAGAGTGATCCGTTGGGAAGTAACACTAATGGCTTGCAAAACTATGATGATCTTTATGCCGATGTACTGCTTTGGGCACGTGAAGGATGGATTGATTATAATATTCCGCAGGTTTACTGGGAAATTGGTCATAAAGCGGCTGACTATGAGACATTGGTGAAATGGTGGGCTACTCATTCGGAAAACCGGCCGTTGTTTATCGGTCAATCTGTGCCGAAGACTGTTCAGTTTGCCGATCCGCAGAATCCTTCTATCAATCAGCTTCCCCGTAAGATGGCTTTGCAACGTGCTTACCAGACAATTGGAGGTAGTTGTCAATGGTATGCGGCAGCCGTTGTTGAGAATCAGTAGATATCGTGATGCTTTAATCAGTGAATATCATAAGTATCCGGCTTTGGTTCCAGTCTTTGATTTTATGGATGATAAAGCTCCGGACAAGGTGCGTAAAATGAAAAAAGGTATGGACGGAAGATGGTTATATCCTTTTCTGGACTGCTCCGAAAGCCGATACGGAGATGGATAAGGCTGTTCGATATGTAGTCTATCGCTTTGGCAGCAAAGAGAAGGTGGATTTGGACGATCCTTCACATATTGTAGCTATCACCCGCAATCCGTTCTACAAACTTCCTTATGAAACAGGAAAAACAAAATACCGTTATGTAGTGACTGCCTTAGACCGTTTACATAATGAATCGAAATCTGTAAGTAAGAAGATAAAACTGTAAAGGTATAGAATAAACAACGATAAAACGGTGAACACTCTGCAGAATGATAACGCAGTTTGTTCACCGTTTTTTTGTTTATTGTTTTTTGTTTACTGTTCAGCCGCTTGTTATTAATAGAGCAGCAACCCCGCAATGCCGCAAGCGATAATCATTAATATTGGATTGGCTTTATATTTTCTCGTTCCGATGAAAGCAATCAGGAAGATAATGATACTGATAACGAATGAGTAAGTATCTTCCGTAGGTGAACCGAAGTTTTCTACATTCATTAGTACCAATGCGGCGGAAGCGAGTAATCCGACTACTGCCGGGCGTAATCCATTGAAAATAGATTCTACTACGGGGTGTTTCTGATATTTCAGGAAGAATTTACTGATGGTCAGCATCAAAATAAAAGAGGGAAGGACCACAGCGAATGTCGCAATGACGGAACCCCAAACGCTCCCCGTAGAAGTAAACCCTACATAAGTAGCTGCATTAATACCAATAGGTCCTGGTGTCATCTGACTAATTGCGACAATATCAGTAAACTCCTGCGAACTTACCCATCCGTAGCGAGTCACGACCTCGCCCTGAATCATAGAAAGCATGGCATAACCGCCACCGAAGCCAAAGAGCCCGATCTTGAAAAATGTATAGAATAACTGTAGGTAAATCATGTGATTAATAATTTATTATATAATAATTTTAGGCACGGATTCCACGGATTTCACGGTTTTTAGAATTATGAATCTGTAAAACAACAGCGTTAATCCGTGCCTTCTCAACTCTCCATTCTCAACTCTCAAACTTTTCTAAATTTCCCCCATAGGAAACCCTCCTACACCGGCCGCAATAATAATCCAGATAGGGGAGAAGCCCAACAGCCAGATTAATAATGCCGAAACAACCGGAATCCACAGATTATAGCGGTTGATTTTGGCCGATCGCCCCATAGTAAAAGTCGGTGCGGCAATGAGTGCTACCACTGCCGGACGGATTCCCTTAAAGATGCGTTCCACGATCGGATTGTCTTTGAAACTGTGAAAGAACAGGGCGATAGCCAATATAATAATGAAAGACGGTAAGATTGTTCCCAATGCCGTGATAATACTTCCCCGGATTCCACGCAGCTTATATCCTATGAAGATAGAAATATTGACTGCCAAAATTCCCGGTGCGGATTGGGAGATAGCCAGCAGATCGATAAAATCTTCCTGCGCAATCCATTTCCGTTTGGTGACAATTTCATTTTCAATCAGTGGCACCATTGCATACCCTCCTCCAATGGTAAAGGCGCCTATTTTAAAAAAGATTCCAAATGCTTCGAGATAGATATTCATTCTTTTTTTTCTCCTCCTTCCTTACTAATTGCTTTTTTCTCTTTGCCATATTGACTGGGACTTACATTATAATGCTTCTTAAATACTTCGCGGAAGTACTTGGCATCACTGAATCCTGTCATTTCTGCAATTTCTGTTATGGTATGTGTGTCTTCTTTTAATAGTTGTACGGCACGTTTCAGACGAATCAACCGGATATAATCTCCCGGTGCCTGATCGGTCAATGCCCTTAATTTATTATAGAAACTCGTGCGGCTCATTCCCATCAGGCTGCATAATACATCTACCGTGAGAGCCGGATTGTCAATGTTATCTTCCACGTTCTTTTTTGACGTTTTGCAATGAATTTCCAGTCAATATCCTGTGAACAGTTGATGCAGTCTTCATCATGCTCTTCATCATCCAGATCCAGATTGGCGTATTTACTGCGCAGGAGTGCACGATTGGCCAGCAGATTGGCAACGTTTGCTTTCAATATACCAATGTTGAACGGTTTCACAACGTATTCATCCGCACCAATTTGAAGTCCTGAAAGAATATCCTTTTCATTATTCAAAGCTGTTAGCAGGATGACAGGAATGTGAGAAGTCTCGATATTATTCTTGATAGCCTGACATAATTCATCCCCTCGCATTTCCGGCATCATAATGTCTGAAATGACCAGTTCCGGTTTGTATTCGGGAATAATCGTCAGTGCTTCTTTTCCATTGGAGCAGACCTGTACGACATATTCTTCAGATAACGTCTGTGACAGATAGTTGCGCAACTCATCGTTATCCTCTACAATCAAGATTCGACGATGGTTTATATTCTCTTTCTTCTGTGCGTTCTCGTAAATTTCAGGTGATGGGGGTGGAACGTGTCGACAACCTTTATTTCCTGACGCTGCTTGCTGGGAGTTGCCAAATGCGCTTTTCGGAAGCGCTTGCTGTCTTTAGGGAATGTTATTTTGATAACCGATCCCTGGTTTTCGATGCTTGACAGATTAATCTTTCCTTTATGCAGGCGGACGAGCTCCATACAAGCATCAGTCCGATACCACTTCCTGTTACTTTGGAATTAATAGCATTGCTGCCACGGAAATGAAGTTTGAACAATTTCTTTTGTTCGTTGGCCGGGATGCCGATTCCTGTGTCTCTGACTTCCACGCTCCATGAGTCAGATGTTTCTGAAACGAAAACCTGTACATTTCCATTTTCCGGAGTATATTTCAGTGCGTTCGAAATGATGTTCTTAAAGATAGATTCCATCTTTTCTTTATCAAACCATACGTTCATATACCTGAAATTACTTTCATAAGTGAAGTTGATATGTTTGATGTTGGCGTACTGCTGGAACGCATTGAATATTTCATTCATAAACGTGTTTAGCTCATGCTCTGAAATATATAATTCGGAAGAGTATACGTCCGCTCTTTCAAAGTTGATAAGATTGGTGGTAAGACGTAATAGGCATTTACGTTTCGCAATGCCGTATTCATGTTCGAAATACCTTCTTTACTCAACTCCTCTTTCTCGCGTAGTTCTTCCAAAGGTGCTTTGATAAGCGTCAATGGGGTACGGATATCATGTGCCGTATTAATAAAGAAGTGTATTTTCTCATCGGAGACTTTGCGTTGCTTCCTCAAAATCAGTATACGCAATAGGACGATGGCAATGAGACAAAGGATAGCTGTATAAACCAGCATGGCCCAGAATGTCAGCCAGAAAGGTTGGGCTATGATAATATCCATACTTCTTTCTTCAAGCATGATGCGTTTGTCTTCATTGGAGATGGCACGTACCCTTAGCGTATATTTGCCCGGGGCAAGATTGGTGTAACGAATCGTGTTCTCTGTTCCGGGTTTGCTCCATTTATCATAGAAACCTTCTAGCCTCCAAGAGTAAAGAATATTGGAAGGATAGTCATAGTTGATGGAAGAAACCTGCAAAGAGAATCTGTTTTGATTGTATTTTAACTTTAGTACCTTTGTATCATTGATGCTTGCTTTCAACGGAGAATCCTCATCACCCGGATAGATTGTTTGATAAAAAAGCTTGAAATCGCTGAAAATCATTTTAGAAGAATAACTTCTGGGCAATTTCATATCCTTGTCAAATTCCACTGCTCCTCAGAACTGCCTAAAATGAATTTATTGTTTTCCGTAACGTACCTGATAGCGCATTGAAATGGGTGGTCATCAATCCCATATCTTTGGTCCAGTTATAGAATTTTTTCTCATTGGGATAAAAACTTGTCAATCCGCTTTCTGTACTCATGATTATATCTTTGTCCGCATCCGATAATATGGTATAGATATTATTGGATATCAAAGCACAGTTTTCCGTGTGGTAATGAGTGAACAGTTTTTTATTAATATCGTAAATCAATAGTCCCGACCCGCTGTACCTATATACAATGAACCGTTTTTTGCTTGGTACAGGGAATAGATATAGTTCGACTCTACCGGAAGTTTTATGCGCTCGAATTTTCCGGATTCTTTATCTAAAAGACATAGGCCGGTGGCACTACC
>ENA-OQJH01001405-OQJH01001405.1-human-gut-metagenome-genome-assembly--contig:-NODE-1405-length-10071-cov-1.920756_pt1 | contig 10071 bp, 14 predicted proteins | sample MGYA00242597_ERZ504763 | MGnify/ENA primary metagenome ERZ504763 (study PRJEB26092, sample SAMD00036359) | human gut metagenome | host: Homo sapiens | study: EMG produced TPA metagenomics assembly of... | reverse complement strand
ATTTTCTCTCCTGTAGATTCTACATTGAATTCAATTTACCATGAAACAGCGTGATTTCATTTTTTTCAGCATTAGTTTGCTTGATTTGGAAACAGGTTCCCTTTACTTCTATAAAAGCTTTATTAATATGTACTTGGAAGAAACTGCCTTCATGTTTATATACCTCAAAAATGAGTTGCCTTCTAACCATACTTCTCTTTTTTGTTGAAGGCTTTTGTGTATTTAATGGAACTACCTGATTCCATCCATACTTTTGTACTATCCGGTAAAACGTGCATTTGGTTTTGTTGTGCTATCACCTTTATAAATTCGTCGTTAATATTATCTCTGATTGAATTCATCCAAATCCTCCTATTGTTAGTAAAAGAGCAAGTGAAGCTACGGCAAAATGCCATCTTAGTTCTGTTAGAACTTTGTTTCTTTTCCTATCTACACATCTTGCTTTTACTTTTTCCCAGATCTGTTCTTTTATTTTAAAATCTATAGCTTTATTTTCTGATTCATTCCATTGTATTTTAAGTTCTCTATCCACTGATTCCAGGTCAGCATAGCTCCTTCGCTGCTTTTTAGTCAGCTGTCCTGCCAGCAAACCTTTAATCAAACTCATCTTTGTATCTTTATCCATCCTATCTTACTTTGTTATTATTCTATTTATTATTACTCGTATATTATAAATACACTTGAGTTAAGTCTATCCCCACATCCCTTCGATAAAAAAATAGCAAAATTATTATTAAAACCACAACAACTTAATAATCAATATACTACCACCCAATTAAAAAGAAGTTTTTTTTCGAAAAGTCATTTTTTTATCTTAGTTCTAACAGAACTTAGTTGAAATTAATAATTAGAATAGATTTTGAAGACATTATTAAAGGAAAAAGGTAACTTTATTATAAATAAAAATCAAAAAAAATGTTGCGGTTAATAGTTATTTCTTTATTTTTGTAACACAATTGAAAAGAGATGGAGGAGACAATAATTCTGGAAAAGGTAAAAGCGGGAGATGCGGCTGCATTTTCTTTGCTGTATGACCTTTATTGGCTGAAGGTTTATAACTTTGCACGACTTTATATCACTTCATCTTCCGTGATTTCAGAAGTAGTTCAGGATGTTTTTGTGAAAGTTTGGGAGTCCAAAGAGTTTCTTGATATTACCAAGAATTTTGATGGGTTGCTTTTTATGATTACCCGTAATATTATATTCAATTATTCGCGTAGACATTTTAACGAGCTGAATTTTAAAATGACAGTTCTGAAAGGACTTGAAAATTCTTATGATATAGAAGAGGAATTGGATGCTGCTGATTTGAAGAACTATATTGATAAATTGATTTCGCAACTTCCGGCCAGACGACAGCAGATCTTTAGAATGAGCCGCGAAGAGCATCTATCTAATCGGGAAATCGCGGAACGTTGTGCAGTCAGTGAAAAAGCAATAGAACGGCAGATAACATTAGCATTGAAGTTCATCAAAGAGAACCTTCCTTTATTTGTCGTATTTATGGGATAAAGGCTCAAACGTATTCATACCCATGCTTGAGTCTGAATACGTTTAATTGGCTATATGGTGTTTCTTATTTTTTCAGTTTAAAGAAAGGATTCTTGCTAATCTTGACATCCGAAGGTTTCATCTTTTCAATTGTAACAATACGTCCTAATACATCCCCTTCAATCTTATTGTTTGAAATAACTACAGATTTACATGCTTCCAGCGTAATACCTTCTTTGCGATAGTGATAAGCTGGTAAGTCGTATCACGTATGAGTGTATTGGAGGAGAAGGTGAGCCCGTTTACCGAACGTGCGAAGAGTATCGGATAATCAAATAGGTGGAAGGTATTATCCATAATGCGGATATTGCGATGATAGGGGTACTTCTGTTCCGGTGTCGGTATTTCCGGGTCAATGCTGATCACGGCTTCACAGAACTGATAAATCGAAGAATTGCAAGGATAACGGAAATCATTGTTACGTATCAGCACGTCTCTGACAGCTCCTGACTCGTACCATGCATTTGCGTCTCCGGCAATCAGAATGGCAGAGCCGCTGGATTCGAATACATTGTTCTCAATAATAACCTTGCCGGGAGTAGATACAAGCAGACCACGTGCCCGGCAACTTCCGAAATGGCAGTTGCGTATTTCTGCATCAGGTGTGCAGGTCAGATTCTCTATTACATATCCGGCTTCCACTCCGGCTGGAAGTGGTGCTGATAATTCGATGATAAATTCAGCTTTATTTAGTGCTTCAAATTTATTCATTTTACCAGTAGCTACGGTACGCATGGTTTTATGCTCTATAAATCCGATTGTTTCGTCCGGACGTCCCCATTCCATCCTTCACTCATGTCCTGCATGAATTTGCATTTGATACGGGTAGGAGAAAGAACTTCCATAATACGGGAACATGTTCCATGGATGTTAATAGGATCATCCATCAATCCTGCCCAACTGCAGTTCTCAATCTTGAGTAATCCGCTGCATCCCATGAAGTGGAAACCGTCGTCATGTCCGCTCAGCACACGTTTCTTGGAAGTGTTAGGATGATATGTACATCATTGAAAGATATATTCTTGCTATACTGTGACAGAATTCCCAGTCCGCAGGTATGGAATAGTTTTACGTTTTCTAGTTTTGTGTCCATGCTGTGGTAAATGAAGATACCGGCGTGGTCTCTGGTGCTGTGTCGTAACACAAGGACCGTACCCGGCGCAGGGAAGAATTTATCAGCCTCCTTTTAGGATCGGATAAGCGTATTAATCCAGGTTTTACTTCTGTTGCATCGTATGAGCGCCAGCCTAAGTTGTCACCTGTATTTGGCAGGACGAGATGGGTGTCGGGATCAAACTGCATGATCGCCCAAAGACTGCTTTTCCATCCTTCACCGACAAAAGTCAGTCGTTTGTTTTCTATGATATAAGGATATTGGTGGGAGTCGATTTCGATCTCAAGGTATCCGGAGGTAGATTGAGTGACAATACCTTGCGCAGTTAATGGGATTTCCCAATCGACGGAGAAGTTCTTTAAGGTAATGTTCCGGCAATGATCCAAAGTGAATGGCTGCATCCGGCCATGCATATAAACTCAGAACCATTACCGTCAATCGTCAGATCATTGATCTGCTCCAATAGCACGGCGAGAATTTTGGATTAACATCGTAGGTGTTCGTTTCGTGATAATCTTTTTCGATAGCATGTTGTGCCCAGAAGTCATATCTTCCTTTTGGAAAGACAAGTGTGGAACCTGGATATTGCTTGCAAGCATCGATTGCCTTTTGTATAAATGGCACTGCGTTGATACGGCTGTCGGGTTTCAAACCGAAATCGGATACGGAAATAATCTTGCTTGCCGAAATGCTGTTTGCACAAAGTAAAAGTGCAGATAGTAAGCATGTCTTTAATGATAGGAATGTTCTCATGTGTTTTTATAGTTTAATTGGGGTAAATAGGTAAAATCTAATGTTTTGTGTTTTTCCCAGACACCTCTGGTGAAATCCGGTATTTCTACAGGAATACTTCCGTTCAATACCGACTTCTCGCTTAATTCGGTGATACACGACCATTCGGCTGCATCATAAACGTCCATGTCAAGGGGCAGTCCGTTGCGCAGGCAATATATTAACCGATAATCCATTACATAGTTCATTTCGTTCGGTAATCCTTTACGATGTGCTTCCTCGCCGATGGTGGCGCTAAAAGGGTGTTTATAGAGAGTTAATACTTGTTCAAGTGCTTCGCCTTCAAGCGGAGTATCTCCATGAGAATCCAGGCAATGCATGGTACCGGATATTTTTGTGCAAAGCCGAGTGTGCCGCATACTGTTTGCAGGCGACTGTAAGGGCGGGGAGTCGAAACATTATACTGAAGCATGATCGTTTTCCCTTTGGCGGTATGGATAAGCGTGGTGTTGACATCTCCCAGTTTATACTTTTGACGGGCTTCCGGTGAGTTCTCTCCGAATCTTTTCCGCGCATACTCGCTCATGCCGGCCTGATGGGTGGACATGGATACGAGATATTCCATCCTGTCATTGCGGTGGATGTCGAGGATTTGACAGGCAGGCCCTAGTCCGTGGGTGGGGTAGGGATTGCCTGTATGTTCGATACTGTATCTTTTTCCCCAGTGATTGTGGTAACCGCCTTCGCTCTCTTCGGCAAAATACATGGAACGGAGATCGTGAATATATGCTCCTTCTACATGCATTATTTCTCCGAGTACACCTTGACGTGCCATTTCGAGAGTAGTCAGGGCAAAAGGGTCATAACAGCAATTTTCCAGCATGATACAGTGGCGTCTTGTCTTTTCTGCTGTATCGACCAGTTGCCAGCATTCGGCTATATTCATGGCGGCAGGAACTTCGATAGCTACATGTTTGCCGCATTCCATTGCATAGGTTGCCATTTGGGTGTGAGTGAGCCAGTCTGTACAGATAAAAATTAAATCCAGATCGTTGCATTCACACATCTTTCGCCAGCCGCCTGGTCCGGTATATCCCGTGGCTTCGGGGTGCTTTGCTTCTTTGAGTATGAGTTGGGCTTTGTTCAAGTTACCTTCCCTGATTTCGCTGAGAGCTTTGATTTCGGTTCCTTCTATTTGCAGATAACGTTGCAGGGTGAGTAGCCCTCGATTCCCCAATCCTATGATTCCGATGCGGACAATTGGGATAGGGGGGTGTGCCAATTGCAGTACGTGTGATTGCGTTGGAGAATCTTCCATGTTCTTAGAGGTTTAAAGTTATACAAAAAAGAGAATCTAATTTCTCAGATTCTCTTTGAAGAGCGGAAGACGGGGCTCAAACCCGCGACCCTCAGCTTGGAAGGCTAATGCTCTATCAACTGAGCTACTTCCGCAATTTTTGTGGGCAAAGATGGATTCGAACCACCGAAGTCGAAAGACAGCAGATTTACAGTCTGCCCCATTTGGCCACTCTGGTATTTGCCCATTCGCTCTTAAGATTCTATCTCAATTCTCTTATTGAGTAGGTTTGTTTCTCAATTGCGATGCAAAGGTACGTCTTTTTTTTTTGAATATGCAAATTCTACAAGAACTTTTTTTTCAAAAATCTGCTTTCCCTGCACTTTTTGCTTAAAATCGAGCATTTTGATGGCAGTTATTGCACATTCATCTCCTTTATTACCTAATTTTCCACCGGCACGGTCTTCTGCTTGTTGCATGGTATTGGTGGTAATCAAACCATAAATTACAGGAATATCTCCTTCGGCATTCAGTTGGGCGATGCCTTGGGTAGTACCGGCACATACATAGTCAAAGTGTGGAGTGTCACCACGAACTACACATCCTATTGCAATCACTGCGTCTACTTTTCCGCTTTTTATCATTTGTGCGGAACCAAAAGTCAGTTCAAAACTTCCGGGTACAGTTTGTACCAAAATATTTCATCTTTTGCACCATGTTTTTTCAAGGTGGTTACGGCGCCTTCCAATAAGGGATCGGTGATGTTACTGTTCCATTCGGATACTACGATACCGAAACGCATGTTTTCTGCATTGGGAACCGAGTTAAAGTCATAATCAGATAAGTTATGATACGCTGTTGCCATTATTTTTTGTTTTTTAGTGGGATTAATAAAAGAAAAAGGTTATCTGTACGTGGGTGCAGACAACCTCTTTATATAATTCAAGGTATATTTCTTTTCTTATTTGATAGAGGCACGCTCGATATATTTGTCGATGTCCATTGACTGATAAGAATTGAAGTATTTTTCTTTCACCAATGTATAAGCTTTAACAGCTTCACTGTTCTTACCCAGTTTCTCGAACAACTGACCTGCCTGAATCAAATAGATAGGCTTAATGCCTGACTGTCTGCTTTGTCTGCTGCTTTCAGCAAAGTTCCGGCAGCTTTGTCCAATTGCCCCATCTCAGCGTAGCAGTTACCGATAGTTCCCAAAATAGCGGGGCTTACCAACTGATCTTTAGCGCTGAATTTATCTAAATACTTCACTGCGTCTTCATATTTGCCTAACTGTGCGTAGCAGATACCTGCATAAGCATTTGCTAAATTACCGGCAGCTGTTCCGCTGAATTCATCTGCTACTTTCAAGAAACCTTTGTAACCAATGCTGTCGCCGTTCAATGCTGTTTCAAAGTTATCGGCTCCGAAATATTGTTCTCCTTTGAACAAAGCTTCTGATGCTTTCATTTCATTGGGTTCAGAAATAAAATGCTTATATCCCATGAAACCTGCAATGATAATCACAACTGCTGCAATAGTTCCAAGGATTTTTCCTTTGTACTTGATAAGGAATGCTTCTGAAGTACTCAGTGCTTCTTCCATATCCAATGGGTCCTGAGTGTGTTTTTGTTCTGCCATTTTTATATTTACTTTTTTATTATTTTGCGAATCTACTTTTTCGGTCAGCAAAAGTAGTTCATTTCTATGTATTAATGAAATTTACGGGCATATTTTTTTAGTTTTTCCCGTTTTTATCTCTAATTTTGTATCCTCAATTAAACAGAAGTTCTATGATACTGAAACGCATCTCGATATTGAATTATAAAAACCTGGAGCAGGCAGAACTGGAATTCTCGCCAAAGATGAATTGTTTTATCGGACAGAACGGCATGGGGAAGACGAACCTGCTGGATGCGGTTTATTATCTTTCATTCTGTAAAAGTGCCACTAATCCCATAGACTCGCAGAATATCCGTCACGAGGGCGATTTTTTTGTGATTCAGGGTTTCTATGAAACGAATCAAGGAGATCCTGAAGAGGTATATTGCGGCTTGAAGCGTCGTCAGAAAAAACAGTTTAAGCGGAATAAAAAGGAATACAGCCGTTTATCAGATCATATCGGTTTTATTCCTCTCGTAATGGTTTCTCCTGCTGATGCGGAACTGATTGCGGGAGGTAGTGACGAGCGCCGCCGTTTTATGGATGTGGTGATATCTCAATATGATAAGGAATACTTGGATGCACTGATACGTTATAATAAAGCGCTGACACAGCGTAACGCCTTATTGAAGTCGGAGCAGGAACCTGATGAGGAATTGATGTTGGTATGGGAGGAGATGATGGCATTTGCAGGCGAGGTTGTTTTTAGAAAACGTAGTGAGTTTATAGCCGAATTTATTCCTACTTTTCAATCTTTCTACTCTTATATTTCGCAAGATAAGGAGAAAGTGAATCTGGCGTATGAATCTCATGCTATGAATGGGAATTTGCTGGATATAATAAAAGAGAGCCGCAAACGTGACCGTATAATGGGGTATTCGCTGAGAGGAATTCATAAAGATGACTTGGTGATGCAGTTGGGTGATTTCCCTATAAAGAGGGAAGGTTCACAAGGGCAGAATAAAACTTATCTGATCGCTTTGAAACTGGCTCAGTTTGATTTTTTGAAGAAAACGGGGAGCAATAGCACTCCTTTGTTGTTGCTGGATGATATTTTTGATAAGTTGGATGCTTCCCGTGTGGAACAGATTGTGAAACTAGTGGCCGGGGATAGTTTCGGACAGATTTTCATTACGGATACCAATAGGGATCATCTGGATAAAATATTGAAAAAGATTGAAAGGGAATACAGAGTCTTTTCTGTAGAAGATGGCTGTGTGACTGAAAGAAAGGAAGTGGCTGAATGAGACGTAATGATGCGGAACAAATAGGAGATGATTCGGAAATTCTTCCGGCAGAATGCTTTGGAGGCACCACTGAATGAGTATCGTCTGATACAAGCATGGAAAGATGTTGTGGGGTCTGCCATTACCAAATATACTAGTAATCTTTATATCAAGAATCAAATACTTTATGTGCATATCACTTCGTCCGTGCTCCGTCAGGAGTTGATGATGGGACGTGATTTATTGGTGAAGAATCTGAATAAGCAGGTAGGGGCACAAGTGATAGTCAATATTATTTTTCGTTAACTAGGCGGTCTTCTGTATGTTCTTTTGGTTATCTCCGAAGGTTCCTGTAAAACTTCCTGCCAGGTGCGGATTTTTACGGATTTTCCTTCATCTTTTTCGTAAAGTCCACACTTGACTTGAAAGAAGTGTGATGTAAGAGTGGCTTATGGGGCAGTTCTTATCACGATAGATTCTATTTCAGTATTCCATTCTCAGTCCAGACTTCATCCATTCTCCGGTCGAAAGGTTCGACAGGCAGCTTTTCGCTTACTTGGAAGTTATAACATATACCTATATTATAGGAATGAAGAAGAGGCAGTAATTTGTCATAATATCCTTTTCCTCTTCCAATCGGTTGCCTTGGGCATCAAAAGAAACACCCGGTATAATGGCGAGGTCTATCTTCTCATACGCTGTAAATGCTTCTCCCGTCGGTTCCTCTATGTGATAAGCCTCGCCGTTTTTCAGGTTTTGTCTACCTGCATAAATACGGAGTTCCAATTCGTCTCCTTTGACTACCGGCAGCAAAATTGTTTTCTGCCGGTGCCATTTCTCAACGAAGTCATGTGTCTGTACTTCATCACCCAATGAATAATAGAGCAAAACGGTACGGGCCGATGCAAATTTGGGATGCTGTTCCAGTTTCTCAAGCAAAGCAGCGGACTTCGTTATTAATTCGGTGATGCCGTGACGGCGCTTTTCTTGCGCTATCTGCTTGCGCAGTTGTTTTTTTAGTTCCTTCATCGCTTACTTTCGGTTCTATGGGTTGTTCGGGAGCTTTGGGAAATGATTCACCTTTATCCAATACTTCCAATGCTTTGAGGACAGTTTTGTCGCTCTTGTTTAAGTATTCTATATAAGCTTCCATGCCCAGCATATTATAAATGATGTTTCCATATAAATTTGTTTCAAATAGTTTCTGTGATTTGTACATCAATATGTTGCGACGTTTTAACCCTTTGCTTTCAGCGAAACGGGCGAATTGTTCCAAAATGTTCTGATGTTTCAAATATTGCAACAGGCTTTCTTCTGTTTCATATTTTTGCATTTCGGCACGGTGGTTGTCCGTATACTGGAAAGCAAACTGGATGGTTAGTCCGCGGTTAACGGACATACGATAATAGGAAGTCACACCGGTAGTATCCTGCGGTACAAAGATATCGGGCATAATACCTCCACCTCCATATACAGGACGGCCTAAAGAAGTTTCAAAGATTTGGCTTTGATCCTGTTTGATACTGTCCTGTGAGAAAAATTCTCCGTGTTCGTAACGGGTCAGGATATCCATTTCATAATTTGCGTCATTACCTTTTACATACGGTTTTTGTATACAGCGTCCTGACGGAGTATAGTAACGGGCAATTGTCAGACGGATGGCTGAACCATCGCTGAAGTCGATAGGTTGTTGTACCAGCCCTTTTCCGAAAGAGCGGCGCCCGATGATTGTCCCCCGGTCATTGTCTTGGATAGCTCCGGCAAAAATTTCGCTGGCAGAAGCCGATCCTTCGTCCATCAATACGACAATAGGCATTTTCTGGCTACTTCCGGTTCCGTTGGATGTATAGTTCTCACGTGGAGACTTACGTCCCTGTGTATAAACGATGAGTCTGTTTTTGGGTAAGAATTCGTTTACCATCTGGATTGCTGCACCCATATATCCGCCGGTATTACCGCGTAAGTCGATTACCACTCCTTCGCAGTTTGCCTGATTTAGCTTGGCTAATGAAATCAATAATTCGGGATAAGTTGTTTCACCAAACTTGTTTACTTTTATGTAACCGAATTTGTCATTCAACATATAGGCGGCATCTACACTCTTTACCGGTATGTCACCACGAACAATGGTGAAGTGTAAAGTTTCTTTTTCTCCCGGACGAAAAACGCCAAGTTTTACCTCACTGCCTTTGGGACCTTTCAGTCTTTTCATGGATTCATAGTTGGTGACAATTTTTCCTACAAAGGCACTGTCATCAACTTCTATAATGCGGTCTCCTGCCATTAGGCCCACTTTTTCTGATGGTCCGCCTTGGATGACACTGTTTACATGGATGGTATCTTGCTGGATGGTAAACTGGATACCAATTCCGCTGAAGCTCCCTTTTAAATCAGAATTACAGCTTCCAGGTCTTTTGCCGGAATATAAGAAGAGTGAGGGTCCAGCTCGCCTAGAATTTGCGGCATAGCATCTTCACCAGTTCACCCATGTT
>ENA-OQJH01001404-OQJH01001404.1-human-gut-metagenome-genome-assembly--contig:-NODE-1404-length-10084-cov-1.296374_pt1 | contig 10084 bp, 16 predicted proteins | sample MGYA00242597_ERZ504763 | MGnify/ENA primary metagenome ERZ504763 (study PRJEB26092, sample SAMD00036359) | human gut metagenome | host: Homo sapiens | study: EMG produced TPA metagenomics assembly of... | reverse complement strand
ACAAGAAAAACATACAACAGGAATTACGATCGGAGCAGCTGCAGTTGTGATTTTTGCTTTACTTGTAGTATTTATGCGAAAGAGAATGTAAAAAACGCTATGCTGAAGTGATAGAAAATTCACTTGACACAACAGTTAGCGAGTGCTATTCTATAAGTAAATTACATAACGTCTTCAGGCAGGGTGCAAGTCCCTACCGGCGGTTATAGCCCGCGAGCCTTATATGGCATGACTTGGTGAGATTCCAAGGCCGACAGTATAGTCTGGAAGGAAGAAGATTTGAGAAGTGATATTGATCATCATGTCCTGGGATTTTTATAATTCCAGGATTTTTTATTTCAATTAAAAGAAATATCAAGATATCAAAAAGGAGTTCCTGAAGAATTAGAACAAAGATCAGGAACTCCTTTTTATATTTCCGATTTCAATACCAACCAAAATCCAATCTCCCAAAATTAAAGAACCTGAAGGGAAGGGAGAAAAATATTTGAAAGAAGAATATATGCGGCGTGCGATCGAACTTGCCAAGAAACGGCTGTGGATATACCAATCCAAATCCCTTAGTAGGAGCAGTGATCGTAAAAGATCAAAGGATTATTGGAGAAGGATATCATGAGAAGATCGGCGGATTACATGCAGAGCGAAATGCTTTAAAAAACTGCATAGAAGATCCTAAAGGAGCTGAGATTTATGTAACATTGGAGCCATGCTGCCATTATGGAAAAACACCACCATGTACGGAAGCATTGATCGAAGCAGGGATCAAGAAAGTATATGTCGGGAATTTAGATCCCAATCCGAAAGTGGCAGGGGGCGGGATCAAGATCCTGAATGATCATGGAATAGAAACTGAGACAGGAATTCTTGAAGAAGAGTGCAGACAGTTAAACGATATATTTTTTCATTATATTCAGAATGATATTCCATATACAGCACTAAAATACGCAATGACATTGGATGGAAAGATCGCAACGGCAACTGGTGAATCCAAGTGGATCACAGGAGAAGAAGCCAGAAGACATGTACATACATTACGACATCAGTATGCAGCGATCATGGCAGGGATCGGTACGGTTTTAGCAGATGATCCGATGTTAAATGCACGAATCGAACATGGGAATGATCCAATTCGTGTGATATGTGATTCAAACTTAAGGATTTCGGAAGGATCAAATATCGTAAAAACAGCCAGAGAAATTCCAACGATCATCGCTACCATAAGTAAGGATCAAGAAAAAATAGCAAAATTAGAACAAAAAGGATGCAAGATCTTAAAAACGTCAGAGCAAGATGGAAAGGTCAATGTCAAAGAAGTTTTAAAACAGTTAAGAAATATGGAAATTGACAGTGTTTTAGTTGAGGGTGGTGGAATCTTGAATGAATCCTTGATCAAAAACGACTGTGTTCACAAAGTTTACGCCTATATTGCTCCAAAATTATTTGGAGGACAAGATGCCAAAACACCTGTAGAAGGCAAAGGGATCGAAAGGATCCAAGAAGCTTTGGTATTTGATGAATTAAAGGCAACACCACTTGGAAATGACATATTACTGGAAGGGAAGGTGAGATCATGTTTACCGGAATTGTAGAAGAATTAGGAACAGTCATATCCCTGAAGCGAGGAAGCAAAGCAGCAGTCCTTACGATCAAAGCAAATGTTATTTTTGAAGATCTTAAATTGGGAGACAGCGTAGCAGTTAATGGGGTCTGCCTGACAGCGACTCACATTAGCGGCAATACATTTCAGGCAGACGTGATGAATGAGACATTCAACCGAAGCAGTCTTGGAAGTTTAAAAAAGGGATCTGTCGTCAACTTAGAGCGAGCGATGGCAGCCAATGGAAGGTTCGGAGGTCATATGGTAGCAGGCCATGTGGACGATACAGGGGAACTTGTTAGTGTAAAACAAGATGATAATGCTGTATGGTTTACGATCAAAGCTCCAGAAAATATCATGAAATACTGTATTGAAAAAGGATCGATCGCACTCGATGGAATCAGCCTGACGATCGCTAAGTTAAGTGATGATACCATTTCCGTATCCATGATCCCACATACCATAAAAAATACCAATTTTGGATATAAAAACCAGGAGATAAGATCAATCTGGAGAATGACATGGTTGGGAAATATATAGATAAACTGCTGCATTTTGATCAGCAGGAAACAAACGACAAACATACAAACAGCACCTTAACAATGGAAATGTTAAGAAATGCTGGATTTTAATAAAAACGAGGAGGGAAAAGACAAGATGAGCGATGTAGTATGCGAAGTAATCGCACAGCTTCCAACAAAATATGGAACATTTGAGGCACATGGGTATGTAGACCAGAGAAGTGGGGAACATCATGTAGCACTGGTCAAAGGAGATATCGCAGACGGAGAACCAGTTTTATGCCGTGTGCATTCTGAGTGCCTGACTGGGGATACTTTTGGATCTCTACGCTGTGATTGTGGAGAACAGCGAAGCCGTGCAATGCGTCAGATCGAGAAAGAAGGACGAGGGGTTTTCTTATATATGCGTCAAGAAGGACGAGGAATCGGATTGATCAATAAACTGAAAGCTTATGTATTACAGGAACAGGGAATGGATACAGTTGAGGCCAATTTAGCTCTTGGATTTAAAGATGATGAACGAGATTACAGTGCAGGAGCCATGATCTTACAGGATTTAGGAATCAAAAAACTACGACTGATGACAAACAATCCAACCAAAATAGATGGATTAAATGAATATGGACTCGAGATCGTAGAACGAGTACCGATCCAGATGCCGATCAATCCATTTGATAAATATTATATGCAGACAAAGCAAAAGAAAATGGGACACATGACAACATACGAAGTTTAAATTAACAGAAAATTAAAAAAATTAAGGTCCCAGGGACCTTAAGATTAACGAAATTAACGAAGAAAAAAGGAGTAATTAAAATGAGAGTATTAGAAGGTAAATTAGTAGCAAGCGGATTAAAAGTAGGAATCGTAGCAGCCAGATTTAATGAATTTATCGTATCCAAATTAGTATCCGGAGCTTTAGACGGATTGAAAAGACATGATGTGAAAGAGGAAGATATCGATATCGCATGGGTACCAGGAGCTTTGAGATTCCACTGATCGCAGACAAGATGGCAAAAAGCAAAAATACGATGCAGTGATCTGTCTTGGAACAGTGATCCGTGGAGCAACAAGCCATTATGATTATGTATGTAACGAAGTATCCAAAGGAATCGCACAGGTATCATTAAATACAGGAATTCCAGTCTTATTCGGAGTTGTTACAACAGAAAATATCGAGCAGGCAATTGAACGTGCTGGAACAAAAGCAGGAAACAAAGGATATGACTGTGCATTATCTGCAATCGAAATGGTACAGCTGATCAAAGAAGTAGAAGCATAAAAAGAATCAGAAATTAAAGTAGGAAGTTAGTATGGAACAATATTATTTAGGATTCGACGCAGGAACACAAAGTGTAAAAACAGCAGTTTATGATATTGATATGAACCTGATCGTGCAGGATACCAATGCAACAATCTTAAATTATCCACATCCGGGATGGGTGGAAATGGACGCAGACCAGTATCTTCATGCAACGGTTACAGGGATCAGAAACTGCGTTACAAAGATGAAAGAAAAGAATCTGGATCCAGACAACATCCGTTCTATTTTTGGAGATGGCATCATCTGCGGGATTGTCGGTGTTGATAAGGATTGCCATGCGATCACACCTTATATCAATTATCTGGATTCCAGAACAAAAGAAGATGTTGAGGAACTAGCATCCCATCATTATGAGATCTGGGCGAAAGAGACTGGGAATCCCCAGCCAAACTGTATGTTTCCAGCGATGTTTGCACGTTGGATGATGAACAATTGTGAGGGCTTTAAAGAAAAAGGCAGAAAATTCATGCACAATGCCCCATATATCCTGGCCAATCTTGCAGGACTGTCTGCAGAAGATGCATTTATCGACTGGGGAACAATGTCTGGATGGGGACTAGGATACCGTGTAACAGAGAAAAAATGGTCCAAAGAACAATTAGAGATCCTTGGAATTCCAATGGAAATGATGCCAAAGATTCAAAAACCATGGGATATCATTGGAACATTATCAGAGACATTTGCAAAAGAAACCGGATTGAAACCAGGAATCCCAATCTGATACGGGAGCCGGAGATACGATGCAGTCATATGATCGGATGCGGAAGTGATCAAACCAGATCAGGCAGCCGACGTAGCAGGAACATGTGCGATGTTTTGTATCGCAACCGATGGGATCAATGAAGAATTAAGCAAACCAGAAAATGAACTGATCTTTAACAGCGGAACTTTAGAAAATACATACTTTTATTGGGGATTCATAAGAACCGGTGGATTAGCACTTCGTTGGTATCGAGATAATGTATGCAACGAAGCAGGAAATGGAGCATATTTTGATGAATTAAATGAGAAAGCACAAAATGTGCCATGCGGATCCAAAGGAGTCCTGTTCCTTCCATATTTAACAGGAGGATTTGGAGAAACATCCAATGCTAGTGCCTGTTTCCTGAATATGACGATGGACACAGATCAGGGAGTACAGTGGTCGTGCAGTTTTAGAAGCAATCGGTTACGATTATATGAGTGTGACAGAATATTTATAAAAAAGCAGGCGTGCCACTTGAATTTATGACGATCACAGAAGGTGGAAGCAATTCAGAAGTCTGGAATCAGATCAAAGCAGATATGTTAGGATGTAAGAGTGCCACATTAGAAAATGCACAAGGAGCAGTTCTTACAGATGCAGTGATCGCAGCATATGCGGTAGGAGATCTGGAAGATCCAAGTCAGGTATTTGAAAAACGAGAAAGATCAAGAAAATTTATGAACCTGATCCAATAAGAACAAAATACTATCGCAGTATTTATGAACAACAAAGAAAACTGATCAAAGACGATATGGCAGCAGTTTTTGAGACTTTACACCAGATCAGTAAGATTCAAGAACAAAGCAATGATTAAAAAAATGAAAAGGCTTCTTTACAAGAGGCCTTTTTCTTGTACAATAAAAGATAAAGTATATAAAGATAAGTTATAAGCAACTAACTTTATAGATGATTTTTGATCAATTAGATTTCAAGGAGGAAAAGTCATGGATAACGAAAAGATTGAAAAATTACAACAGATGATCGATGAAAGTGATAATATCGTATTCTTTGGTGGCGCAGGTGTTTCAACAGAGAGTCATATTCCAGACTTTCGAAGCACGGATGGTTTGTATCACCAGACTTATAAATATCCACCCGAGGTTATGGTAAGCCATACATTTTATACACAGCATACGGAAGAATTTTATGATTTTTATAAAAATAAGATGATCTTCTTGGATGCAAAACCAAATAAGGCACATTTAAAACTTGCAGAGATGGAACAGGCAGGAAACTATCTGCGATCGTTACACAAAATAATCGACGGGCTTCATCAGGCAGCAGGAAGTAAAAATGTTTTTGAACTGCACGGCAGTGTTCACAGAAACTATTGCCAGAAATGCGGAAAGTTCTTCGATGTGAATTATGTCGTGAATGCCAAAGGAGTCCCATATTGTGATGAATGTGGGGGAATCATCAAACCAGATGTTGTATTATATGAAGAAGGTTTAGATTCTCAGACGATCAACGGAGCAGTCAGAGCCATTTCCAAGGCAGATATGCTGATCATTGGAGGAACATCACTGGTTGTCTATCCAGCAGCTGGAATGATCGATTATTTTAAAGGAAAATATCTTGTAGTACTGAATCGTGATGCGACAAGCAGAGACAAACAGGCAGATCTGTGTATTACAGACCCAATTGGAGAAGTACTGGGAAGAATCAGGGTATAAAGATGAAGAAAAAAGATATGATCTTGATCGCAGCAGTACTGGCAATTTCGTTGATCAGTTTGGCAGCGATCAAGATGACACAAAAAGACGGAAAAGAAGTGATCGTGACAGTTGAAGGAAAAGAAGTGTACAAAACATCCATCAAGAAAGATCAGATCTATCAGATCCAGAGAAAAATGGCACGAACGTCATGCAGATCAAAGATGGAAAAGTTACAATGAAAAAAGCAGACTGTAAAGACCAGATCTGTGCAGACCATAAAGCAATCGAGAAATCAGGAGAAACGATCGTATGTCTGCCACATAAAGTAGTGATCGAGATCCGGTCAGAAGATGGCAAAGAACAGGAATTAGACGGGGTAACACAATAAACATCAGATGAGATAGTAAACAACAGGAGAAATAAAATATATGTCAACAAAAAGATTAGCGACAGATGCGATGTTTTTAACATTGGCACTTGTTGTATCCTATATAGAAGTATTGATCCCGGTACCAGTTGGAATTCCCGGAGTGAAATTAGGACTTGCCAATGGCGTGATCATGGTTTTGTTATTCTTTACAACATGGACAAGAACACTTGAGATCTCAGTGATCCGAGTTGTACTGGCAGGATTCTTGTTTGGAAATCCAATGACGATCGCTTACAGTCTGGCAGGAGGATCTTAAGTCTGGTCATCATGGGACTTCTAAAGAAGATCGAAGGATTCTCACCCATTGGAATCAGCGTTGGAGGCGGAGTAGCGCATAATATCGGGCAGCTCAGTGTCGCTGTTTTCTTAATGGAGAATACAAAGATTATTATTATGCACCAGTATTACATGATCACAGGAACGATCGCAGATCATCATCGGAGTGTTAAGTGGAGTGCTAGTTAAGAAGATCCCGTCACAACTATTTCGATAAAAGATTTGAAATTTCTACAAAATCGTGGTACTACTATATGTATACACTTTCTAACAGGCAATGATTTTGAAGAAAGGAGTCACAATTGAGAACAAAATTAAATGAGATCATAAAAAATGGACATCTTGGTATGATCGCAGTATTTTTCATAGTATATATGATCACATTTTCCTACATTGAAGATCGAGATGTGCATCATTACATCATATAGACAACGATAGATGATCAGATACCATTCTGTGAATATTTCATCGTACCATATCTATTATGGTTCTTATTTGTAGCAGTTACAGTTTTTTATTTTATGTTTTTTAATAAGAATCAATGGAAAGAATATTATCAGCTGATCATAACACTTGGAACAGGCATGACCCTGTTTTTGATCATCTCATTAGTATTTCCGAATGGACAGGATCTAAGACCTGTTCTTACTGGAGACAGCATTTTTATCAAAGCAGTACAGATGGTCTATCACACGGATACTCCGACGAATGTACTTCCAAGTATCCATGTATTTAACTCTCTGGCATGCTGCGTTGCGATTTTGAAGAATCAGAGAAAATATAAGAAAAGCACCGATGCAGCATGTGTTGTCTTAACGATATTAATTATCATGTCGACGATGTTCTTAAAACAACACAGTGTGGTGGACGTAGTGCTCGCAGCCCTGATGTATACTGGATGTTACAGGATCATCTATGGGAACGAATTATGGTCACAGAATGCATTTCGCACGTCTATTTTCAGCGATCATTCGTGAACCACGCTTGACACGACCAAGAAAGATTTGCTATAAATACCAGAGAGAAACCGCAGAAATTGGAGTAGAGAAGAATGAGAAAAAAGATTTGGATGATCCTGGTATGCATCATATCCATGAGTTTTGGCATGGCAGGATGTACTGGCAATACAAGCAAGAAGAAATCGAATGGCAAGATAAGAATTACAACAAGTTTTTACACCATGTATGATTTTGCAAAGAAGATCGGTGGAGACAAAGTAGAAGTGATCAATTTAGTACCAGCAGGAACAGAACCTCATGACTGGGAACCATCAACGAAGGATTTGATCGAGATGGAGAAATCAGACATCTTTATTTATAATGGAGCCGGCATGGAACAATGGGTAGATGACGTTGGAAAGCCTTGATACGGAAGAACTTACAAGCGTTGAAGCATCCAAAGGGATCAAGTTACTAAAAGATGAGGATGCACATGAACATGATCACGAACACAACAGTGAGAATGATCCACATGTCTGGTTAGATCCACAGAATGCAAAGTATGAGATGAACAAGATCAAGAAAGCATTGATCAAAGTGGATGCAGAGAATAAAGATTATTACGAAGCGAATTATAAGAGATAACGCAAAAGAATGTGACAAATTAGATACATTATAATAAGGAAGAAACATCCAAACTTACAAAGAAAGAACTTGTTGTGGCACATGAAGCATTTGGCTATCTATGTCACGCATATGGGTTAGAACAGATGGGAATTGAGGGATTATCCGCAGATGATGAACCAGATCCCAAACAGATGAGCGAAGTGATCCGCTTTGCAAAAGAACATCAGGTAAAAACAATCTTTTTTGAAGAACTGGTGAGTCCGAAAGTAGCGAAAACCATTGCAAAAGAGACCGGAGCCAATGCAAAGATGTTAAACCCTCTGGAAGGACTAAGTAACAAAAAATCAAAGCAGGAGAAGATTATTTTTCCGTAATGAAACAAAATCTCGCTGCGATCAAAGAGGCATTAAGCGAATGAGTGAATCAAACACAAAACAGATGATACAATTAAATCATGTAAAATTCGGATACAGTGATACGGAAGTCTTAGAAGAGATCAATCTGACGATCCATGAAGGTGAATATGTTGTTCTGACTGGTGAAAATGGAAGCGGAAAAAGTACACTTATGCGTCTGATCTTAGGTGAAATGAAACCAGATGAAGGAGAGATCATCCTGATGAATAACGATCCAAGATTAAAGAAACGGATCGGTTACGTGTCACAGAATGGGATCAGTAAGAACCAGAGCTTCCCAGCAACGGTAGAAGAGATCATGATCACAGGACTTTATCAGGAACTTGGCTTGTTCCATCTGCCACGTAAAAAGCATAAGAATAAGATCAAAGAGACACTAAGGGATTTTGGAATGGAAGAATTCCTTAAGAGACGGATCGGTGAATTATCTGGTGGACAGCAGCAGCGAGTAATGATCGCAAGAGCAATGATCGGAGATCCGAAACTTCTGATTTTAGATGAACCAACAACGGGAGTAGATGCAAGATCAACAAAGATCTTGTACGATATGCTCTATGAGATTAATACAAAATATAATACGACCATTTTTATGATCACACACGGAAGACTGCAGGAATGTAAAGGATGTGATCGTATTTTAAGAATGGATGAAGGGAGGATCGTGGAAGAATGATCGAGATGTTACAATACGGATTTATGCAGCGTGCATTTATTACAGGAATCTTACTGGCCGTGATCGCACCATTGATCGGAATCACGATCGTCTTAAAGAGAATGTCCATGATCGGAGATGCACTCTCTCATGCATCCCTAGCAGGTGTTGCTCTGGGCTTGTTATTAGGGATCAATCCAATCTTAGGAGCAATGGGAATCTGTCTGTTTGCAGCCCTGGGAGTTGAAGCGATCCGAAGAAAGATCCCAAGATATTCTGAGATGGCGATATCGATCATTATGTCAACAGGGATCGGACTTGCTGGTATCCTATCCGGATTCGTAAAAAACGGAACGAACTTTAACAGTTTCTTATTTGGAAGTATCATATCCATCAGCAAAGACGAACTGAAGATCGTATGTGTGATCAGTGTGTTAGTATTGCTATGTGTATTGCTTCTATATAAAGAACTATTCTATATCGGATTTGATGAAAATGCAGCAAGGATCAGCGGTGTACCTGTCAAGACGATCAATTTTATCTTTACTTTATTGACCGCATTGACGGTATCGATCGCATCAAGAACGGTTGGAACACTGATCGTCTCATCTATGCTTGTGATCCCGATCGCATGCGGAATGCAGGTAGGACGAAGCTACAAAGCAGTCATGATCATCGGTGTGATCACAGCATTGGTCACAACAGTGATCGGATTAACACTGTCTTATTATGTAGGTCTTAAGCCAGGAGGAACGATCGTACTGCTCGAGGTGGTATGTTTCCTGATTCTTGCACTGATAAGCAGGTATACGAAGTAAATTTTTTGACATTTATCAGAAAAATTTTATATAATAAAAAGAAGGCATGCATAACAGAATAAAACTGCATGCCTTCTTTTTTGGA
>ENA-OQJH01001403-OQJH01001403.1-human-gut-metagenome-genome-assembly--contig:-NODE-1403-length-10092-cov-2.080381_pt1 | contig 10092 bp, 14 predicted proteins | sample MGYA00242597_ERZ504763 | MGnify/ENA primary metagenome ERZ504763 (study PRJEB26092, sample SAMD00036359) | human gut metagenome | host: Homo sapiens | study: EMG produced TPA metagenomics assembly of... | reverse complement strand
CAGACAGACACCTTGCCGTTTTTACAACGGCTGACAGATGAAGGCATGGTGAAAGCAGCTTGAAAAGTGGTTTGAAAGGGCAGTTATCATCGGCTATAGATTTTTTTAAACGGATAATAAACCACTAACATTACAAAAAAAATAACCATGGATAATTTGAATTACGGTGTAATCGGTAATTGCTGCACAGCCGCACTGATTTCCGAAAAAGGAAGTATTGAATGGCTATGTTTTCCAAATTTTGATTCACCTTCTATTTTTGCAGCTCTTCTAGATCGTGAAAAAGGCGGGACTTTTGGTTTTGAAGTTTCAGAAGACTATCACACCATCCAATCGTATGTTCCCCATACCAATATTCTTTCCACTACTTTTGTGTCAGAACAAGACGAATTTGCGGTAGTCGACTTTATGCCTTGTTATGAGTTATATGATAATAAGGAATATTATCGTCCAGCTGAGGTCTATCGTTATATCCGCTGGATTAAAGGTCGTCCTCGCATTAAAGTCAATTACCATCCGGCTCCCGATTATGCTCGTGGAAAAGCGTTTTTTAATGTAACTTCCCGGTATATTGAAACCTATTCTTCTTCTAACAACAAGGACAGACAATATCTGTATTCCTCTTTGCCGTTGCAAGGTATTGTAAACCATCAGGAATTTATATTAGAGAAAGATGAATTTTTTCTTCTTTCATACAATGAAAAGGTGATTCCTGTTGATATAGAGCGTGAGAAACTGGAGTATTGCCGCACGTTGGTTTATTGGTTGAACTGGACGGATCGTACAAGAAAGTTCACTATTTACAACGATATAATAGAGCGTAGCTTACTCACCCTGAAGATGATGTCCTTTTATAATGGCGCGGTATTAGCCTCTCTTACTACCAGCCTGCCCGAAGCTGTGGGAGAAGTACGCAATTGGGATTACCGTTTTTGTTGGTTGCGAGATGCCTCCATGTCCATAGAGACCCTTTTCAAAATAGGTCATGCCGATGCAGCCCGCAAATTCATGAAATTCATACAATCTACTTTTGTTGCCGAGCATGACACTTATCAAATAATGTATGGCATTCGTGGGGAAAGGAAATTGACTGAAGTTATACTCGACCATCTTTCAGGATATAAAAACTCCAAACCGGTGCGTATCGGCAATGATGCTTATCATCAAAGGCAGAATGATTCGTTCGGCTATTTGATGGATTTGATTTACCAATATTACCGGTTGATGCCAGGTACATTGGATGAAATAGAAGATATGTGGGAAATGGTGAAAAGCATTATGATGACTGTGGTGGAAGATTGGAGAAAGCCTGATAAAGGAATTTGGGAGATACGGGGTGAAGGACAGCATTTCGTTTCGTCCAAAGTGATGTGTTGGGTTGCTTTGGACAGAGGAGCCCGCATAGCTCGTATTCTGAATAAATATGAGAATAGCCGACGTTGGGAAGAAGAAGCTGATGCAATTAAAGCGGATGTTATGAGAAACGGATGGAAGGAAGAAATACAAAGTTTTTCACAAGCATACGGCAATCTGGATTTGGATTCTTCTTTACTGTTAATGGAACCTTATGGATTTATAGATGCTGATGATATTCGTTATCATAAAACAGTGAAAGCCGTCAAGAAATCCCTGTTACACAAAGGGTTGATGTACCGTTATAATACTCATGATGATTTTGGCTGTCCTTCTTCGGCCTTTACCATCTGTACTTTTTGGCTGATCCGTGCACTTTATGTCATCGGGGAAAAAGACGAAGCACGCTGTTTGTTCGATGAAATTTTGCAATATTCAAACCATTTGGGTCTGTTCAGTGAAGATATTGATTTCGAAACAAAAGAACAACTGGGTAATTTTCCACAAGCTTATTCTCATCTGGCACTGGTAAATACTGCTGTGTTATTTGCGGAAGAAGATAAAAGGCTAATCTTTAAATAAGGAAAAATTTGGAGAAGGACTGATAATCCAGTATCTTTGTACAATTAAAATCAGGAAAATGCGTATAACAAAAAAACGGAGCCCAAGGTTAATCTTGCAGTCTTTAGTAAAAAACGGATGTCCATATATTATTATATGTATATGGTGTGTGTTGTCTGGCGGATGTGTTCAGAATAAATCCCAAGATTCATTGAAAACATTAAAAACAGAAATTCGACATATTATTAAAGATAAGAAAGCAACTATAGGAGTGGCTTTGATACTGGATGGAGAAGATACGCTGGCCATAAATAATGCCGAAAAATATCCCATGATGAGCGTTTATAAGTTTCATCAGGCATTGGCTGTATGTGATTACCTGCAAAAACGGCATATTCCACTTTCCACTTCCCTATATCTTGATAAAAGGTATTTCAAACCGGATACATACAGCCCTTTGCGTGATAAATATCCCCAAGGTAATTTGGAACTTCCGATTAGTGAACTTTTAGCTTATACAATGCAGTTAAGTGACAATGTAGCCTGTGATATTTTATTCGATTATATAGGTGGTGTAAACGTGGTGGATGAATACATTCATTCATTGGGAATAAACGATGTTTCTATAACTACTACCGAAGATGAGATGCATCAAGACATGGATGATTGTTACAAAAACTGGACAACACCAATGGAAGCAGCCAATCTATTGGAACTTTTTATGACTCAAGATTCCATGAAAAATGAATATACAAATTTTCTAAAACATATTATGATAGAGTGTGAGACAGGTAAAGACAGACTACCTGCTCCCCTTCCCGAAAGTGAAGTCAAGATAGGACATAAGACAGGAACTTCCGATAAGAATGAACGGGGGGAATACATTGGCATCAATGACATTGGTTTTGTAATTCTACCTGATGGGAACCGATACGTAGTAGCCGTATTTGTCAAAGACTCAAAAGAAAATATGGAAACGAATACTAAGATCATCTCTGATATTTCGGCTGCTATTTACCGATATGCAGGAATCGTTAAAATAGTGCTATTTTGTACTGTCTATGAAAATAAAGACAAGAATGTCATAAATATAATATTATGGATTATCACATCGTTAAAATATCTAGAAATAAAAAGCAATATCTGGATTTATTATTGCTTGGGGATGAACAGGAAATAATGGTAGACCGATATTTGGAGCGCGGTGACTTGTTTGTATTGGAAGATAACGGGATAAAAGCTGTTTGTGTTGTAACAAAAGAAGGTCCGAAAATTTGTGAATTGAAGAATATAGCGGTTACCCCTAGTGCCCAACGACAAGGATATGTAGAAAACTAATAAATTACCTGATAAACCATTACTCAAAAGAATATACTCAGATGATGGTGGGAACGGGAGACGTTCCTGGCACTCTTGCATTTTATAAAAGTTGCGGTTTTGAATATTCTCATTGTATAAAAGATTTTTTCACGGAGAATTACGATCATCCTATCATTGACAATGGGGTTTTACTAAAAGATATGATTTATTTGAAACGTAAAATAGGGTTTTAAAAGAGTGGAAACGATCAAATCCTTACTAAATTTAAACATTATTTTCTATCACTTTCAATGAATCGGACAGAAGAATAATTCTTTTATGAATAATCTATTTACAATTCAATAAAATAAATGTATCTTTGCAATATGTTAAAAACTCATATATCGGATTTGGTGTCGTAAACAATCTGTTTTTATAGAATAGATTGTCCAGTCGTTTTTACTCTCAGAATGTCTTTTGAGAGCAATTTTATATTATTTATAATTGATCTTTTAATCCGCATACAAATAATGGGATTGTATGCCTCAATGTTTTACAATAATGAATAACGATAATAATCATAATACAATCCAAGAGTTCGACGTAAATTTAATCTGTGATTTCTTTTTAAATACAAACCGGCAAGGTCCCGGAAGTCCCGAAGCAACCTTAAAAGCACTAAGCTTTATAAATAATCTCACTGTTCAATCCCTTATCGCCGATCTCGGTTGTGGGACAGGAGGTCAGACAATGGTATTGGCACAACATACACCGGGAAGTATTACAGGACTCGACTTCTTTCCGGAATTTATTGAATGCTTCAACAGGAATGCCGAAAAGTTAAATTTACAAGATAGAGTAAAAGGTGTAGTCGGCTCAATGGATGCCCTTTCTTTTGAAAAAGAATCCCTAGACTTGATTTGGTCGGAAGGAGCTATTTATAATATCGGTTTTGAACGAGGATTGAACGAGTGGCGCAATTATTTGAAACCGGGAGGATACCTTGCCGTTTCTGAAAGTGTCTGGTTTACCGATCACCGTCCGGCAGAGATTCATGATTTCTGGATGAATGCTTACACGGAAATAGATACAATTCCTAATAAAATAGTACAAATACAAAAAGCGGGATATATTCCCGTTGCTACGTTCATTCTTCCGGAGAATTGCTGGACAGAACATTATTATGTTCCGCAGGCCAAAGCCAAAGAAATGTTTATCAAGAAGTATGCAGGGAATAAAACAGCTGAAAAACTGATGGCATCCATCTGCCATGAAGCTGAATTATATAGTAAGTATAAAGAATACTATGGATATGCATTTTTTATAGCAAAGAAAATAAATCCCTTTCAAGGTTAGTGGAAAGAAGAGTAAAGTGACCTTCTAAAACATATTCAAGTAGTGCAGACATTCTGTTCAAGGAGTATCTGCACTCGCTTTTTTATATATCAAGTATTTCCATTAAAGCGCTTTTCAGTACATAGGCACTTATACCCAGTCGTCTTTTTCACCGCCTCATTCAGATAAACAGATGAGACATTGAGCAGCAAAGCATATTCTTGTGGGCGTTTTAATGAATGGAATTTTACAGCCTATAAGGCTTTAAATTGTTTTATGATAATAGTTTTAATTACCCTCTTTTTAAAACGTTCTAATTGACAAAGTAATTCATTTTCAATCAGAAAACCGAATTGATAAAGAATCATATCTTGTTGAACTTAGTCTTCCATTCCTAATATTTTCTTCATTTGCGGTCGGAATCCATCTCCCCATTTTTCTAATTGTTCAATAATGGGAAGCAGTGTTCTACCTTGCTCTGTAATGGAATATTCTGTATGGGGAGGAAGTTCCGAAAAAATCTTTTTCTGTATCATGCCATGAATCTCCAGTTCTTTCAGTTGTTGGTTGATTACCCTTGGGCTGGCATCATCAAAGTAACGATGAAGTTCACTCGGGCGCTTCGGGCCTTTGTCCAATTCTTGAATAATGCAGCTTTTCCATTTTCCACCAATCACTTCCATCGCTATTTTCACACCGCAGTCTATATCAAAAGGTATTTTCTTTCTGTACATAAATCTTCTTTTTCTGCAAAATTAATCATATTGAAATAACATGGAAAGAATAGCTTCTACTCTTTTCATGTTATAGGGATAAATTATTCATATACTGATTAATTTATCCTACTTGCGCAAACCATCGGGTAATTATAAATTTGCAGACAGATTCAGATATAGGAATAATGGGATATATAATAATGATATAATGAAAAAAGTGGTTATCTCTGATAATATTACTGGCTGTTAATGTGATTTCTATTAATGCACAACAGAAAAATTCAATTAATAATCAAAGTATGGAAAAGAAAACAAAAACAATTCGTTTGATTTATCCGCAATGGCAAGGAGGTGATATTGCTCGGTGGATTACTGAAATAAAAGATCCGAAGCAGCATCAAAGGGATACTTCTTAGGGGCAGAATTGCTTAACTTCTTGGCTCCCGACAGCAGTCAAGAAACACTGACAGTTCCCATTTCAACAGAAATTACAGAACGTAGAAAAAAGGACGGTGTACTAGACCGCGACATTATTGTGAAACAGACTAAAGCTGCTCTTGACTTGTTGCGTATCAGTGATCCTGATAAAATAGTAACTCTTGGAGGAGAATGTTCTGTCAGTGTCGTTCCGTTTACCTACCTTGCAGAGAAATATAAAGATGATGTGGCAATGATTTGGATTGATGCCCATCCTGATATAACACTTCCCGGAGATATGTACAGCGGATTCCATGCCATGGCTGTTACTGCCTGCATGGGGAAAGGCGACAAGGAAATCCTTCCAAGCTACCGGCCAAATAGCCCCCTCAAAGATTCTGCTCGTAGGATTGCGTGATTGGGAACGTGATGAAATAAAAGTCCGCCAGAAACAATATGGTATAAAACATCTTACTCCGGAAGATGTAGCACAAAATAGTAATGCTATATATGAATGGTTAAAATCATGTGGAGCATCCCGCGTGTTAATTCATTTTGATATGGATGTGCTCGACCCTGCCGAAATTATAGCAGCCGTAGGGGTAGTTCCCGATGGAATGAAATTGGCAGAAGTGGTCCGCGTTATTAATGATATTGCCAAAGAAAAAGAAATAGTAGGTCTAACCGTTGCCGAACCGATGCCACGGATTGCTATCAGAATTAAAGAAATGTTAAATCAATTACCTTTGTTGAAATGATAAGGAACAGATAAAAAGACATTTAGAATAACCTGTCAAAATCAATTCTCCGGAGAACTCCAATATTTTATGGGCAAAGTGGTTCTAGATTACTTTATCCTTTAAGCCAAAAAACATTTTCAGAGAGGGCAAAATCCTCCCTGAAATGTATTTGGGTGATTGAACTATGAATGAGAATATAAAGCAAAATACTTCCAAAGCGGTGCTGCCATCAATGATTGTTTTACTTCATCATTCAATAACAACGCTTTTATTTCTTCTTCACTCAGCAAATGCACTGTCAAATCTTCAGTTTCTTCCAAATGCTGGGTGGAGATTCGTTCTACCTCCGTAGCCAGATAACAATGAGTGATATTTGTCATGGTGCTGGCATTTGCAGAGACGGTCATAAGTTTTGTCCAATTTCCATTACCATACCCTGTTTCTTCGTACAATTCGCGTTGGGCAGAAAGCAAAGGTTCTTCTCCGGTTTCACAAACTCCGGCACAAATTTCATAACGTGTTTCTTTTATTCCGTGACGGTATTGGCGTACTAATACGAATTTACCCTCTTTGGTGATAGCAATTACATTTACCCAATCAGGATATTCCAAAATATAATATTCAGGAATTTCAACTCCTGTAGGTAATTTAACCCGATCACGGCGTGCGGTCAGCCAAGGGCGGCGGATAAGATATTCACTTTCAATAATCTCCCATTTCTATCGTCTGTGTTCATATAATAAGTTTTTTGTTTTATACTCTACATTATAAAATTTATTCTTGTTAGTGGCTTAATTGATTATATCGGCAAAGGTACATTAATCCATTTGCATTAACTATAACACTCCCATTCTTTTTGAAGAAATTCAGGAATGAATTATGTAAATGATGAAAAGACTTTAGCTAACTTTGCAGACAATAATAAAATGATAAATTTATTCAAACAGAATGGAAAATAGAATAAGTCCGGAGTCTTCTCTATGGAATCCTTGGCATGGCTGCCATAAGCTAAGTACAGGTTGCCGGCATTGTTATGTATATCGCGGAGATAGTAAACATGGGAAAGACAGTTCCATAATAACTAAAACCGGACAATTCAATCTGCCCGTGAGGCGGAAAAAGGATAAGACTTACAAGATCCCTTCCGGAAATCTCGTCTATACTTGTTTTACCTCTGATTTTCTGATAGAAGAAGCCGATGAATGGCGTATAGAAGCATGGAAAATGATGCGGGAACGATACGATCTTCATTTCTTGTTTATAACTAAACGTATAGACCGGCTCAGCCAATGTCTGCCTCCGGATTGGGGGGACGGGTATGATAATGTTACCATTTGTTGCACCATGGAAAATCAAGAAAGAGTGGATTACCGTCTTCCTCTTTATAAAGCAGCTCCTGTAAAGCATAAAATCATTATCTGTGAACCATTGTTGTCCGCTATAAACTTCAAGGGAGAACTTGGTATATGGGTAGAACAGATTGTGGTAGGTGGAGAATCAGGTAAAGAAGCGCGCATATGTAATTATGACTGGGTGTTGGACATTCGTCGGCAATGTATAGAAAATAATATTAGCTTTTGGTTTAAACAAACTGGATACAGATTACTAAAAGGAGAACGTGAATATAAAATAGCCCGCCAATTTCAACATACACAAGCTAGAAAAGCAGGAATAAACTATTCTAGGGGATCTAACAGCAATAATTATAGTGATTAAGAAAGTGTTTCATTTTGAAAGAGTTCCTTTTCATTTTGGTAAGCTTTAGTTTTTAATGACACGCTTATGGCATTGTAACTAAGCCGTTTGTTTTATTGGTATATTCTTTGTCTGTTATAAAAGGACTGATATTAAATATGCGGAAAATTGTTATATTTACACTAATATGATAAAGTAACAAATGGAAGACAGAGAAGAAAGTGTACAGCATTTTTTAGATTTGATTAAACGTTCACGGCGTGGAAAGTTTAAAATCTATATCGGAATGATAGCCGGTGTAGGGAAGAGTTATCGTATGCTGCAAGAAGCTCACGAAATGTTGGAGAACGGGGTAGATGTACAGATAGGTTATATTGAAACGCACGGACGTGCAGGAACCGTTGCTATGTTGGAAGGATTGCCTGTTATCTCTCGGAAAAAGATATTTTACAAAGGTAAGGAAGTGGAAGAAATGGATCTTGATGCCATTCTTCAGTTACATCCCGAACTGGTTATAGTAGATGAATTGGCACATACCAACATCGAGGGCAGCCGGAATGAGAAACGTTGGCAAGATGTAATGGAATTGTTGGATGCCGGTATAAACGTAATTTCTGCAGTTAATATCCAGCATATAGAAGTTTGAATGAAGACGTAAAAGGCATAGCAGGTATAGAGGTTAAGGAACGGATTCCGGACAAGGTGTTGCAGGATGCGGATGAAGTGGTAAATATAGACCTTACTGCCGAAGAACTGATAAACCGGTTGAAAGCCGGGAAAATCTATCGCCCTGAAAAGATTCAGTTGGCACTGAATAATTTTTTAAGACAGAGAATATTCTTCAGTTACGTGACTGGCACTAAAAGAAGTGGCCTTTCGAGTCGAGAAGAAAGTTGAAAATGAATTGTAACAGGTGAAAAGGGCATCCGGCACGAGAAGTTTTGGCATGTATCAGTAGTAATGAACGGACTCCCCGACATATTATCCGTAAAGCGGCACGCTTGCTTCCCGGTACAATACGGTCTTTTTTGCCCTCTATGTACAGACACCTGCCGAGAGTACGGAACGTATTCCATTGGCAACACAGCGGCATTTACTTAACCATTTTAAACTGGTTACCGAGTTAGGCGGTGAAATTATCCAAGTTTCATCTTCCGATATTATGGGAGAAATAATTAAAACTTGTCGTCAACGTGGAATTACAACCGTCTGTATGGGGCATCCTACTTCAAAATGCCAGGTGCATTATTCAGTCTTTCCAAATATCGAAAATTTCTAAACTCTTTAGCTGAAATAGACATAGATTTGATTATACTTGCATAAAAAATAAAAGTTATGAATATAAAGTCGAAACTAACCCTTGCCATAGGGGTATTGGTGGCAATGATTGTACTATTGGTTGTACTTTCTGTTGTGAATTTGCAAATATTGACCGCCACGGAACCTGACAGTCCGGCAGCAGGTCCCGGATTACAGCGGGCTTTATTGTGGATATATGTTGTTGGTGCCGCATGTATATGTATTGGTATTGGTATGTGGCTGCGTCTTCCTGCATCGATTGATAATCCTATTAAAGAATTGACCAACGCTATACAGGAAATTGCGAACCATAATTATAAAAAACGTTTGGAATTAAGCAATAGTGAAGAATTTTCTGAAGTATCTAAAAATTTCAACCGCATGGCCAAACGTCTGGAAGATTATCATGCAAGTGCTTTATCCGATATGATGGCATCTAAAAAATATATGGAGACTATCATCAACAGTATCAACGAGCCTATCATTGGTTTAAATAATGATATGGAAATCCTTTTCATCAATGATGAAGCATTGAATGTGATCAACCTGAAGCGTGAAGAAGTTATTAAACACTCTGCACAGGATATTTCCCTGCGCAATGATTTGTTGCGTCGCCTGATTCGTGAATTGGTGGAATTCCTGGGGAACCAGTCAGAGACAAGGAAAAAGAAAAGAAA
>ENA-OQJH01001402-OQJH01001402.1-human-gut-metagenome-genome-assembly--contig:-NODE-1402-length-10096-cov-1.599659_pt1 | contig 10096 bp, 17 predicted proteins | sample MGYA00242597_ERZ504763 | MGnify/ENA primary metagenome ERZ504763 (study PRJEB26092, sample SAMD00036359) | human gut metagenome | host: Homo sapiens | study: EMG produced TPA metagenomics assembly of... | reverse complement strand
CAAATTTTGTAGGTGATTTTAAGGTATATTTCTTAAATACAGAGCAGAAATGTTTATAATCGGAAAATCCCACTGCTTCTGAGATCTCACTGATCCGGTATTCTTTGGTGTTTAACAGGGTGATCGCCTGCTGTACCCGGTATTTGTTCAGGAAATCAAGGAAGGTCTGTCCTGTGATTTCTTTAAACTTACGGCTTAAATAGCTGGCGCTGACTCCCATTTCTTCGGAAATGGACTCAATACTCAGCTTCTCTCCATACCGCGTCCGGATGGCTTCCAACAGCTTTGAAACATAACCATTTTCTGAACGGTCCAGTTTCATATAATATTCCAGGTTCAGGTTGCCGCCTTCTAACTCTGCCTGCTCCATGGCATATTCTACCTGACGCACACTGGTGATCTCTTCTCCCAGTTTTTTCATGATCTGGGCCAGCTTTTCTTCATCTACCGGCTTTAACAGATACTCGCAGACTCTCGCTCAATAGCCCTTCTGGCATAGTCAAACTCTGCATAGCTGGTAAGAAGGATGCTTTTAAATTTCACTTTTTCTGATGCCTTCTGTATCATTTCAATGCCATCCATAAAAGGCATGCAGATATCTGCAATCACCACATCCGGCTTGTATTCCAGGATCCTTTCATACCCTTCCTGTCCATTGGAAGCCTCTGCCACTACCACACAGTCCATGGAAAGCCAGTCTATGGTAAATACAAGACCCTTTCGTATCATGTCCTCATCTTCCACTATCATTACCCGAAGCATCGTTATTATCCCCCTGTACTGAATGCACATTTTTTTCTGCTACTGCCGGAAGTGTGACTACCAAAGTGGTTCCATGGCCTTCCAGGCTGCGTATTTCCACACCATAAGGATATCCATAGAGAAGCTGGATCCTGCGGTGTATATTATAAAGTCCGGAATGTCTTCCCGGCGCTTCTTTCTGGTTCATAAGAGCACACAGTTTTTCAACCATAGCAGCACTCATTCCCACTCCGTCATCCCGCAGATCATCATCAGTTTTTCCTCATGGATGTATGCCTTTAACTCTACATGAAGATTTAACTGATTGCCAAAGCCATATTTTACAGAATTTTCGATCATAGGCTGCAACACCAGCTTTGGGATCAGACATTGCATACACTCCGGCGCAATATCGATCTTATATTCAAACCTGCTTCCAAAACGCATTTCCAGAATGGACAAATAATTATTTAAATGTCCCAGGTCCTCTTCCAAAGTAACCTGCTCCCTGCTGCCATCCAGGCTGTAACGCAAAAGCTTGGATAATGAAAATACCATGCGTTCTGCAGTTGCAGGTTCCAGTTTGCACATATACCGGATATTTTCCAGTGTATTATAGAGAAAATGGGGATTAAACTGGGATTCCAGCTGCTTTGTCTGGGCCAGAGCCAGAAGTTCTGTCATTTTCTGGTTGTTCTCCATCTGCTCTTTCAGGCTGGTAATGGTCTCATTGTAGGCTTCCGCGATCATCTTAAATTCATTGTCACGGTCAATAGCTCCTGTCCGTTCCAGATTTCCCTGTCTGGCAAGTTCCATTCCATCTAACAGTTTATACAGATCTTCCGTCTTTCGCTCTGTCACCTGTTTGGACTGGAACAGTACCCAGGCAGTCATCAAAAGCAGGGCCACTGCTACCAGTATACCAGCAAAGACCAAAGATGTAAGCACATTTTGCACATCGGACATAACATAAATATGAAAACGGCCGTTTTCCAGGTTGTTTTCTGATGTAAAATAAGTCTTCTGGTCCAGGCGCATGTAAGCTCCTGCTTCTTTTACTGCCGGCCGCACCTGATTGCTGTCTGTAAGGAACAGGCCATTATTGCAAAAATACGCCCAGCCATAGCGGTCTGTCACTGCCACCTGTTCTCCTGACCGGGCAAGTCCTTAAAAGCCCGCTTCCCGGAACTGCAAGAATGATATAACGTCCGTTCCATCTTCTGAACCTACCCAGCGCCCGAAAACAGCTGTACTTGCCCCGCTGTCCCAGCCATTCATCAGCCGGAAGGCGTTTGTCCCGGTCTGGCATCCATAGCTGCATAAATTCCCCACTCTACTTCCTGTCTCTTGTTAAGATAAGAGGGCAGTTTCTCTTTATTCGATAAAAGCAGCCTTCCTCTCTGGTCTACTAAATACAATTCCGTTTCATATCCCGCCTGTTCAGAGATCCCATAAAAGATCTGGAAAATGCGGTTTTCGCTCCAGTACATAACCTGGGCCCGATACTGCCTGAGGAAGTTCTGCCAGCGTTTCAATTCCCTGTTCACAGCTTTCCACTGTCTGTTTTACCCGTCCAGTCACATAAGCCAGATAGTCCCGGTTGGCCCATTCTCTCCCATGAAGCAGAACTGCCATAAAAAGGATCCCGCAGAAAAATGTAAACAGCGCTGCTGGAAGGATGGCATAAATGGCAAACATCCGCCATAATTCATCCCGAAAATAACGTTCCCGTTTCATTTCCCGGACACCTCCCTGAAATTATTTACAAAACCTGTTCTGCCACTGCTCCTTCTTTTCATTGACCAGTGCTTCATCCGCTGTGATCATATGAATCTCCTCTTTATCCGGAAGATAGGCAGCTGCTTCTACATCCTTTCGCACAGAGCGGCGGTCCAGGCTGTCTGCGATCACAGTCTGGGCAGCTTTTCCTGTAACAAAATCCACATATTCTTCTGCCTCTTTTTTATGTTTGCTTCCTTTTACGATCATACCACATCCGGAGTAGAAATAACTCCCTCTTTCATGTAAACCAGCTTTACAGGCGCGCCCTTTGACACATAACCGGCACCGCCTTCTTCAAAGGTAAGACCTGCTGCGTATCGTCCCTCTGCCACTCCCTGATAAACTTCTGAGGAACTTTTTAAAAGCACACCATCCAGATTTTCACAAAACTTCTTACATAATCCCAGCCTTTTTCCGGATCACCATCTCCCATAGCATAAAGCATGTTGATCAGATGCTCACTGGCAGATGAAGAAGTGGACGGGTCGCACATGGCGATCTTTCCCTTTAACCGTTCATCTAACAGGTCTTCATATCCCTGGATCTTCATACCTCCAAGAAGATTGGTATTGACCATAAGCACACTGGGGATGTCTGTAAAACGGGTCATATTTCCCTCTTTGTTTTTAAATTCCTCCCGGACATATTCTTCATTTTCACTGATATAAGGCTCAAATATGTCTTTTCCTGCTCCCGCTGTATATAGAGAACCGCCCCAGAACACATCACATACCGGCTCGTCCCCTTCTTTCGCCCACTTTAAAAGTTCTCCGGTTCCCCCGGTACGCACCTGTACAGGAATTCCTGTCTGGGACTCAAATTCAGATACGATCGGGTTAATAAAATCCAAAGGATGAGGCTGTATACAACCAGGCTGTCTGTATCCATTTCAGCGCTTCTTCCCCGGTTTTTCACAGCATGTAACCCACTGCATCCAAAAAGGCAAACGGATAGGGAAGCTGCCATCACTGCCAGACGTAATAAATGTATTTTTTTATTTTTGTGACCTTTTTTAAACATTCCCTATCCCCCTCTTTCATCCTATTCAAATGATCTCTTTCTTCTCACCGTCTGCCGCAGCCGGATCTGGATGTCGTTCCATTTTCTCCGCTTGTAACGGTAAGTTTCGCCCGGTCTCCATAAAGCATTTTCAGACGTTCTATGATATTTGGAACTCCGATATTGCGAAATACTTCTTCCGGTCCTTTTCATCCGGCTCTGTCCGTTTTCCTTTTGTCAGCCTTTCTACTGCCTCTTCATCCATTCCGATCCCATTATCTTCCACTGACAGGATCATTTCTGAAAGTTTTCCCTGTTCATCCCTGATCCCCTTTGCAGACAGGCAGACAATAAACAATTCGTCCATTCCCCGCATACCGTGGACGAAGCTGTTTTCCACGATCGGCTGCAGCAGCATAGTTGGTATCTCCACACTTTTCAGTTCCTGGGGATAGTCCAGACGGATCTCAATATTGCTGCCTCTGATATTTTTATAAATATCAATAAAACACTGCAGCAGTTCAAATTCTTTTCCAGGGCAATAACTGATGATCTGAATATTTTGTGATATTGCGGAAATATTTTCCAATGAGCTGTACAATGCGGCTGACTTCCGGTGTATGGTTCACCTTTGCAATGGCATTGATAGTCTCCAGACTGTTATAGATAAAATGGGGATTGATCTGTGTATGGAGGAAACGGTACTTGTAATCCACTGCCTCCATTTTTGCGCTGTTTTTCTGCGCCTCTGCCTGCACCAGCTCTTCGATCAGCTTCTTATTCTGCAGGGACATTTCATTAAAACGTCTGGCTATTTTTCCAATGTCATCATTCATATAGACCGGTGCCTGGATGCCGATCTCACCTTTTGCCGCATTCTGGATGGTATCTAAAAGGGCATTGATCTGTCGGCTTACTTTTCTGGTAAGATACTGCATTAATATACAGCCACAAATTAAAGTGACTACTGTAAGAACTGCCGCAACGATCTGTACTTTCAGGCGCATATGATAAATGCTGCTGATGGGCGTAATACCGATCACACTCCATTCACTGTTTTTTATACTGTTTTCTACAATATAATAGGATTGTCCGGCTATCTTCTGATACCCGTTTTCCAGCCCATCTTCCCGGATCTTGTCTGCCAGTTCTTCACTGTTTGTCTCCACATGGACGCCAGTTTGGTCCTGTCTAAAATACAAGTCCGATCCCCTGACTTAAGACTTCTGCCAGTTTAAAAGCCCGGTCCTTGATCCGCACGATCAGATATCTTCATGTTTTAATGTACTTCTCTGCCTGACACTGTGCATCAGATAAATACGGTTATCTTCATCTGAGATCCATACATACCCGTTTTTCATGGTATTTTTTTTATAATTCTCCAAAGCATCCTGGGAAAATGTACGTATCTCGCCTTTGTTTTTCCTATCTTCTCAATGGTATCACAGGTATAGCCACCATCTGTAACCAGACAGGCATAATCAAAATATGTATTTTCCGCAACGATCTGGTTTAAACGGTATTTCAGTTCTCTCTTTTTATAATCACTTTTATCTGCATCACAGGCTGCTATACTGTCCGGGATCTGAAACATGGTAATATTATTAAACAGCTGTTTTCTGTATCAGACACCCGCCGGTTAAAATCGATCCCGGCCTGCTGGCTGATCACGGTAAGATTATCAATATTATTGCGCACCAGGATCCTGGTACAGTAATCCGTAAGCACAAACACAGCTACTACAATACAAAATACCAGACTGAACCCAAATACAAAAAACAGTTTTCTGAAACGGCAGGTCTTCATATCTTTTTAACTGGTTCATTGACAATTTCCTTTTTTCATTCTGTATTCACTGGGTGTCATATGCACATTTTTGCGGAAAGCATTATAAAAACTGATATAGTTTTCATATCCCACTGCTATGGATATTTCATCAATGGTCATTCTGGTATCATCTAAAAGTTTTCTTGCTATATTTAACTTTTCCTGGATCATATGCTGCTGGAATGTGATCCCCGTTTCTTTCTTTATGATCGTAGAAAGATAATTGGGGCTGACTGCCAGTTCTTCCGCCACAGTTTCCAGCCTCAGGCTTTCCAGACAGTGATTTTTTATATATCTTACTGCCAGCAGTACCAGTTCTGACTTTCCGCTGCTTTTTTCCCGGATCTCGTCAATCTTTGCCAGAAACGTCTTTAACCAGCTGGCAAACATTTTCTGTGAAGTAATACCTGCCACCTCAAAGGACAGATGATCCAATTCCCCTCTCCAGGTCTTGTGTTCCTCCATAATACGGCCGCAAAAGAAAAGAGCCATGATCTGTATGGCAACATAGCTTCCTGAGGTACACATAAGGAATTCTTCGATGATCCGTTCATAATCTTCCATTCCTTTTATACTGTCTGCAAGGCGGAGGGCATTTTCCTGCAGATCAGAGACCTGCATATGATTTTCTTTTTTACTTTTCTTCAGAAGATCCTCATATGCCTCTAAATATAACGAATAGAAGGAAGCTGTCTCCTCTTTCTCACTGCTGATACCAAGGGCAGACAGTTCCTCCAACGTGGTTAACTTCTCTTTTAATTTTTCTATTTCTGCCTGCCAGCCACTGTTTTCCCTTTTTTCCGTGACTAACAGGATGATCCGTTCTTCTGTTACAATGGAATAAGCATTTCCGGAAGATAATAAAGTCAGTGTTTCAACACGCTCCAAAAGGGCCTTGGATGGCTCTCCTTTCAGAGCGCCGATCATCACCAAGCCCCTTTTTACTGGTTCCTTTTCACTTTCTGTGATATTGCCCACCGTATCATCCCGGTGGTTTGTGATGGCTACTGTCATCATTGCCTTTACTGTATTGATCTTCTGGTTTTCCAGGCTGTGCTTTTTATCCAGCTTACGCACAGCCCGCTTCAAACTGTCATTTAATTCCTCATCATCAATGGGTTTTAAAATATAATCAAATACAGCCAGTTTAATGGCGCGGGATGCATACTGGAATTTATCATATCCCGTGATCACGATTATGATCCTGTCTTCTGCCTTACCGGACTCCTCCACCATGGTAAATCCATCCAGATATGGCATATTAATATCACTGATGATAATATCCGGATCCGTTTTCTCGATCAGCTCTTTACCGCTTCTTCCATCATAAGCAGTTCCCGCAAGTTCGATCCCCAAATTTTCCCATTCAATGGAATATTCAAGGGAAAGAACCGTATTTTTATTATCGTCGATCAAAACTGCTTTATAGGCCATATTTTCTCCCTTTATCCTGTCATCACCCTTTTACTGCTCCCATCATTATACCACCTACCACATACTTCTGCATACTGAAATATACGATCAGGATCGGTAATGTCGCCAGGATAAAAAAGGCAAATGCAAGGTTCAGATCGGAAGTATATTCATTAAAGTAAGCCATCTGGGCAAGGATCAGTGTTCTGGCAAACGGCTTTCTTAAAAGGATGATGGCTGTTGTATAATCATTCCATACAAACAGTGTGTTTAATACCAGCTGGGTTGCATTTACCGGCTTCATTAACGGGAAAACAACTTTCCAGAACATTTTAAAACGGTTACATCCATCGATCCTTGCTGACTCTTCCAGATCTAAGGGGATCGCCTTCACAAAACCGGTCACTACCAGGATGCTGATAGGGATCTGCAGTCCGGTCCTTGCGATCACAAAGCCTAAATTGGAGTTTGTAAGGTTCAGTTTGAAAAAGTTAATATAAAATGGAAGCATGATACACTGGATCGGGATCAGCATACCGGATATAAAAATAAGATAGATCCATTTATATACCTGGTCGTATATCGTGCCAGCACATAAGCTGCCATGGATGTGATCAGCATCAGAAGAACCACTACCGGCACCGTAGTCAGGATACTGTTTTTATATCCTGTAAGGAACTGGTCATTTTCCGTGATCACACGCTGGAAATTCATCAAGGTAGGATGTGTCGGCCATGCCAGGCGGTTGATCGTAAGGTCATTTTTATTTTTCAGCGCATATACGATACTGATATAAAAAGGTGAGATCACGACCAGCATGACACATGTGATCAGAACTTTCTGTATTACAGATAATAAATGTCTTTTTTTCGTAGTTCCCATTATTGATCCACCTCCAGTTTAGCTCCTATGGATGTAATGCACTGGGTAATGACCACCAGCACTACGGTTATGATGATCGCTGCTGCCTGACCAATGCCTGCCTTGTTAAAGCCAAATATGTAATCATATACATACATGGATACAGTCTGTGCTGCCTCCATATTTCTTGCTACTGCCATTGGATAATCAAAACATTTAAGGCCCCAGCGATCAGCAGTGTCACATTAGAAACGATCGCCGGAAGGATCAGGGGGAAGGTGATCAGTCTTGTTCTCTGCCACCAGGTAGCGCCGTCTACTTTTGCTGCCTCATAATATTCTCCGGAAATAGACTGAAGCCCAGCCAGATAGATCAGCATGCAGTAACCCATATCTCTCCAGATGGCGATAATGGCCATAGCCGGAACTACCTGGGAAGAAAGTCCCAAAGGACTCATTTTCTGAAACAGAGGAGAATATACATCTGTAAATACATAACTCCATACGATAGCACCACTGGTAAGGGCTACTGTAAATGGAATAAACATAATGGTCCTTGCCAGGTTATTAAACCTGGAAGATCTTGATAGCATCAGTGCTAATGCCAGTCCCAGCACATTTGCCCCGATCACATAGATAACGGTAAACTGGACGGTATGAAAAAACGCCTGCTGGAAATACTTGTTTGTGATCAGTTCCATGTAGTTTCTCAGACCTACAAAATCATAACTCTTGCTCACTACACTGGCACGGTTTGTAAATGAATAAGGAATACCCTGTATAAATGGAACGATCACTACAAAACAGTACAACAACATGGCGGGAAAAAGAAATAAGAAATTCCCTGCATGAGTTCGCAACTTCTTCACCGATTCTTTTCTGTTTCATTATCTTTTCCCCGCCTCTCTTTTTATTCCTGCTTGATCACTTACTGCTCTTTGGAGATCTGGTCGATCAGATCCAGTTCTTCTTTTGCAAATGTTGTATGTCCCACAATTCCAATATTACTTAATATCTGCTCCGGCTTAGACGCACCGATAAGTACACTGGTAACATCACTGTCTTTTAACAGCCAGGAAAGTGCCATCTGTGGAAGGCTCTGTCCTCTTTCTTTTGCAAGAGCATCCAGCTTCTTAATCTTTTCGATCTTTTCCGGAGTAATGTCTGATGCATGGAGAAATCTTCCGTCTCTTGCCACACGGCTGTCAGCTGGGATACCGTTAATGTATTTTTCTGATAACATTCCCTGTGCCAGAGGACTAAAGCAGATCAGACCCATTCCTGACTCACGTGCATAATCTTTTAAGCCATTTTTCTCCACTGTACGATCAAAAATGTTGTAACGGTTCTGATTGATGATCAGCGGCAGGTGGATCTCTTTTGCGATCTCTAATGCCTTCTTTGCATGTTCCCCGTCATAATTGGAAATTCCTGCATACAATGCTTTTCCGGAGCGGACGATCTGATCTAAAGCCAGGATCGTTTCCTCTAATGGTGTCTCCGGGTCCATTCTGTGATGGTAGAAAATATCCACATAGTCTAATTGCATTCTCTTTAAAGACTCATCCAGGCTGGCAATGAGATATTTTCTGGAACCCCAGTTTCCGTAAGGGCCATCCCACATGTCATATCCGGCTTTTGTACTGATGATCAGTTCATTTCTGTATGGACGTAAAAAATCACGCATGATCCGTCCAAAGTTTTCCTCTGCAGATCCGTAGATTGGGCCATAGTTATTTGCCAGGTCAAAATGAGTAATACCATTGTCAAAAGCTGTAAAGCAAAGGTTCTTCATCATGTCATAGTTATCTTTGGAACCGAAATTGTGCCACAGTCCTAAAGATACTGCCGGAAGCTTCAGTCCGCTTTTGCCGCAGCGATTGTACTGCATGGTCTCATATCTTTTTCTGTCTGCCTTATATTCATCAACGTAATACATAAAATTCTCCTTTTATATCTATACTTTTTAAGAACTTATCAGAGCTTTCTTGCTGCGTCTACGATCCATTTAATGCGTTCTTCCGGAAGTTCATCATGGATGCTGCAGTCCGGTCCGATAATATAGCCTCTCTTGCCGCTTGCCTCAACCAGACGTTTTACTTCTGCCTCGATTTCTTCTTTTGTTCCTGTGTAGATCAGACTTCCCGGCCGGTTGTCAAAGCCGCCCCATACAGTCCGTCCGAATTTTTCTTTTGCTTCTTTTACATCCAGACCTTCAATATATCTTGCCCAGCTTACTACTGCTGTCTTATAGTCCGCCCAGTCCTCTAAGCGGTTTGGAATACCTTCCCATCCACAGCAGTGGAGCACGTTCATATCACTTAATGTATTGGCATAATCTAAAACTTCTTTCTCCGGCGGAGTGATGTATTTTCTGTATGTCTCATATGTAAAGCGGTTTTCTTCTGCATTCTGTACGCTTGTAGAAGATTACCTGCAACCTTTGACCTCTTCTATGATCCCTTTTTACAAGG
>ENA-OQJH01001401-OQJH01001401.1-human-gut-metagenome-genome-assembly--contig:-NODE-1401-length-10103-cov-1.396953_pt1 | contig 10103 bp, 21 predicted proteins | sample MGYA00242597_ERZ504763 | MGnify/ENA primary metagenome ERZ504763 (study PRJEB26092, sample SAMD00036359) | human gut metagenome | host: Homo sapiens | study: EMG produced TPA metagenomics assembly of... | reverse complement strand
ATTAAGTATACGGAATAAATGTGTCCAAGTATGTTGAAATCTATTAAAGAAATAGAAAATTCTTATGAAATTCTTAAAAACACATCAAGATTTTGGAATCCGTATTGTATTCCCGGCATAGATCAGATTTGGATTTTGAATGTTGTTTAATGCCTGCAAAGTGGCAATAGTTGTTCCAAATCGCTGGGCAATTTCACTCAGCGTATCTCCGGATCGTATCACATAAGTGGTATATTGCGGGGCGGGTGGTTTCGGTTTCTGAGACAAATGATTTAGTCCTGCATTTTTATAATAGAAGGATAATCAACAAAAACATAGTCCAGATCAACGTCCCCGGATATTCCGGCGATCTCTCCCTGACTTGTGAATTGCCACATCTGGCAGTCTGTATTATCCAGCTTGCTGTTATAAAAAGCGTACCACAGTGCATATCTTGAAGAAAGTGACAGAAGACGGTACGTTTTGAGGAAATTCCGGTTGCTGTAATACATTGCAAAATATCCGTTTTTTTCCATTCTGTCACAAAAATTCTGCACAATTTTCCCTACGGTTTCCGGTGTGAAAGTAACTCCGTTTTGTGCGGCATAGTTTATAGATGCCTGTTCAATATCGTAGCATACAGGATAATCGAGACGATAACCGGAGATTGCTTTGAGACAGCCATCAGCTTCCTGGCGTGCAATCTCCGGAGTCAGGGCATAGCAGAACCAATAGACTCCGATCGGGAGACCAATCCGGTTACATTCTGAGGCATTGCGTTTAAATTGTGGATCAATCGTGTTAAAACCATAGCCGGCACGGAGCATGGCAAACTGATACCTGCGGCTTTGACCTTTTCCCAATCTACATTTCCTTGAAATTCGCTGACATCCAGTCCTTTTATTTGCATTATATAATCCTTTCATAAATATAAAAACGGGTTTCTTATGTTTATTATATGAAAAAATGAGGAATATGTGCAGAGTAGCAGTGATTGTTTTTCATAAGGATTATAACGGCATTGTTACAAACAGAAATGAAACCGAATTAAGAATTTCATAAGTAGGAAAAATGTATAAACGGCGGAAAATGGGCGTTTTTCTTTGCGAAAAAAGCACTAGTAAAATCCTAATAAAAAAATACATGAGTACGGCTCAACAGGTCATACCCATGTATTTTTAAATTTTCTCAAGCTCTTCACGCATCTGTTTGACAGTGATGTGTGAGTAGACCTTCTCATTGATATCTTTCCCGGCGTGTCCCATGATCTTATATCTGATGACCCTGTCGGCCTTCTTCTCGATTAGTAAAGAATTACAGGTGTGGCGGCAGTCCTGCGGTGTATGTTTGTCTGTGATGCCGCAAACTTTTAATGCTGCATCGAAGTATTCCCGGTATTTGTTCTCGGTGATATCTCGAGTACCGTCATGGTAGATCAGACTGGAAAAGCGCCTATTATACCGATTTTTCACAAACTCATATATTTTGGAGTGAATCGGAACGGTGCGCCCCTTGCTATATCTGGTCTTTAAACCGCCTGTAAATGTCTGATTTTCAAGATCGATGTCATTCAGTGGCATTTTGGCCAGTTCGTTGATTCTAAACCCGGAATAGCAGTATATCAATATTGTATCGACAAATGGGGTATCTTTATGCTGCCAGAGCTTGGTGAGTTCATCCGCTGTAAACGGAACACCGGATTCCGTATCATCTTCCTTGGTCATCTTTACAAATTCTGTGTAGTCTTTCTTTATAATATCGAACTGCATTGCATATTCGCCCACGCCTTTGAGAACCCTCAGAACGTGTTCAGCCGTGGAATGGGATATTTCCTTATTGTCTATCAACTCCTGCATTTCCTCTGTACGGATGCTGGAGTATATGCGGTCATGCAAAGGTTTACAATGCTTATATCCTGCCTGTACGGTGTATTCATTGGATGATTTCTTTCCTGTGTGGAATGCTTCTACTTTGAATTTGCCTTTGTACACCGTTTGAATACTTCACTGAAAGTCAATCCACGCAGATCCAGATCATAAGGATTGGTATTGTATTCAGCCAGAGCAGTATCTGCTGCCACCCTGTCAGTATAGCGTCCGATCACATCATACAGAGGGTAGCCACGTTCGTCAATCCTGGTATTCACCCGCACTTCATAGATGGTCCCGGATTTCCGCTTTAATGGAACGATTGATCCCAGACCGTTTGCACGCCGTTTTCTGGTGGCTTTTCGTGGTGCTTCTGGCATTGCTTTGCCTTGCATGGGAAAACCGCAATGAGGGCAGGAATACGCCTTGTCAGACACTTTCCCGGAGCATTCCGGCATGTGATTAGTGCCATGTATATCTTCTCCTTTCATCAACCGGGCAACGTGTGAATGGGCAGAAGATGTATTTGACGCATTTAATAAAATTGACTCCCAGGATAGCGCAAGATTGCGCGCTCTACAACGCAAGAGAAGTGTTGAGATTTGTCAACCTTTAAAACTGAGCATTTCTGAGCAATTTCCTCACTTTTGAGGAGATCAAGATGCTGACGCAAATTTTAACGGGAGCAGAATTGCTCTGGTTACGCCACAAGTGGGCGAATAGGGGTGTCCACCATTTTGAGCAGACCTGCTGCCGTTTCCCCACAAGTGGGGCAAGCTGACGGCTCAAGATTGAGCTTTCACATTTGTGCGGTGCTACCTGCCTTATATCGGGCAGAAAGCGCATTCCCAAAACTGGAAGATGCAAGCCGCTCAAATTTGTGCACCTTTATTCCATTTTTGGAATAAACTACGGTGTGTCCAATTTTGGACAGACCTCATGCTTACCAAATCTTTAGTAAGCGGTACTGAGCGCAGTTTTACGTTGAGTAAATCCAAAGTGTACCTACAAGTACGGGTTCAGGTCAGCTCAGTTTTGAGCTGACGCACCGTTTTGAGGGGGCAGGGTGTCATCACTCTTCTTTCCATTCAGTGTCATCTTCCATAATATCACAATCATGCTTTCTCATCTCGTCAGTTACTTTAATATCTGTGCGCTCATGTGCTGCCTTTAATATAGGAATATGTTCTTGAGGGCTTTTTCTTTCGATACTCTGGTATTTTTGTCAATAGTTCTACTTGTTCAACTGCCATATCTTGCCCAGCATCATTTAATTGATGATATAAATCTAGAATAACCGTATCAGGCGTTATTTCCGGCATTTTTGCAATTTTTTTATATATTTCTTGTTCTCGAATCGAGATAGATTCGAATGCCTTCTGCCCAGTTCCTTCATATATTTTATCAATAAAGCAAGGTTCCCCATCTTCCGTATAACAAATACTCATATCGAGAGCATCTGCTATTTTCTGTACTGTCTCTATTTTAGGGTTTCGTTTTCCGTTTTCATATTGTGCAATCATTTGATACGACACTCCAAGTTTGTCTCCGAGTTCTTTTTGAGTAAGTCTATTTTTCTTTCGAATTATCTTGATTTTTTCCCCTATAGTCACATCTTCACCCCACTTCTTCAATCATAATAACACAGTTTGGTTAAAAATAAAAGCAAAAGATTGAAAAATAGCATTGACAAAAGCAAAAGATTGAATTATTATAAAACAAAAGCAAATGCTTTTATTACAGAAAGAAAGGAGAAGAAAATGAGAATCGACAGAGTGAAGCTTGTGTCAGAACTTACAAAACAAGATATGACACAAAAAAGGCTTGCAGAGCTCGCAGGAGTATCGCGGGCATCTGTAAACTACATTAAATCGGGCAAGAGCTGCTCTGACGTGGTTGGTAATAAAATTGCAGCAGCGTTGAAAGTACCGATTGAAGAGCTACTAGAAAACTAAACCACACCGGGCAACGTGTGAATGGGTAGAAGGTGCGACATCGCACAGAAAGGAGACGCAATGGTTTGTGCAAAGATTAAACCGCTAATAGCGGCAATGACAGCGTCCTGTATGACACCGCAGGAGATCGCAAAGAAAGCAGGTGTCAGTGTAAATATCGTTTATCGGATGCGAAGAGGATATATGGTGAAGATGAACCGGTTCGGGTGCGTTTGCAAAGTGCTGGGTCTGGATCCGGAAATATCATTGATTATGACCGGTTAGCATCCGACCAGACGGAAGAAAGGAAAAGTTGATATGACAGTTGAACAGATTAGAGATTATACAGCTCTTGTCAGACGCAGATCAGAATTAGTCTTATGTTCCGGCAGGAGCTGGAGACCGGAATATTCCGGGGAGCTTACGCACATTGACAATGAAATATTGAGACTACGAGCAGAAATGACAGGCGGTCAGTCAAATGCATTATAATGATTGGTTTCCGCCCCCAGTGCCGAACGACGTGTTTCAGCAGATCTGCGCTGACATGGAAAAGGCAGAGCAGCGCGGGCAGTTGGATCAAATGTTTCAAACAGAGTGCCGGGATGAAATATCCCATCAAAGCAAAGAAACGCTTCTCGGTTCACTCAGTATAGGCATGAAGCTGTATAAATCTACTTTTAAGAAAATCTTCGCCTATGATATGACAACGCCGGGATTTGTGGAGGATGCGATCACAAGGCTGGAAATATTGGGATGTTCTAAAGCAAAAGAATATTACAACAGTGTTGTGAAAGAATGGCAGCAGGAGCATGATGAAATGATGAAGAATGTTGCCGAGTGGTACAGTAAACAGGATTATGATAGAAAGGCGGTGGATCAGTCACGGAAACTACAAGAAGCGGAACAACAGGAGAGGCAGAAACAACTATTGATGCGCAGATCGCAGCTATTGAGGAAGAAGAAAGAGCTATTGAAGCGGAAGAAAGAGAGCTTGAAAATCTCAAGCGAGGGAGAGCAAGAAAAATAGAGAATGCGCGGGAAATGGTTTCACTTGTCTGTCTGGAAGAAGTAAAGGAAGAGGAGACGCATTGGCTTTATAGTCCTTATGTTCCTCGTGGAAAGCTTACATTGTGTGCAGCATATCCCGGAGTCGGAAAAACATATCTTCTATGCTATATGGCGGCATGCGTGACAACGGGAAAAAGTTTTTCAATATCGTTCCATTCAGCAATGAGAAAGAAAATGTAATCTATCTGACAGCAGAGGATGGGATTGGTGACACGATCAAGAAACGAATGAGACAATGCGGCGCAGACATGAAGCGCGTTTTTGTTGTAACAGAGAATAAAACACAGTTATTGTTTGATTCTCCAGAAATTGAAATGTTCATTCAGCAGACAAATCCAGCATTGATGATATTTGACCCGTTCCAGGCTTACATTGGTTCTGATGTGGATATGAACGCGCCAAACAAGACAAATGAAAGAGTAGGGCATATTGTAGATCTTGCGGAAAAATATGGCGTTGCAGTCGTTCTGATCTGTCATTTCAATAAAAATCAAAAAGGCGATGCAATTACAAGAGTATTAGGATCTACGGATATCATGGGAAAATGCAGAAGCTATATAGCCCTTGGAAACGTGCCAGACGAAGAAGATATGAAATTCATGTCACATGAAAAATCAAGCCTTGAGAGAAAAGGCAGAACAGTGTTGTTTGAAATAGATCCTGATAATGGTGGAATTGTCTACAAGGGTGAAAATAGTCTTTCTATGGATGATTACACTGCAATCAGAAGCAAGAAGAGGACAAGCAATGCTCCAGCACTGGAAGAAGCAAAAAAGTTCATCATCAATCAAATGCCGGATGGCAGACGGATGGCAAAAGAAATAAAGAACTTGGCATCAGCGAATAAGATTTCTGAAATGTCATTAAGACGAGCACGCGAAGAACTCGGAATAATTACGAGGAAGACGAAAACATTCCCACCAGAAAGTGTGTGGATATTGCCGGGACATACCGAGGATGAACCAGAACCAACACAAGAAAGATTATGCTTATAGATAAATTTCTAAACATGACAAGTACGGAAAATATCTTTTAAAATCAAGGTTTTTACGTAGTGGTCAAAGTGAGCAAGTACGTAGAGTTTATAGCATACATGTCATGTTAATAATGCGTAGTTGTTCAAGTTGACAAGTATGGACAAGCTCAGTAAAATCAAGGGTTTCACGCAGATGTGTCATGATAGTCCGTTTATCTAAGGATACAAAGCAAAAGGAGTACTATGACATTAGAAGAAGATTACAAGATGTTTTCAGACTTATGGAAGCTTTACCGGAAATATAGGGAAATCAGAGCAGATAATGAGTACTGGCAGGACTTGATCAAAGATGCTGATAAAATCTATAAAAAATATCAGACGAAGTTATGTAAAAGGTTGCTGCTGGAAATTTTAGATGAATTTGAAAGGAGATTTAAAAATGAGAATGTACTATAACAACTGCGAGATCAGAGAATTAGAGATAGAGAGCTTAAAGGGTGCTTTCATTACAGACGTAGAAGTGGATGGCGACGATGTCATCATTAAGGTGTTGAGAAGGAAGAGTCTGACTTGATAGAACGAGAATATATGATCTCTGACGGCCTATGTTACGTCAGGGTAGGATAAGCCGTCAGAGAGGCTCCATGAGGAACGGCAATTCCTGAAGGGGCTGACTCAAAAAATCAAGTACATAATAACAAAGATTGAACAGAAAGGGCAAGAGGAAAATGAGAAAATATACAGAGCAGGAACAGCAAAGAGAATCTATTATACAGGCTATTGAAAGATAGAGGACAAGAAACGGTCGGAACTTGTAGAGAGATTCGCAAGAAAATTAAGCAAACGGAGGAGTGGAATAGCATGACGGAAAGACAATTTATAGAGGAACACATCACAGAGCTTGCGGAGATTGTGGGAGAAGCAAGAAAACTAACACCACAAGAGTATGAGAACTGGAAAATTTTTGTTCAGAACAGAGCAACAGAGAAAACCAGAGGTTTTACAGAGCGTGTACTACTCTTAATAGAACAGTGCTTGATGGATGAAAAAGAGGGGCAATAAATGGATAAAGGTAAAGTATTTGAGCGTCTAATGCTTCTTGCAAGGAAAAAGCGTTTACAGGTTCAGTTCCTGCCACTTCAAGCGAGTTACGGTATTCTCTGCAATGACAGAATCGGTATTGCGAATAACATGAGCATAGAGCAGATCAATCATACATTGGCGCATGAACTTGCACATGCATATCTCCATTATGATAAAGGGGACATCACGGAAAGTACAGGAGACTATGAGGAACAAGCGGAAAGAACCGCAAAAATGTTACTTGATTTTGCAGGTGTATAATTTACTCAAATGAGAGTATAAGTCCGAAGATATGAAAACGTTCTGGTGTGCTACCAATACTACCAGAGCATGAAATAACTGCCCTCTCCGGGAAGATGCGCCAACATCAGAACCGGAGCGGCAGCAGGAAGAGAGGTGATAGCATGAGTGTAAAAATCAAGGCATCCTATACAAATGATATGGAATTAAGAGAGATTCTGAAGCGTCTGCATCCGGTGGGAAGTATCAAGATGCAGCCAGCAAAAGGACGATTTAAAAGAGCATATATTGAACTTGAAAACATGGGTTTATGTGCTGATATGGTCAATGAAAGAGCGGAAAAGACCGAAAATAAAGGAAAAAATATTGAATACTACCCATATATGTGTTATAATAATTATAACAATATATCGAAAGTACGCACTGTTTTTCCTTTTCAGTGTAAGCTATAAGGCGTGGGAATGACTTACGGACAGAAATGTCTAAAAGTTGTTCCTGCGCTTTTTTGATATATTGTATTCTTTAAATTTCATAAATCCTTTTTGTAACCCCGGTTTATTCGCGAATATGAGCCGGGGTGAACCCAAACCATTGCTTTAAGGTGCGGCATCACTATAAACTGCGAAATAATCGCCGGCGGGCGTTAAACGGGAGGAAAATCATGGACGAGAAAAACGTTGAAGAGTGGAAGCAGCAGCCACAGAAGAAACAGCTGGAAATGCAGAGAGCCAGGCAGAAAAGAAGTATACTGATGCAGATGTTGATAGAATCATTGCGTCAAAGCTGGCAAGAGAGCGCGAGAAGTTTTCAAAGCAGCAAGAGGCAGAACAGCAGGAGAGCGACTTTGAAAGAAGAGAACGAGAACTAACAATCAGAGAGTTAAGGCGGATGCCAGAGACGCGCTAGAGGCTAAAGGATTGCCTACTTGCCTTAGTAAAGTGCTGAAATATGACAGCAAAGAAGCTTATGAGGAAAGTATGGCAGCTATTGAAGAAGTCGCCGAGGAAATGGAGAGACATTTTGAAACCAAGAGAGCGACTGGAGTGACGCCGAAGGCGATGCCACAGAAGAATAGCGGCAATAGCATTAGAGACGCCTTTAAATTATAAGGAGTATATAAATGGCGATAGATTTAGCAACAAAATTTCTCCCTTATGTGGATGAAGTTTTTGCAAAGGAAAGCAAGAAAGATATTCTGACAAATCGTGATTTTGATTGGACGGGAGCGCACACTGTAAAGGTCTACAAGATCAATACAGTACCGATGACAGATTATGACCGATCAGGAACAGGCACTGGAGCAACCGGATCACGATACGGTGAGGTCAAGAGTCTTGATGCAACAACAGAAGAATTTACACTAAAGAAAGACAGATCATTCACTTTTGCGATTGATGCATTAGATGAAGATGAGACACTGCAGCAGCTTAAAGGAGCAACATCACTTCAAAGGCAACAGAGGGAAATCATCATTCCGGAAGTTGATTCTTATGTATATGATGTGATGACAAAAGGCGCAGGGACTAAGCCAGAGGCATTGCAGTTGACAAGTGGCAATATTTACACGGAGATTTTGAAGGCAAATACTGTTCTTGATAATGCCGACGTTCCAGAAAGTGGGCGTTATTTAATTGTAACACCGGATATTTACCTTTTAATGAAAATGTGCCATGAAATCACTATGAATAGTGACATTGGGCAAGAATTGAGATTGCATGGGGTAATTGGTACACTTGACGGGTTGACGGTGATCAAGATCCCGACAAAGAGGTTACCGGAAGACTTTGGCTTTATGCTATGTCACCCGGTAGCAACGGTAGCTCCTACAAAGCTGGAGACGTACAAAATCCATCAGGACCTCCAGGAATCAACGGAGATTTGGTCGAGGGTCGCATTGTGTATGATGCGTTTGTGCTAGATAATAAGAAGAAGGCAATCTATTATCAGCAGCATAAAACAGCGTAATAAAAAGTACCTCGGATTTTCATATTGATTATCCGGGGTATTTTTGAAAGGAGACGACATGGGTAGACTAGACAATTTATATAAAAAGGCGCTCCAGAATAGCAGGAATAAGCATAACAGGGCGTTATTGGCTCAGAGCGTGGAATTTATGGGGATATGGTCGACGGTAATGACATACTGCTACGAGCGTGATATAGAGGTACCAGAAGCACCTGCAGCACGCAAGGAAGTACTAAAACAGGCTTGTTGTGCATGTGGATATGAAGAGCAGGCAGATGAATTTATAAGATGGTATCTTGATGATGATAATGACACTTTATTTATCATCAAAGACTACGGAGACGGAGATCTTGAGTTTGGCGGATAAAATAAAAAAGATGTTAAAGTGTGCAAGGAAGAAGAATGCTGAAAGAAAAGAAAGAGATAGCCTGTCGTTTTTGTCTAGACTATCGACTGAAACATTGAAGAGAATCGCTTTCGGAAATATGACGGCAGAGGAACTTGAGGAGGTGATAGAGAGTGTCAATTCGGTTGAGAATGAGAACAACAACGGAGATTAAGAGAACTCTTGCCAGGGTCGCGAATATGGCTTTAAATGGAGAAATTGATACAAAGGTAGCCAATACCGTCATACTTGCCTGCAATGCGATTTTAGGGGCGATTAAGACGGACGAACAGCAGAAGAAAATAGACGAACTGGAGGAATTACTAAATGAGATCAACGGGAAATAGGAATCATGAGGGGTATCATGATCCAACAGCTTCGCAAGCTATTAGAAGAGTAAAAAGACAGGGAAAGCAGCCGAAAATTCGCGCCTCGTCTATCGGATTGGCGAGGTTGTAGACTTCTCAGAAATACTAGTAAAAAATACTAGTAGAGACAGGTATGGAAACACTAGTAGAACACTAGTGGAACGCAACAGCAGAAAAAAAGACGATAACAGGAAGTCAAAGAATCCCCAAAAATCAAGGCATTTCAGACAGGTA
>ENA-OQJH01001400-OQJH01001400.1-human-gut-metagenome-genome-assembly--contig:-NODE-1400-length-10104-cov-5.836825_pt1 | contig 10104 bp, 17 predicted proteins | sample MGYA00242597_ERZ504763 | MGnify/ENA primary metagenome ERZ504763 (study PRJEB26092, sample SAMD00036359) | human gut metagenome | host: Homo sapiens | study: EMG produced TPA metagenomics assembly of... | reverse complement strand
CTCACGCCCCGGTTTGCCGCCAGCGCAGCGCAGATACGCACATCAATGGTGATCTCTTTCGGAGCGGATTAGTACGGGGTAGCGGTTTGTTTTCAGTTACGGTCTTTTCTTCCTTTTGAATTGCAAAAGAAAAAGACTCATCGGGTCTTTCGTTACGGTATAAGTCAGCGTTCGTTCTGCCGCTGCTGTTTGCGTTGCCACTGATCCAGCAGCTTGATGATGGTGTCCTCCATCTGTTTCGGGGTGTAGCTGCGAGGGAAGTATTTCCGCAGGGTGTCATTTTTGATGACCACCTTGTCCAGCTCGTCTTTTTTCTCTTCTCCCATGACCGCAAAGGCAACGTCATACGAAAAGTGCCCTTCCTGCGCCAGCTTTTTAAGCCGCTGCGCTTGGGAAAGGGACGGTGCATTCTGGGTGTCGTTCATCGCTTCTAAAAATCCCGCTGTTGGGCTTCGTCCAGATAGGACAGCTCCACAGCGGGATTAAAAGCAATCTTCTTTTCGTCCACCATGTCCAGCAGTTCGGGAATAAGGTTGGTCAGACGGATGAAACGCTGGACTTGCTTATAACTTTCACCTGTTCCTTCAGCAACAACCTCTGTACTGCGTTTCCCGAAATAATGTGGGACAACTTGTCCCACATTTTTGGTCGTCCAACAGTTCGTTCGATTGCTTCCAGCTTCATTTTGTAGGCGAAAGCCTTTCACTGGGCAGGATGTTCTCACGCTGGAGATTGCTGTCCACCATAAGCAGAACTGCGGCATCATCATCCATTTGACGGACGATGACAGGCAGCGTATCCAGCCCAGCAAGCTGTGCAGCGTGCTGACGGCGGTGCCCGGAGATGATCTCATAGCCACCTCCGGGCGAGGGCGGGCAATCAGCGGAGAAAGCACGCCGTACTGTTCCACGCTTTCCACCGTGCGCTGCATGGATTCATCATCCAAAACCTTAAATGGATGATTCTTGAAAGGGAACAGCTCCCCGATGGGAATCTGCTGTACCTGCTCCCGTTGTTCCTCCTGTCGGTTTTCTTCGGTGGAAAACAGATCATCTAGCCCTTTCAGAGCTAAGTTTCCGTTGTCAATCGGCATTCGCCACCACCTCCCTTGTCAGAGATTTATAGGCTTCTGCCACCTTGCCTTTGGGGTCGTGCTGGAAAATGCTTTTGCCTACGGCACTGATCTCCGCAGCACGGACAGACCGGGGAATGGTCTGGTCGAACACCTTGATCTTGCTACCGTAAGCACCCCGAATCAAATTGTCGATCTGCTGTCCATAGTTGGTGCGGCTGTCGGTCATGGTCAGTAGGATACCCTCAATTTTCAGCTTCGGGTTGATCTGCCGTCGGACTTTTTGGACGGTCTGCAAGAGCTGTTCCAAGCCTTTCGCGGACAGGTACTGCGCTTGCACGGGAATCAGGGTAGTATCTGCCGCTGCCAGTGCATTCACGGTCAGCATCCCAAGAGAAGGAGTGCAGTCCAGCAGAATAAAGTCGTATTCGTGCTTTGCACTGTCCAGCACCTGCTTGAGCATCTTTTCCCGGTTCATGCAATTGACAAGGGAACTTCCAGACCTGCCAGTTCAATGTTTGCCGGAATCAGGTCGACGCCCTCCGCATGGTGCAGGATACCCTCGCCGGGCAGAATGCTCTGGTCGTTCATGGCTTTTGCCATCAGGGTGGAAAGGGTAGTGGGCAGTTCATCGGGCTGCTGCCAGCCCATGCTGATGGTAAGTGACCCCTGCGGGTCAGCGTCCACCAGTAGAACCTTCTTGCCCTCCATCGCCAGCCTGATGCCCAAATTTTCACAGGTAGTGGTCTTGCCGGTGCCGCCTTTCTGGTTGACGATGGCTATTGTGGTTGCTTTCTTTGAAATTCTCATCACCTCCGATTCGCTAAGTCATGGTTGGTTTGGTTCTGATAGGAAAGCTGCATCGTGGTGGGTGCGTTGTACAGAGAAGCGAGCAGATATTGTTTCATGTTACGAATCGGATTGCTGTTCTCTGCAAGGCACTTCAGCACAAAGCGGATATGGTCGGCGTTCAGCTTCATAAAGCGACTGCGCACCACCTCGGCGGGCTTATCATCCCGGCAATGTGCAGCAGCTTGCGGTTGGTGGCACAGGTATCCACCAGCAAATTCACGATTTGGTAGAGGGTATCTTCATCATCCGGGTAAAGCCGGAGCAGAAGGTCCACCTCCAAAGAGCATGAAAAATATTCTTCGAGCAGTTCGTGATTCTTCATCTTCTCCGATTTGTCGGAAAGGATAAGATTCGTATTATTCATCTCTGTTTTATTCTCTCTTTTCTTAATACCTCGTGATTTTACCGGGTCTTGACAAGCGATTTTAGAGCCACAAGAATCGTCATTATCACGATTCTTGACACTTTCCTTTGAAGATTCTGCCGAAAAGTTTTTCACATACACCAAACATGGCTTTCCTTGCCCTCGACGTTTTCGTTCAATCAAACCAAATTTTTCAAGTTCCCGGAGCAGTCGGGTCGCTTTGTTGTCTGCGCAACGCAAAGTCCTCTTGACATCCTCAATCGTGAAGATGATGAACACTCGGCCTTTTTTGTCAAACCATTCATTTTTAACAGAAAGGCTCATGCGGTCAAGCAGGATGCCGTACAGGGTCTTCGCATCGGTTGACAGATTTTGAAACCGCTGCTCCTGAAAAAGAGCCTTTGGAATGCGAAAGAACGAAAAGAGTTCTCTGGCCTGTCCGTAAAAGTAGTCAAGGGTCATACAATTCTGTCAAGGATGAAAAAACAACGATGATTCATTGACATGGTTGACAAATCCTCCTTATAGATAATTCGTGCAAACAAAAAGCGCAACTTCGATTGATGAAAATCGAAATTGCGCGATGTAACTTAGCCGGGGGAGAAAGGTCATTTGTCAGGGTCGTTTGACCACAATTTGACCACAAAAGGAATGAAACTTCTTGACATCCAATGAAACAGAATGATATAATGCATTTGAAATTTAACGATGCTGAGTCCAGACAGTATCGGATCGTACATTGTGTTCTCGATAGAAGCACAATGGGGTTCAAGAGGCCGTGAGTTCGATTCTCGCCACTCGGATTGAAACAAGACCGACGATTTCAAAAGAGATCGTCGGTCTTGATTTTTATTCGGCTGTTTCTGGTGCGCTGTCCCGGAGGGGCGGGCACTGCTGCAAGGAGGGCGAGTCTATGAATGCTGCACTGCGCCGGGATGCGGATGTGATCCTTCGTTCCAGCCTGAACGCTGTTCTGCCGGATGAGGCGGTGCGCCGCGCGCTGCGGGATCTCCGGCCCGGGAAGGGCCGGGTGCTTCTGGTGGCTGCGGGCAAGGCGGCCTGGCAGATGGCACACGCGCTGTCAGGGTGCTGGGCCGGGTGGACGGCGGCGTGGTCGTGACCAAGTACGGCCATGTGAAAGGTGAGATCCCCGGTGTGGCCTGCTATGAGGCGGGCCACCCGGTGCCGGATGCAAACGGTTTTGCGGCCACCCAAAAGGCGCTGGAGCTGGTGCAGGGGCTGACTGCCGGGGATACGGTGCTGTTCCTGCTTTCCGGCGGCGGCAGTGCGCTGTTCGAGCAGCCGCTCGTTCCCGGGGCAGAGCTGCAGGACATCACGAGCCAGCTGCTGGCCAGCGGGGCCGACATTGTGGAGATGAATACCATCCGCAAGCGGCTTTCCGGTGTGAAGGGCGGGCGGTTCGCGCAGCGCTGTGCCCCTGCGCAGGTGTTCGGCATCGTGCTGAGCGACATTCTGGGGGACCCGCTGGATATGATCGCCAGCGGCCCGGCGGTGCCGGATACCTCCACCTGCGCCCAGGCGCTTGCCGTTGCCGAAAAGTATCATCTGGCACTCTCAGCACAGGCCTGGGCCCTGCTGGCGCAGGAAACGCCCAAAACGCTGGACAATGTGGCCACCCGGATCACCGGCAGCGTGCGGGAGCTTTGCCGTGCCGCGGCCAGTGCCTGCCGGAATCTGGGATATGAACCGGTTCTCCTGACCGACCAACTCTGCTGCGAAGCACGGGAAGCAGGCAGCTTTCTTGGCTCCATTGTCCGCACCCAGGCAGGGCAGGGAAAAAAGCTGGCCTACATCGCGGGTGGCGAGACCATCGTTCACCTGACCGGAAAAGGGCTTGGCGGAAGAAATCAGGAGCTGGCCCTTGCGGCGGCACCTGCCATTGCCGGGCTGAACGCGGCGGTGTTCTCTGTGGGCAGCGATGGCACAGATGGCCCCACCGATGCCGCCGGCGGCTATGTGGATGGGGATACCCTTGCCGCGCTGGAGGCCGGGGCTGGAGCGGATACGCTGCTTTGCAGAACAACGATTCCTACCACGCCCTGAAAGCGGTGGATGGCCTGATCATCACCGGGGCAACGGGCACCAATGTCAACGATGTGGCGGTGGCTGATCGGGGAAAAAACACCGCCTGTGAGCCCGGAAGTTTCCCCGGAGTGGTGATTGCATTCCTCCGTTGAGTATGTTATACTGAACAGCGAACTGAATAGAAAACAGCAGGTGCGTACCGCCCGCGGCTCTGGCCGGGGGCAGGCATGTTAAAAGGGAAGCGGGTGCAAATCCCGCACGATCTCGTCACTGTGATAAGGGAGTTTACCGCCAGGGTGCAGCTGCACCGGTCACTGGAACGTATGTTCCGGGAAGGCGGCGGTGGATGTTGAGCTTTCAGCCAGGAAACCTGCCCGCTGTTGGTACGGGGGCGCAAGCCCAGATCACGAGGAATTGGTTGTACCCAAAAAGCCTGAAAAAACTGAAAAGGGCCTTTTTGCTTTGCCGTCCCGCAAGCAGAAAGGCCCCTTTTGTTTTGCCGGGCACTCTTTCCTGTACCTTCTGTTCAGCAAAAATCATGTTCAAAAACAGGAAAGGAACGAACAAAAATGAGAAAACGCACCATCCACAAAGCAGCGGCCGCTCTGACCGCTCTGGCCCTCTGCGCCGGTGTACTGACCGGCTGCGGCGGTGCCGCAAGCAGCACCACTGCTTCCAGCACGGCAGGATCTGCTGCCAGCAGCGAGGTTTCCGGCGAGGAGGCTGACGAATTGGCCGCAAAGAACGTTGCAGATCTGATCGATGCCATCTATGTGCAGGAGCGCACCGATGATACCGATGCCCAGTGCGAGGCCGCCAAGGCCGCATGGGATGCCCTGACCGATGCCCAGAAGGAGCTGGTCGAGGGCGAAGAGGCTGACCCTGACTACTTTGGCCGCGACACCGGCGATGCTTCCAAGGACGACAGCCGCAATCAGGACGACATCGGCGAGAATGAGCTGCTGGTGGTCTCCTTCGGCACCTCCTTCAACGACAGCCGCGTGAAGGATATCAAGGGCATCGAGGATGCGCTGCAGGCCGCTTATCCTGATTGGTCTGTCCGCCGCGCCTTCACCGCACAGATCATCATCAACCATGTTCAGGCCCGCGACGGCGAGAAGATCGACAACATGCAGCAGGCTCTGGACGCGCTGTGGCCAACGGCGTGAAGAACCTGGTCGTCCAGCCCACCCACCTGATGCACGGTGCAGAGTACGACGAGATGATGGAGATGATCGACGAGTACAAGGACAAGTTCGAGAGCGTCGCCGTTGCCGAGCCCCTGCTGGGCGAGGTTGGTGCCGACGCTGCCGTCATCAACGCCGACAAGGAAGCTGTTGCCAAGGCCGTTACCGCTGCCGCTGTGAAGGATGCGGGTTTCGACAGCCTGGATGCCGCTGCTGAGGAGAAGGTCGCCTTTGTCTTTATGGGCCACGGCACCTCCCACACCGCAAAGGTGAGCTACAGCCAGATGCAGACCGCCATGCAGACCCTGGCTACAGCAACGTGTTCATCGGCACGGTGGAGGGTGAGCCCGAGGAGACCGCCTGCGAGAACGTCATCGAGGCTGTCAAGCCGCCGGTTACACCAAGGCCATCCTACGCCCCTGATGGTCGTTGCCGGTGACCACGCCAACAACGATATGGCCGGTGCGGATGACGATTCCTGGCTGAGCCAGTTCCAGGCCTCCGGTGACTTCGCGTCCGTGGAGTGCCAGATCGCCGGTCTGGGTGAGATCGAGGACATCCAGCAGCGCTACATTGAGCACACCAAAGCCGCCATTGATTCCCTGAACGGCTAATATTCCGCATTCCAATGCCCGAAGGGAGAGATCTTTTCGGGCATTTTTTATGGAGAGCTTCCCCGCATGAGGAGAAACACTCCCATTTCAAATTCTGAATTTTTGAGGTATTTTGTTTATGCACTGCAAACAGTTCGTTTCCCTGTCCGTTGCTTCCCTGATGCTGGCCGCCGCGCTCACCGGCTGCGGCGGGGCTTCTTCCACTGCTTCCTCTGCTGCCAGCTCGGAAGCCGCTTCTGCCGTGAGCGCTGCCGCCGTTTCTGAAAGCGCCGAAGCCGCCCTGCCGGACGGCGTGTACACGGCTGAGTTTGACACCGACAGCGGCATGTTCCACGCCAACGAAGCCTGCGATGGCATGGGCACCCTGACCGTGGAGAACGGGCAGATGACCTTCCACGTCAGTCTGGCCTCCAAGAAGATCGTCAACCTGTATGTTGGCATGGCCGCCGATGCCGAGGCCAACAAGGCAGACTGGCTGCTGCCTACCACCGACACCGTCACCTACTCTGATGGCACCTCGGAGGAGGTCTACGGCTATGATATCCCCGTGGCCGCTGTGGACCAGGACTTCCAGCTGGCACTCCTCGGGACCAAGGGCAAGTGGTATGACCACACCGTGAGCATCCGCAATGCACAGCCCAAGACGGAAGAAGCCGCCGAGATCCTTGCGGACGGTGAATACAGCGTCAATGTGACCCTGGAGGGCGGCTCTGGCCGTGCCACCGTGGAAAGCCCTGCCGCCCTGACCGTGGCGGACGGCAAAATGACCGCTGTCATCCTGTGGAGCAGCCCCAATTATGATTACATGATCGTGGATGGCGAGAAGTATCTGCCCACCAACACCGAGGGCAACTCCACCTTTGAGATCCCTGTTTCTGCACTGGGCACCCCGCTGGCTGTCACTGCCGATACCGTAGCCATGAGCACCCCCCATGAGATCGAGTATACGCTGACCTTTGCGTTGAACGGATGAAACTGACGAGACAACAATTCCTGCGCGTTCTGCCTGTTACAGTACTGGCCCTGTCGGGCTGCGCCGCCTCCGAAACGGCTCCCGCCAGCACAGAAGAACTGGTCTTTGACCATGCCTGCCCGCTGGATTACGCCACACAGTTTACTGCCGACTGCTATGAGGGCGGCTATACCATGCTGACCCTGACCGAATCGGGGGAGCAGTTCCTTGTGACCCCGGAGGATGCCGCTGAAGTGGAAGGCCTGCCCGAGAGCGTGACTATGCTGCGTCAGCCCGTCCGGAACATCTACCTTGTCTCCACCTCGGTGATGGATCTGTTCCTCGCGCTGGATGGGCTGGACAGCGTGACCCTTTCCGGCACCCAGGCGGAGGCTGGTATCTGGATGAGGCCAGGGCCGCCATGGAGGCCGGGCGCATTGCCTATGCGGGCAAGTACAGCGCCCCGGACTACGAAAAGATCCTTGCGGCCAACTGCGGCCTTGCCATCGAGAACACCATGATCTACCACACCCCGGAGGTCAAGGAGCAGCTGGAACGGTTCGGCATCCCGGTGCTGGTAGAGCGTTCCAGCTATGAGAGCGGCCCGCTGGCCCGGCTGGAATGGCTCAAGTTCTGGGGCATCCTGCTGGGGAAAGAGGAGCTGGCGGAACAGGAATTTGCCCGGCAGGTGGAGCGCCTTGCACCGCTGACCGGGCAGGCTTCCACCGGCAAGCGCTGTGCCTTTTTCTCCATCACAGCCAACAACCTTGCCAATGTGCGCAAGGGCGGCGACTATGTGGCCCAGATGATCGAGATGGCGGGCGGTGATTATGTGTTTGCGGACCTGACCGACAACGGCAACAACCTTTCCACCATGAACCTGCCGCTGGAGGATTTTTACGCCGGTGCAAAGGATGCGGATGTGCTCCTTTACAACAGCACCATTGAGGGTGTGGTGCATACCACGGAGGAACTGGTGGCAAAATGCCCCCTGCTGGCCGAGTTCAAGGCCGTGCAGAGCGGCAGTGTCTGGTGCACCACCCAGAGCTTTTTCCAGCAGAGTACGGCGCTGGTCGATTTTGTGCTCGATCTGCACCGTGTCTTTACGGAGAACGACCCCGCCGACCTGCAATTTCTGAGGAAAGTAGAGTAACCTATGACCAGCAAAAAGCGCCTGATCTTCTCTTACGGCATCCTTGCCCTGCTGCTGGCGGTGCTGTTTGCCGCCAACCTGTTCTGGGGCAGTGTGTCCTGACACCGGGGGCAGTGCTGGCGGCCCTGACCGGCCGCGGGCAGGACGCTCTGAGCGTGGGCATCATCACCCAGCTGCGCCTGCCCCGGGCCGTGATGGTGGTGCTGCTGGGGGCGGCGCTTTCGGCGGCAGGCTACTTGCTGCAGACCTTTTTCGCCAACCCCATTGCAGGCCCCTTTGTCATGGGCATTTCCAGCGGGGCCAAGCTGGCCGTGGCACTGGTCATGGTGGTTTTTCTGAACCATGGCCTGCTCACCAGCTCCCTTACCCTGATCACAGCCGCCTTTGCGGGGGCATGGCCTCCATGGCCTTTGTGCTGGCGGTCTCCCGGCGGGTACAGCGGATGAGCATCCTTGTTATCTGCGGCGTAATGATCGGCTACATCTGTTCGGCCGTTACGGAGTTTGTGGTGGCCTTTGCCCAGGACAGCAACATCGTCAACCTCCATAACTGGTCTCAGGGCAGCTTTTCCGGCATGACCTGGGGCAATGTGCGGGCGGCGGCGCTGGTGGTGCTGCCCGCTCTGGCGGCAGCGTTCTGCCTTTCCAAGCCCATGGCCGCCTACCAGATGGGGGAGGCCTACGCCCGGAGCGTGGGCATCAATGTCAGAGCCTTTTCCCGGCTGCTGGTGCTGCTTTCCAGCCTGCTGGCCGCCTGTGTCACAGCCTTTGCGGGGCCCATCTCCTTTGTGGGCATCGCGGTGCCCCATCTGGTCAAGCAGCTGTTCGGCAGTGCAAGGCCGCTGGTGGTGCTGCCCGGATGCTGCCTGGGCGGGGCCACCTTCTGCCTGCTGTGTGACTCATCGCCCGCAGCATGTTTGCCCCCACCGAGCTTTCGATCAGCGCCGTAACGGCAGTGTTTGGTGCACCGGTGGTCATCTGGCTGCTGGTGCGCCGGGGTCAGGAGGGTGTGCGATGAAATACCGCTGTGAAACGAAAGAACTGGCCATCGGCTATGGCGGCGCGCCCCTTGCTTCCGGCATCACGCTGGGGGCGGTGCCGGGGCAGATCCTGGCCCTCATCGGGCCAAACGGCGCGGGCAAATCCACTCTGCTCAAACGCTGGCGGGCCAGCTGGCCCCCATGGGCGGGGCTGTCCTGCTGGATGGCCGCAGCTTGACCGATTACACCGGCCCGGCCCGGGCACGGAAGCTGGCCCTGATGCTGCCCCATACCCGCCGCACCGAGCTGACTTCCTGCTTTGAGTTTGCCGCCGCCGGGCGCATCCCCTATACCGGGCGGCTGGGCATCCTGTCCGATACCGACCGGCAGGCCGTGCGGGACGCGCTGGAACTGGTGGGGGCTGCCCCTCTGGCGGGCCGGGATTTCAACTGCATCAGCGACGGCCAGCGCCAGCGCGTTCTGCTGGCCCGCGCCATCTGCCAGCAGCCCGGAGTTCTGCTGCTGGACGAGCCGACCTCTTTTCTGGATGTCAAGGGCAAGATCGAGCTGCTGACCATCCTGCAGAAACTGGCCCATGAGCAGGGGCTGGCCGTGATCGTCAGCCTGCACGAGCTGGACATGGCGCAGAAGATCGCGGACGCGGTGGTCTGCGTGTTCCCGCACAGCGTTTCGGGGACGCTGACCCCAAAGGAGGCCTTTGCCCCGGAGAACATCCGGCGCTGTACAGCCTGACCAAGGAGCAGTACGAGGCCGTGTTCGGCCCGGAAAAGCCTGCCGGGCCAAAGTTTGAACATTACGTCCGCAGTGGCAGAAGCTGCTCCGCTGCGGGTACACCACCCGCACCCAGCGCCGCGCAGGTGCCGG
>ENA-OQJH01001399-OQJH01001399.1-human-gut-metagenome-genome-assembly--contig:-NODE-1399-length-10107-cov-1.300501_pt1 | contig 10107 bp, 14 predicted proteins | sample MGYA00242597_ERZ504763 | MGnify/ENA primary metagenome ERZ504763 (study PRJEB26092, sample SAMD00036359) | human gut metagenome | host: Homo sapiens | study: EMG produced TPA metagenomics assembly of... | reverse complement strand
GTCAAACGTAACCGGCATTCCACTGAAGATAGACTCCCAAATACGCAGCCCTTTTCGTGAAAATATTCGCTCGTCGTGTGGTTAAAGATCAGGGATAAAATATGCCTGGCTTAAATATGTCCCTTGATCGGCTTTTTACTCACACTCAGATTTTTACCGACAGATATTTTTGCTTCAAATATCTCATTAAGTGGAGGGATGTTAAAAAAGCTTCCTTATGCATCGCATAGCAGGAACGGAAACCGATCCCCTTTCCCCTGGAAATAAACTCTGAAATCCGCTCTGTTAAAAGCTTTAAGCTTTCCGCGCGGATCAGGAATAGAAAATATGTTTCAAACAGGGTTGACTGGTCAGAGTCGATCTGTCTGGCCCACCGCTCTGCATCCGCAATCTTTCCATCCAAAACTCTCAGCCGGTTTCTGTCCCGTTCCCCAGACCGCTCCATATCCAGTGACCGGATCCGGCGGTTGATCTTTTTCTGAGATTCCTCTAAGAGCGGGTCTATGATGACCGAAGACTCAACATAGTCCATATTGAAGATCCCGGCAAAACTATGAGCAAACCGGCCCTCTACCGGAAGTTTGTCGATATAGAGACCGGCATAGTAAAGTTCAATCCCGTTATCATCCAGTGTCATGTAAGATACCGGCATGGTATTTACGCCATCCGGCGCAAGCACCTGTAAATCCCGGCACGCTCTTTTATAGGCTTTGGCACATTCTTCGTCCCGCTATGAAAAACAGTACCTCCTGTTTTCTCTTCCGCCTCTTCTTTTTTCTGCTTTTTCTTAGACCAGATATGTACGATCAGTAACGTCACGCCCGACAAAACGCAGATGCACAGACTGAACATCATAAGAAAATCAACCATTTTGCAGTCCTCCGTATAACATTTCATCAATCAGTTCGTCCGTAAAGGATTCCTCTAAATCCGTGTCCTCTCGGTACGGCATGATCCGGCTGTCCCAGTTGGACTCCAACAGATCATCATAGCGGAACCTGTTTCCAGTAATCGGGTGATAATGCGTATGGAGTATATTAAAGAGTTCCGCTTTACTGCATGGCACCGCTTTTACATCACATTCTGCCAGGTTGTGAAGCAGCTTTTTGATATCTTCTTTTAAATGTTTTGTAGCTTCCTGATACAGTTCCTCTTTCGTTAGGACCGTTGCCAGGTCCGGCGGAGCGCTCCAGGAAAGTACATATGTCTGAATAAGGTTCTGCCTAGCTGCATCCGGTCCTGACACTTTCGCGATATAGGCTAACTGGCTTTCCACATGACGGATGCGCCAACTGTATGCTTTTATCTTTTTCTGGAGCAGGAGCAGTTGTTTGGAACGCTCCCGGGTTTCTGCGGAATCAAAATCACTCTTTACCGTTTCAAATTCTTTCCGGAGAGCTTTATAATCTTCATTCGTCTCAAAAAGCATGTCCTGAAGACCGGTTAAGATCTTCTCATATTCCCGGACAGTGCCATCCATGTTAATGTCTTCCCCATATATGCGGTATGTAACCCTGGACGTAAATTCTGAAATAAAGGCAGCATAATTATTTTTGACCCTTACTTTTTCCCCAATCGGCTTTGTGTAAAAGTCGCTGCCACCGCATTTTAGTACCACAACAAATTTCTTCCCACCATTTGTCACGATGACCCCCGGCCCGATCTCATCAATCGGTACCAGTTCATCCGTCTGGGAAAACAGCCCTCTTTCTTCTGTTTCTGCCTTTTTTGTCTTTAAGTTCTTTTTTCTCATCCGGATAAGCCAGATAGCAGCTATTCCCAGAACCAGAATGGTCAGTCCTAAAAACGCAGCCGTAAGCCTGGTAAGATGATTGATACTTTCCATCTAGAATTCTTCCTCCCATTCCGTGTCTTTGTAATAAGTTCTGCGATTTAACCGATGCGCAATCAGGCTGATGATAAGCTCATCTGCAGTACGTCCGCCAAATGCCAGCAGGGAACTTCCAAAATCAGGGACCGGAAATGTGACCCCGATAAAAAAGTCCTGCCTCAAGCATCACGCCAAACCACACGCCCAGAAAAGCCAGGTGGAGCATTGCCGTGATTTTAAAAAGAAGATAGGCAATCACTCCGCCGCCCAGGCACACCAGTAATGATTTGTTTGAAAAGATCCACCATTTTGTCACATCTGTAAAATCCGGTGGTCTAAGTTCTGTCAGCTGATCCATGCCATTCCTCCGTTTCTAATGCTGCAGCATGCCCAAAAACAATTGATAAGTCCCACTAAGCAGCTAATGCTAAAAAACACGATCACTTTCGCTCCAACCACGTCAAGAAATTGATGTTTCCCATGACCGGTATCATTTGCCGCCAGCTTAATTCCCGCTATGATCAATGACAGAACCATCCCGCCTATGGACAAATACAGACATAAACTGTAAAAAGAGGCGATTGCTCTGTAACGCTTCACTGTCACTAAACCCAAAATTGGATACCTGATCGTATGGATCCAGCTCGATCTGCCCATCTCCCATTCCAAAATCCATATCCGACAGTCCCGCGCCGGTTGAAGACTCTGTGATTTCTGCCGTTTCAGTTGATTCTGCCGGTTCCGCATAGGCACTCATTTTCATCGCACCTACCAGCAAAAAGGAACTCGCTAAAACAATTCCGATCCATGCACCTGGCCGTTTTTTTCTACTGGAACGCATCACCAGCCGCCTTATAAACCAGACTTACAAAGAAGATTGCCCCAAACGCACAGATCATGCCCACGAAGATCCGGAATATCTTCTGCTTCGTCTGCTTTGCGTCAGAAGTATCACCAAATGACAGTTTTACGCCTGCATAGATAAAGAGCAGTACAAAAAGTCCCACAGCCACCACAATCGCAAAAGAGTAGCCGCTTCGGAACACATCCTGCACCTTCGTGATTGCTTCCGTAAAAAGTCCTCCGCTTGTCGCATCTTCTTTCATCCAATTTGCATCCTGGACCGTCTCCGCATAAGAGCAGATCGTCATCATTCCACTTAAGACTGCCGCCTGCATGGTCAGAAGTGCCTTCCTTCCATTTTCTTTCCATCTTCTGAACATTCCTGATGTCCTCCTTCATCTTTTCTATTGGTTATGAACAGTTTCTGCCCATATCCATTACCCTAACTTGGTTGGGATACTGGATATATGCAGAACAGCCAGAAATTCATGGGAAACTGCCGCAGATGCAGCAGCTTTCCCATAAACAAACAAATTACTTATTGGAATTTTCTTCGGAACTTTCTTCCATTTCTTCTTCCTGTGTTTCCTCTTCCTGATCTTCTTCCTCTTTTGTCGGCTGACTGCCCGGTCCTGTATGCAGCGTTACCAGATGAATGAAATGGTTTTCATCATCCTTGGTCCAGATGCACCAGCCCTTATAAATTTTCACATCTTCCGTATACGGTTTCAGAAAATTCATAAACAGGGACAGCTTCTCGTAAAAGCACTCTCCGCTTTCCGCAGTCGTCTTGACATCAATAGCTGATACAAAGTTATCATTCTTCATGTCAGAGATAACCTTTTGCCGTTGCCTTATTACTGGCCAGAAAGCTGATAACCCCCTCTTCAATCGTGATCTTATCCATCAGTTCCAACATCTTTTCGCTGGTAGCCGCAACGATCATCATCTTACTCATATGTTTCCCCTTTCTCTTCTACTGAATTTCCAGTTCATCTGTTGAGATACGCTCATGCGTCTGCGTATCCATTTCATACATTTCCAGAATCATCCTCTTGGCTTCATTCATGGTGCCGTCCATATCCACCTGGCCACCATCCCCATTCTGAAAAATCGGAATGGTATAACTGGTAATCATAGCCATCTTCCGAAACCTGAACATATAAATAGCCCTTATTACCCAGCTTCCAGGCACACTCATCTTCCGTAATCTCCTGCTCCGGAGTACAGGTTGCCTGGCATCGTTCCAGATGTTCTGCCAGTTCGCAGATATGGTAAACTTCTCTGCCGAAACGCAGATGATATTCATCCATATATCCGCAAGCCACAATGACCGTACTGTTTACATACTTCAACTCTACATACGCACCATCGGGATCTGAAACATATCCCGGTAATTCGGATCAACGAAGCGGATCATGCGTGTCTCATCTGCCTTATCATTTTTGCATCGGTTCATAACGTCCTCCTTTTTAGAAATCAAACAATGAAAAAAAAATTTGCCATACCTGCCATGGGTTGCTTTTGTGGCACTACCACTGCCGGTTCCTCGTTTTCCGGCTCCTGTAGATCCATAAAATCTTCATCCACTGGCCGAACAGATTTTCAAACATCTCATCTTCTTTTGCTTTTCTGCGTCGCTCTACTTCTTCTTTTCCAAGCAACTCTTCATATACCTGCATCGTCACATACGCCTCAGCCTGTTTGTCCGAGCTGTGAAGCACATCAAACATCTTTTGCAGGGCATTGCCAGACTTTACATCTTGATCCGCCAGGCTTGATGCCAATGCAACTCTCGCATCAACACCCTCTGCCATGGCAGAAATTCCTTCCACGGAGAACTTTCCCTGAATAGCTGCCGTTGCTACCTGCTTTTCCGCGATCAGCTCAATCACTTTCGCCTGTGCGGTTCCTTCGTAAGCCATATAGTACGTTCTGCATTCCATGGTCTGGTTCATCCGGTAGTGACGCCTGGAAGCCTGCCAGACAGTGAAAAGGCTGTACCCCAGCTGATAAAAGATCAGGGTCGGATAGTTGTACCTCTTCCCGCCTTCCGTCCAGCACAGATCAACCCCTGTCTCGATGAGCTTTGGATTGGTGATAAATACTTCCACGCCATCTTTTGCCCGCTCACGAATCCAGTTTTCCCGCTTTAATGCTCCCGGGCTCTCCGCTTCCACAACAACGGCAAAGATCCCCGCGGCTTCCAAAATATCTCTGAGCCGGTGTGTGACGTTCCAATCATTTTTTCCAGAGCATTCAGCAAATACTACAGATTTTCTGCCTTCCGAAAGCTCTGATTTTATCAGTTCAATGAGTTTTTCTTCTTTCGGAAGCAGTATTTCTCCCGAACGGTATTCATCGTGCTGAGCAGCTCTAATCAGAATGTCTCCATTGACCGGATTACGGATCTCTTCATTGCCATATGGCATATCCGGATAAAAAAGCCCATACTGTAATGCCTGGCTGAGTAACGCAAATCCACCGCTTTCTCTTCTTTTGGCATACGCAGTCAGTCTTGACACCAGGATGGAATAATCCCTGGCCACGTCTCTTGCCATCGGAACGGTCACAACCATCTCCTTTAGATCCGGTAAATAGGATGACATGTCCGAAAGATCAAGAAATACAGCACAATCCAGCAAAAAGTCTGTAAAGATCGTAGGCTGATTCCCGGCTTTGTCTTTGGTGACGATAAACTCCGGCCGCGGGCAGATACTTTCTCCGCAAGCTCCTCATCTGAGGAAGAACCCGCATATTCATAGCGCTGCTCCACTTTTCCGTATTGCTTGGAAAAATTTGCAACATCTGTCCAGCGGTAACCCTTCGACGTCATTTTCCACGGTGCCAGCCGGTAAATCAGATAATAAAGATCCTCTGCTTTTCCGCCAGCGATGGTTCCAGTCAGTGCAAGCTGTTTCTTTGTTGCCTTGATCAGGCAGTGCATTGCATTTCCCTGGGCACTGTCTCCGTCCTTACACACATGGCACTCATCAAAAATAGCGATGTCAAAATACCCTTTCATGTATTTTTTAATATACGAAGCAGGCGAGTATTTTCTTACCCCATCTCTTTCTGAAACAGATATCGGTTCCGTCTCATTCTCTGCGTAATACTTTCTTGCATATTCTTTATGTACCCAGACCGTAGTCTTTCCTTTTTGGGCTTTGTTTCTGAAGTATGTTGCCCGGTACCAGGGCTGATTATCTTTGCACCGATGTTTTTCACATGTGGCATCCACAAGGATTCTCCGCACCAGATGCAGTTTGAATTCCGCCCTGTTTTATACGCAAAGTCATTGGCTGTAAGTCCGCAGATTCCGCCAGATGCTGTATAGGCAGCAAGCACCTCTCCACAATACGGACATTTCATTCCATAGATTGTCTCGATCTTAGTTGTCCCTTTCTCAAAGTCTTTACCGCCGCAAGAAACGCATTTTCGGACAGGCATATTTTCTACTCCGCAGTCTGGATTCCTGCATTTCTTCATATACGCCATCTTAGCAATTTCCTTTTTCGGTACCGGCTTCAAGCTATAGGAGAGCTTTGCAAAATCTTTCGAGAGGATATAAAATTCTTTTCCAAACCTCTGACTTCCGCGCTTTCTAAGCTCCAGCAACTGGGAAAAATCGGTTATGATCGTTGCCTTTGCATATGGGATCTGGCGTTCAATCTCCCCTTTCCATTTTTCAAGGAGATGACCAGGACACATAACGAGGTTCCTATACTTCACCAAAGACTCATCCATATAAATATCTTTGAGCGCTTTGTGGCTGCGACGCATCTCCTTCTGCACAAAATAGCTTTCACAGATTGCAGCAGCCTGCGCTGTCTTTCCTGTGCCCATGCCCTCACAGATGATGGAAAAGGTTGAACCATTTAAGAGGTGTGTGGTAACACCATTCACCATGGCCGCCTGCTGAGGGTAAAGCCGGATAGAGTTTAGTGTAAATGCATCCACCTCACCTTTCAGTTCGCTTTCCGGGCTCAGCAGATTTTCAAGATTTTCCACGAGCGTCGATCCGTACTGTCGAAAATACTCATCCATGCTGTTAAAGTTGATCGAGCGCTGCTCTTTCTTTGAGATCCAGATCTGTTTTTGCTCAAACAGGACCTGGATAGCAGACTTAAAGCCTCATAATCAAAGGTTACAAGATCATATATCTGCATTTCTTTCAGGTCATCCGTTCCCTGTAGAGAATATTCCGTCTCAACGCATTCCGTATGAAGCCGATTGGAATAAGCATTGATCAGACCCTCTCTCAGTGCATATGAAAGGATTGGTTTTCCCCACCACTTAAGCAGTGGCAGCGGATATTTTTTCATCAAAATTTCATAAAGTTCTTCTCCTGCAGTTTCTTCTTTTGAAACGAACAAATCGTTTCCAATCGCTGCATTTAAGATCACTCCATGATAAAACCGCTCTTTTCCGCGCATGATCGGCACATAGTAAGCTTTATAGTTGCCAAACACGTTATACCGCTTCTCCTGTCCGTTTTTGTTCAGCCAGATTGTGTTATGCTCGGTGGTGCACATCGTACTTGCTATCGCCTTTGCCTCCTGTAACGTCCGGGTAAAATAACTGATGTAAGCAGCCCTGATTCCCCGGATCAGCATTCGCTCCAGATAAGCCTCAAACATACCGATTCTAATCATTCCGTTTTTCATCACACTGCCCTCCCCTATGCTAACTCTCGGATCGTCCCGAAATTATCAATCACATGCAGCGTGATCTGGTTGCGTGTTGTGACTAAAACAGAATGAATATCTCCATCATCATTAATCTCCGGAATTTCGACCTGAACTGGCTTTGCCTGTCCTCTTGCAGGTGTAAATCGCCGCGGTCTTCATTTCCGGCCAGGCCCTGTCCGCCTCCCGCAATCGCAGACAGATACAGCAGATCTTTTTTCAGCGGAACAATTGGCTTTCCAAGGCCAACCGACTGATATTCGTTGGTCTGCAGAGCTTTTTTAAGCACTGGCACCAATGCACTCGTATTATGAAGCAGAATTGCCTCATCGAATTCCTTCGTTGTAAAGAGCTCAATCTCACTCTCCAGCGATACGGGAACTTCCATGCGTGTATCTGGGTCTTTGGGAATGTACGGAATATTCTCAAGCGGTGCCCCAGGATTTGTACTCATCCACTCCTCGTACTCTTTCCGGTATAGCCCGATCGATGCACGCTTCTGACCAATGAAAACCACCTGTTTGTATTTCGCAAACTCCTCATCGTCAAAACGATAGAAGGCCACAGGCTTAAACCTTGCCAGCAGAGACTTTGCAAATTCATCCAGGTTCATTGTGGTAAGGGAAACAACCAAGACAAGATATCCTTTCGTTTTCATTAACTGGAAGATGCGTTCAACAAAGAGCCTTTCTAGTCTTGTTGATCCATCATCTCCGCCTACGCCATATGGCGGATTGGCAAAACACAATGTAAATGACCGGTTCGATGCCCGGATCCCGCCAATGAAATCTGCACATACTGGAAATTCAATCTCCTGCTTATACTGCTCAAAGGTTTCCCGATTCAGTTCCACACCAAATGTATGGACAGAACCGACTTCATCTGCCCTCTCGCACTGACTTAAAAACGCCTTCAGTGCTTCTGCATTACCAAACGATGGTTCCAAAACGCAGCATTCTCCCTGCAATCGGAACAACCTTCCTATTTTAGTGGCATGCACCGGATCCGTGTAGTAAGCGCCAAGCTTACTGTCATTAAATACCGTTCTTGAGAACGTATTCTGTTTGATGATTTGCTCCATCACCGTTTCCTCCTTTTGGAATAGTCTTAAAATAAAAAAAATCCCAGTTATCGCTAACCGGGATTTGAATATAAAAAAATAGACTATTCCCTCCAAAGGCCCATATGGGCTCACTCACCGCCAAAAGCGGTATCTTTGAAAAAATAATCTAATGAAATTATTATAACAAAGCAATTCTAAGATTGCAATATCGAAACTGGCAACATACTCGCTGCATATCCTGATGAATTACCAACCCCCACTTCAATTTCTTATAAATATGAGTGAGGCTTCCGATAATTCTGTCTCTTGGAATATGCCGCACTGGTATTAGAAATTTCAGGCAGCCACCATCCTCTTTTCCTGTCAAAATCGGTTGTGGCTATTGAAAATCTATATGACCCCAGTCAATGCAGCCGTCTACCTGGTTCTCCAGAAGGTAACGTATCAGTTTCACGCAGGTTTCCCGTTGGTCAGCATCAATTTCATCACGAACATCCATCAGGTAATCTTCATACCAATCATAAGGATAGATATCCCCATAAGTCTCCCTGTAGTCTTCTTCTGGATCTTCGTCATACACCTCTTCTGGATTGTGATCAAACGTAACCGCAATCCGTTCAAGCTCATCTATATCTACCTGGTGGTCATAGAGGTAGTAAAGAAATGAATCACTACCGCCCATTCCACTATAAGCCCGCGAAAACCATTCGCCTGCAAGTTCCTCCTCATCCGATCCATTTCTGTGCCATCCACTTAAATCACCAACAAACGCTTCCAGCAGCTGCGCCGGATGCTTAAAACCGGCTTTAAATGTATAATACAGAAGAGCATGATACTGCTCATCTGTAAGCTTTGGGCTTATATCTCTGTCTGCTTTTGTCGCAAGATCGGACGCTCTCTGTTCTCTTTCTAATATCATTTTTCGTGTCTCCCTTTAGGCATAATATTTTAAAATGCTGTATTGTTTACTCTCTAGGTGTGCCCCTCCAGTCGATTTTTTGACCGCATCCATGACAATAATTCGCCAGTCTCGCTGCATTTGGTCCCCATCCAAACGGGTACCACAACTGGAACATGTATACAGCGTACCTTTTTTTACATCATGCAAGGCTCCAAGTGGATGAGCCTCTATTCCTTTTTGAGTGCTCTCTTTGCAACTTCCAGCGCTCCGTAAACTTTCTTTACTTCATCCTCTGTTCCATTTATTTTAACATTCATTTTCTGTATTACCTGTAATGCCTCATCTTCCATCATCTGACATACACCTCCGTATTTCGTTTTACAAAAAAAATCCATTCATCTTCCTCACTTTCTCTGTAATGTTTTATATAAACAGGGAAAGTCTCTCCGTAGACATTCCCCTGATCATATCAATCTCAGGGCAATGCCCACTCATTTTAAATTATTCTACTCCTGCCACTAATGCCAAATCCACGCTCCAGACACTTCCTGATCCAAACGATCTGTTTTCGATAACCAATAATGTACAATATTATCTTACCATAATTAAAACAACGTCTCAAGATTCCTCCGATATTTGGCCATTACTCTGTACCTTGTATCAACCTGCTATAAGTATGGATATGGGTAATTGAATTAAACAGCTTTTCGTTGAAGAGTTCGTCCAAATAAATATAAATTTCATTTATGTCATATTATAATTTTTGACTTCCTATCGTTCA
>ENA-OQJH01001398-OQJH01001398.1-human-gut-metagenome-genome-assembly--contig:-NODE-1398-length-10116-cov-1.975773_pt1 | contig 10116 bp, 18 predicted proteins | sample MGYA00242597_ERZ504763 | MGnify/ENA primary metagenome ERZ504763 (study PRJEB26092, sample SAMD00036359) | human gut metagenome | host: Homo sapiens | study: EMG produced TPA metagenomics assembly of... | reverse complement strand
TTTTAAATCTTCCATATCTTTCGGTCCGTTTATAATCGGCTTCAAAATTGGATATTTTTTTTTTTAAACTGTCAAAAGAAAAAGCGCAGAGAATCAAATACTGCATTAAAAAATGTGATTTATTAGTGGAAACTCATTAAAAATATCTACTTTTGCAGTTCGATAACAACAGTATTAATTTGAATTATGATCAACAGAGTTCTTATTCGTCTTAAGATTATACAGATAGTATATGCCTATTATCAGAATGGCAGCAAAAATCTAGACTCAGCGGAGAAAGAGTTATTCTTTAGTCTTTCAAAGGCGTATGACCTTTACAACTATTTGCTAATGCTGATGATAGCATTGACAGAGTATGCACAAAAACGTATTGATGCGGCAAAAGCTAAATTGGCACCTACGAAAGAGGAGTTGTATCCCAACAGGAAGTTCGTAGATAACAAGTTTATTGCTCAATTGGAAGTCAATAAACAATTGTCCGAGTTTATAGCCAATCAGAAAAGAACCTGGACAAACGACCAGGACTTATCAAAGAGCTTTATGAGAAATTGTAGAAACCGATATCTATAAAGATATATGGCTTCTGATGACAACTCATACGAAGCTGATCGTGAACTGTGGAGAAAAATCTATAAGACATACATCTTCAATAATGATTCTCTTGACCAGGTATTGGAAGACCAGAGTCTGTACTGGAATGATGATAAAGAAATTGTAGACACGTTCGTCTTGAAAACAATCAAACGCTTTGATGAAAAGAAGGGGGCCAACCAGGAACTGCTTCCGGAATTTAAGGATGACGAAGATCAGGAGTTTGCACGTCGTCTGTTCCGTCGCACCATTTTGAATTCTGACTATTACCGTCATTTGGTGAGTGAGAATACAAAAACTGGGATTTGGACCGCATCGCATTTATGGATGTAATCATTATGCAGACTGCATTAGCAGAAATTCTTAGTTTCCCGAACATTCCGGTCAGTGTTTCGTTAAATGAATATGTAGAGATTGCGAAGTTGTATAGCACAGCTAAAAGCGGTAGCTTTATCAACGGTACGCTGGATGGAATAGTTAATCAATTAAAAAAAAGAAGGTAAGTTGACTAAAAACTGATACCTTTGTCCATATAGTAGAAACTAAAACAGATTATTTATGAACGTATTGACTGTATTATTGCAAGCTCCTGCCGGTGCTGCCGGAGGTGGAAGTATGATGTGGATCATGCTGATAGCTATGTTTGTTATCATGTATTTCTTTATGATCCGTCCTCAAAATAAGAAGCAGAAAGAAATAGCTAATTTCCGTAAATCTCTTCAGGTAAATCAGAATGTGATTACTGCAGGTGGTATCCACGGAACAATCAAGGAAATTACTGACGACTATATAGTACTTGAGATTGCTTCTAATGTAAAGATTAAAATAGACAAGAATTCTATATTCGCTGATGCTTCAGCGGCTAGCAATCAGTCTAAATAAATAGTTGGTAAATAAATGCCTATGTTTGATCGTAGGAATATAAAATATACATATTTAAAACTATCTAAGAAAATTAAGGATTTTCTGCTCAGTGATAAGAGCAGAGAGTTCTTAATTTTTTATTTTTCTTCCTGATAGCCGGTGGATTCTGGTTGCTTCAGACGCTCAATAATGATTATGAAGCGGAGTTCTCTATCCCGGTGCGAATGAAAGATCTTCCTAACAATGTAGTGTTGACTTCGGAACCTCCTTCCGAACTTCGTGTCAGAGTGAAAGATAAAGGAACAGTGCTTCTCAATTATATGTTGGGGAAAAGTTTCTTTCCGGTCAATCTAGGTTTTCTTGATTATAAAGGAAAAGATAATCATGTGAAAATTTATGCTTCCGACTTTGAGAAAAAAATATTAAGCCAACTGAATGTATCCTCCAAAATCCTATCGATCAAGCCGGATACATTAGAATATATCTATTCCGAAGGAAAGTCCAAGCTGGTTCCTGTTCGTTTTCAGGGGAAGTGACAGCCGGACTTCAATATTATGTATCTGACACCATTTGTAAGCCGGACTCTGTATTGGTTTATGCTCCGGAAGGAATTTTGGATACTATAACAACTGCATATACTCAAAATATAACTTTGGAGAATATATCCGATACAACCCGGCGACGAATTCCGCTGACTTCTGAAAGAGGAGTGAAGTTTGTTCCGGCTTCAGTAGAAATGACTTTCCCGGTGGATATTTATACGGAGAAAACGGTCGAAGTGCCATTACATGGAGTTAATTTTCCGGCAGATAAGGTGTTACGTACTTTTCCTTCCAAAGTTCAGATTACTTTTCAAGTGGGGTTAAAACGGTTCCGCAGTATAAAAGCAAGCGATTTTATCATCAATATTTCTTATGAAGAATTGCTGAAGCTTGGCTCTGATAAATATACGGTTAAATTGAAATCGTTTCCAAGTGGAATAAATCAAATACGTATTGTTCCCGAGCAAGTGGACTTCCTGATAGAACAAATTACTTCTAATGGCGATTAAGATTGGCATAACCGGTGGTATTGGTAGTGGAAAAAGTGTTGTTTCCAGACTACTCGGAATAATGGGAATACCTGTCTATATATCAGATATAGAAGCAAAGCGAATCACACAGACAGATCCGGTGATTCGTCGGGGGCTTTGTGATCTGGTTGGTCAGGATGTGTTTCAGGGTGGAGAGTTGAATCGTTCTTTGTTGGCTTCTTATATGTTCGGTCATCAGGATCATGTGCGGAAAGTGAATGAGATTATTCATCCGCAAGTGAAAGAAGATTTCCGACAATGGGCTGCCCGGTTGAAAAGTGAACTGCTGGTGGGTATGGAGTCTGCAATACTGGTGGAGGCTGGTTTTAAGGATGAAGTTGATTTTCTGGTTATGGTATATGCGCCGCTGGAAGTGAGAGTGGAACGTGCTGTAAAGCGGGACTGTTCGTCAAGAGACTGGTGATGAAGCGTATCGAAGCTCAAATGAGTGATGAAGTAAAGAGAAGCCATGCCGATTTCGTGATAGTGAATGATGATGAAACACCGTTAATTCCACAGGTTTTGGAGCTTATTTCTTTGCTATCTAAAAATAATCATTACCTTTGCTCCGCAAAAAATAATTAATAAATAAAAGGATATATACTATGTTGAAGACTATCTTGTCTATCTCAGGTAAACCGGGATTATACAAACTTATTTCGCAAGGAAAAAATATGTTGATTGTTGAATCAGTCAATGCTGAAAGAAAACGTTTCCCCGCTTATGGTAATGAGAAAATTATCTCTTTGGCAGATATAGCAATGTACACGGACGATGCAGAAGTTCCTTTGTATGATGTGCTGGAGTCAATAAAAGAGAAAGAAAAATCAGCGCAGGCTTCTATTGATCCGAAAAAAGCGACTCCCGAACAATTGCGTGAATACTTGGCTGAAGTATTACCTAATTTTGATCGTGAACGTGTATATGTAGCCGATATTAAGAAATTGGTTGCTTGGTATAACATCTTAATTTCTAATGGAATTACAGAATTCAAACCGGAAGGAGAGATTAAGGAAGAAGAAGTTGCAGAGTAATCTGTATAGTTTATTTAATAGGAATAAAGAACATGATAATCATTTAAGGTGGTTATCATGTTTTTTTTATATAAACACTTGTAGGTTTAGGAAAAAATTAGTATTATTTGGGTAATCTTTTGCAATAATAAATATCTTCTACTTATATTGTAAATAATGATGCTTTTTATGTATCTTTGTCGCTGTTCACCATTCTTGGGAATATAGCTCGTGGATGCTGAATAACGTTTTTTTAATGTTGGGTATGGAGACAATAACAAATAAAGAAGTAAACGTCCGTTTGGACAATGAAAAAGGGACATTATGCCTGACAGGTTTGTTGGCAGGTACAATGGTATTCCTTTACGATTCACAGGGAGAACTAAGAGGCAAACATAAATTTGCTTTGCCTTCATTGACTATGGAAATACCCCAACCGGGCACTTATGTTTTGGTGATGAGTCATCCGAATTGCCAACCGGAAGTTCGGCGAATTACATATTTAGGAATATAAAAAGGGGCTGCCTAACAAGTTTCTTTTTAACGATTTCACCCCTATCAGAGTTCAAACAAACTCTGATAGGAGTGATTTTCAATTTTAGAGACTTGTTAGACAGCCCCATTCTATTTGAATGATGACTTTTAATTTCTGAATACCAATCCGTCTCCGTCAGCATCAACGATAATTGCTTTGCTTCGGTCGACTTCCTGTGATAGTAACTTCTTGGATAGATCATTCAGCAGATAGCGTTGAATAGCCCTCTTCACCGGACGAGCTCCAAATTCAGGATCATAACCCACTTGCGATAAGAAGTTCAATGCTCCTTCTGTCAATTGCAGTTCCACTCCGTTTTCGGCAAGCATTTTCTGTACTCCCTTAATTTGTAAAAGTACGATTTGCTTGATTTCTTTTTCGTTCAATGGTAAGAACATAATCGTTTCATCAATACGGTTCAGGAATTCCGGACGAATTGTCTTTTTCAACATATTCATCACTTCCTTCTTCGTTTCTTCGATTACTTCTTCCTTATTGGAACCATGCAACTTCTCCATCTGACTTTGTATATAAGAACTGCCCATATTTGAAGTCATGATGATAATGGTATTTTTGAAGTTGACCACCCTTCCTTTATTGTCAGTCAGTCGTCCGTCATCCAATACCTGTAACAGAATATTGAAGACATCCGGATGAGCTTTTTCTATTTCGTCAAACAAAACAACAGAGTAAGGTTTCCGTCGTATAGCTTCTGTCAACTGACCGCCCTCATCGTATCCAACATATCCCGGAGGCGCTCCGACCAGACGGGAGACACTATGTTTTTCCTGATACTCACTCATATCGATACGAGTCATCATCGTTTCGTCATCAAACAGGAACTCTGCCAATGCCTTTGCTAATTCGGTCTTACCTACGCCGGTGGTTCCCAGGAAGATAAATGACCCGATCGGACGTTTCGGATCTTGTAATCCGGCACGGCTACGGCGCACAGCATCTGCCACCGCTTCAATCGCTTCGTCCTGACCAATTACACGTTGATGAAGTTCTTCTTCCAAGTGCAACAGTTTATCTTTTCACTTTGCAGCATCTTGCTGACAGGAATACCAGTCCAGCGGGAAACAACATCAGCAATATCTTCAGCGTCTACCTCCTCCTTAATCATGGCTTTATCGCCTTGCATATCACGCAGTTGCTTTTGAGTATCTTCTATTTCTTTATCCAAAGCCTGAAGTTTACCATAACGGATTTCGGCTACTTTACCATAATCGCCTTCACGTTCGGCTTTTTCTGCTTCAAATTTAAGATTCTCTATCTCAACCTTGTTCTGCTGGATTTTATCCATCAGCGTTTTTTCACTTTGCCATTTAGCTTTAAAGGACTTTTCCTGTTCTTTGAGCTCGGCAAGTTCCTTACCGATAATTTCCAGTTTCGGTTTATCGTTTTCACGTTTGATAGCTTCACGCTCAATTTCCAGCTGCTTGATTTTACGGGAAATCTCATCCAGTTCTTCAGGAACGGAATCTACTTCCATACGCAGTTTGGCTGCGGCTTCGTCCATCAGGTCAATGGCTTTATCCGGTAGGAAGCGGTCGGTGATGTAACGGCTACTCAATTCGACGGCTGCAATGATTGCGTCGTCTTTGATACGTACGTGATGATGGTTCTCGTAACGTTCTTTCAATCCGCGAAGGATGGAAATGGTACTCAAGTTATCCGGTTCGTCCACTTGAACGATTTGGAAACGACGCTCCAATGCTTTATCCTTTTCGAAGTATTTTTGATATTCGTCGAGGGTTGTTGCTCCGATGGAACGTAGTTCTCCACGAGCTAAGGCGGGCTTTAGAATGTTGGCGGCATCCATGGCACCTTCACCTTTTCCGGCACCTACCAGCGTGTGAATCTCATCAATGAACAGAATAATATCACCTTCTGATTTCTTCACTTCATTGACAACTGATTTCAATCGTTCTTCAAATTCACCTTTGTACTTTGCACCGGCAACCAGTGCTCCCATATCCAGTGAATAAACTTGTTTGTTCTTCAGGTTTTCGGGCACGTCTCCGCGAAGAATACGATGTGCCAAACCTTCTACAATAGCCGTTTTACCGGTACCCGGTTCACCAATCAGAATCGGGTTGTTCTTTGTACGGCGGCTCAATATCTGTAATACCCGGCGGATTTCTTCATCACGTCCGATTACGGGATCCAGTTTTCCGCTACGGGCAGCTTCGTTCAGGTTGATAGCATACTTTTCCAATGATTGATAAGTATCTTCACTGGATTGTGATGTAACCTTTTCTCCTTTTCTCAATTCGCTGATAGCGTTGCGCAATTCTTTTTCCGTCATACCGGCATCTTTCAAGATCGTGGAGACGGTACTCTTAACAGTCAGCAATGCCAGTATGATAGCTCCAATGAAACAAACTCGTCGCCCATTTCTTTAGAATACTGTGTTGCTTTCTGCAATACTTCGTTGGATTCACGACTTAGATACGGTTCTCCGCCGGATACTTTCGGCAGGGAGTCGATTTGCTTGTCGACCACGAGAGCTACTTGCTGTCCATTCATACCAAGTTTTTGGAAGATGAAATTAGTGACGTTTTCGCCTACTTTCATTACTCCCTGCATGATGTGGACAGGTTCAATGGCTTGTTGTCCCCGGCTTTGTACCAGGTTTACGGCCTCCTGTACCGCTTCTTGAGATTTAATGGTAAAATTGTTAAAGTTCATATCTTTGTTCTCCTTTCTTATTTCACGTTTTTAATAACACCTAAAGGGGCTCAAAAGATTTGCCAAGTATAAAAATATGACAAAATAGCATGAGTATTAAGGAGTTAAAGGACAAAATGACCTTTTTATCTGGATATGACTGACGAATTTACCATATACTCCACAGAATAGGATGGGCTTCAAAATAAGATGGGTTTTCAATGAAGTTTACTATTCTGTGGAGAAACGATTGTTAGAAGATTCTTATCGGGAAGTCTCTAAGCTCTCTTTCTACTTTTTTTGCATTAAATTTGTGTGCGTTGAAATTCTTTCCCAACCATTCCCGATATTCTTTTGCAGCTTTTGAGTGTGGTTGTTTTAATGCCTCCAACATCTCTTGGTAACCATATATTCCTCCGCAATCTTCGGGCGGACATGCATTTGCTCCGTCTATGAGAAAGACGCCTTGTGTTTCGTCCTTTTTATATGCTTGTTGTGATTCCAGGGTAATCCGATGCATCCAGCTATCTCCGAAATCATATTCATATTTAATATGTGAGCCTTTTCGGGTAAGGATCTCTCCTAAAGAGAGCGAGTAGGAGTTGACTGTTTTAACGGGATCAAACAAAAAATCGTCATCGGATTCTTCGGTTGTATATATTGTTTTCCCTTTTTGAAACAGATGCATGTGATAGCCTTCCCAACCCATTGCGGTATTTATGACATCCGCAAAACTTTCCAGACGGATGTCGGAAGGGACTTCCACTATACGATATATTTCCGGGTCGGAATCAATCAAAGAAATTTTATATTGAGTTTTTTAGGGGTTTGTTCTCCAATGTAGAAAGAGTTGTCGTATTCATCATCGTCAAACTCGTCATCGTATTCTTCATCAAATTCGTTATCATCAAATTCATTATTCTCATTGAAGGCAAAGAACTCATTCAATAAGTTCATTAGTTCTTCCATACTGTCCACTTCCAATCCCTTCAGTTCTGCGTGTGGCATTTCTTTTTTATCTCTTTGATTCCTTTTCTTGTTAATGTATTGGGTATTTTGAATCGTTTATAGATTTTTTCCAATATAGGCAACGTTTCTATGGCACGGATATTCATCAACGTATTTGTGATATAGTCAATTATCGCGATATTATTATCTTCCCCACGCTCAAACTGATCGTAATAAGAATTCAATAATTGGCAGAACCAGTTAATAATTTCCAATCTTCGTTCAGGGTTGGTTATGGCAATTTGTGCGACAGCACTACAAATATCTTCTTTTCCGAAAGGAGCGATTCCGTCTTCATTCATGAAACTAAGTAGCAAAGGCAATTGGTGCTGCCCGAGTTGGTAAATGATGGCAATGGTGGCTTCATCCTGTACGAGGTGGCAGTAGGAAGCGAGGAAAGTCGGACTTTGCCGCATTATTTCCAAGATGATATTTAAAGAAGATTCCATTCGGTAATGTTCCATTGCCCAGTAGATATACCATAACTTAAAAGGCCTGTCTTCTTCTTTTGCGTTTTCGAGAGGTCCTTGATAATGGATAAATAGATGCAGGATAAAGTTGCGCAAATCTTTTTCTAATTCGGCAGCGGGTACTGTCGTGCAATCTTTTTTAAACTCGTCAAATGGGTAGTCTTTGCATGTCTGCATATCCCAAAGCCTTTGCAGGTAAGCTGCAATGGGGGTTGCTTCCGAGCTATAGTCCGGATGCTGATAGTGATAGAAAGTTTCTTCCATTTGTTGGTAGATTTTTTCTAATCCGTTATTGCTTAATATATCTATCACTTCTTGTTGTTCTTCGGGTGTAAACAAGTTTAATACTTCAGTCATAATCGCATCGAGATCAATCGAAGTTTGGTTCTTTTTCTTATTCATTATCGTGTCATTTAATAAATTTGTCAATTTTCTCCAAAGGTACACCTCTTTATTGAGTAATAGCCTGATAATTTCTCTTTTTTTTAAATATTCTTTCCGGAGAAGATAAGAAAGTTTATCTTTGCCCTATAGTAGAGAGTAAATCTGTTTTCTAATTGATGACTAATGATATGAATGATAAACCACAAATAAAATTATCAGAGACAGTGGTGCTGATTGATGCCGCTTTCCTGAATTTTGTAATTACGGATATGAAGAGATACTTCGAAGAGACTTTGCAACGTTCTTTACAAGAGATCGATCTTTCGATGTTGACTACCTATCTGACTTTGGATGCAGGGATTGCGGAAGGAAAAAATGAAGTGCAGTTTCTTTTTGTTTATGATAAAGAGTCAGGTAATCTTGCGCATTGTCGGCCTTCTGACTTGGAGAAAGAGTTGAATGGAGTTGCTTTTCAAAGCCCTTATGGAGAATATTCGTTTGCCAGTGTTCCGTCGGAAGGGATGGTGTCGAGAGAGGACTTGTTTTTAGACTTATTATCCATTGTAGCCGATTCGGCCGATGTGAAAAAAATGATTCTGGTATCTTTCAATGAAGAATATGGAAAGAAAGTGACTGATGCTTTGAATGAAGTACAGGGCAAGGAGATTGTCCAATTCCGAATGAACGAACCGGATACTCCGGTAGCTTATAAATGGGATATGTTGGCTTTTCCTGTCATGCAGGCATTGGGAATCAGAGCCGATGAATTATAGCCCTAGCTACCCATTCCAGTCATTAATCGCTAATCACTAATAAGTTAATCACTATTTTCCATGTCCGATTTTCGTTTAAAAGTATTTCAGAGCGTGGCGAAGAATTTAAGTTTCACGAAGGCTTCGCAAGAGCTGTTTGTCAGTCAGCCTGCTATCACTAAGCACATTCAGGAACTGGAAGCTTATTATCAGACTCGTTTGTTCGATCGTCAGGGCAGTAAGATCTCGTTGACTAAGTCCGGAGAACTATTATTGAAACATAGCGAAAAGATTTTGGACGATTATAAACAGTTGGAATATGAGATGCATTTGTTGCATAATGAATATATCGGCGAACTGAAACTGGGTGCCAGTACTACGATTGCGCAATATGTACTTCCTCCTTTGTTGGCGGATTTTATAGCCAAGTTTCCACAAATCAATCTTTCTTTGATTAATGGAAATTCCCGGGGAGTGGAAGCTGCTTTACAAGAACATCGGATTGATTTGGGATTGGTTGAAGGAATCTTCCGTTTGCCTAATCTGAAGTATACTCCATTTTTGCAAGACGAACTGGTTGCTGTGGTTCATACCCATAGTAAATTGCTGTTTCGGATGAGATCGCTCCGGAAGATTTGCCAAATATCCTTAGTTTTGCTGGGAGGAGAGGTTCAGGAACGTTGGATGTGTTTGAACGTTCCCTGTTACGCCATAATTTGAAACTTTCTTCTTTGAATGTATTGATGTATCTCGG
>ENA-OQJH01001397-OQJH01001397.1-human-gut-metagenome-genome-assembly--contig:-NODE-1397-length-10118-cov-1.780402_pt1 | contig 10118 bp, 13 predicted proteins | sample MGYA00242597_ERZ504763 | MGnify/ENA primary metagenome ERZ504763 (study PRJEB26092, sample SAMD00036359) | human gut metagenome | host: Homo sapiens | study: EMG produced TPA metagenomics assembly of... | reverse complement strand
CAATTCCGGATGAAGGAGAAATGCCGCTGATTTTTGTTAGGCAACACCTACAATTTTTCCTCTACTTCAGCAAGTATTTCCACATCATCCCCGACAGATTCAATATATGGAGCACGAATAAATTCCATCGGATATGTTCCGATTCCTTTAATCCCGCCTTCGTAATAGAAGCTTCCAAGCTGTCTTCCGTAAGCATTTCTCTTTACAGTAACAGGTAAGGTCGCAAAACCACGTTTCTCATCATTAGAGACATTCTGTGCCAGTAAGATTAATCCCGCACAGGTCGCTAAAACTGGAAGTCCTTCTTCTATTTTTTCCTTTAAAGGTTCGAACATGGAGAGTTCTTTTAAAAGTCTGCTCTGTACGGTACTTTCGCCGCCCGGCAGAACAAGGCCATCAAAATCCTGCTCTAAATCTTCAGCCTTTCTAAGCTCTACTGTCTCTGCTCCAAGTCTCTGTAATGCTTTTTCATGTTCTATAAAGGCCCCCTGGACCGCAAGTACCGCAATCTTCATTTTATTTTCCTCTCTCTGCCATTAATAACTGAATCTCGCTCTCGTTGATACCAACCATAGCCTCTCCTAAGTCTGAGGAAAGTTCTGCGAGCATCTTTGCGTCTTTGTAGTTTGTAACTGCCTTTACAATAGCATCAGCTCTCTTCTTTGGATTACCGGACTTAAAGATACCAGAACCAACGAATACACCTTCTGCACCAAGCTGCATCATTAAGGCTGCATCGGCAGGAGTTGCAACACCGCCGGCTGCAAAGTTAACAACTGGAAGTCTTCCTGTATCGTGTACTTTTAATACCAGTTCATAAGGAACTCTTAATTCTTTTGCTACTTCAAAAAGCTCATCCTGTCTCATAGATGTGATACGTGCGATTTCACGATTCATCATACGCATATGACGTACAGCCTGTACAACATCACCTGTTCCTGGTTCCCCTTTTGTACGAATCATAGAAGCACCTTCGTTGATTCTTCTAAGAGCCTCACCTAAATCTTTTGCTCCACATACAAATGGAACTTTGAACTGTTTTTTATCAATATGATATACATCGTCTGCTGGGGAAAGTACTTCACTCTCATCGATGTAGTCAATCTCAATTGCCTCAAGAATCTGTGCTTCTGCGAAATGACCGATACGGCATTTTGCCATAACCGGAATAGAAACCGCTTCCTGAATTCCACGAATCATCTTAGGGTCGCTCATTCTGGAAACACCACCGGCTGCACGAATGTCGGCTGGGATTCTCTCTAATGCCATAACGGCACAAGCTCCAGCTTCTTCAGCAATCTTTGCCTGCTCCGGAGTCGTAACGTCCATGATTACGCCGCCTTTTAACATCTGGGCAAGTTCCTTGTTTAATTCATACTGTTTTTCTGCATTATTATTCATGATAAAACTCCTTTCAGCTTGAAGGTATAATAGTAGAGGAAACAGACGGAAATTTTATACAGCAGGACAGCTTTGGATTTTGCCCCATGCTAAAACGTTCCATTTTGCCCAGTAAAGCAGTTTCTTGAGAAATAAGCCTCCCAAGAAACTATGGTCAAAATTCCACAGCATGGCAGGCTAAAATCCAAGCTGTCCTGCTGTATAAAATTTCCTGTTCATTGGCTTCTTCTTGTACCTTCAAATTGTTTATTCCCTGAAAGAATCATTCTGATAGGAATCCTACAGTAAAATCATAATACTTATATGCAGAAAAATTCCTTCAAGGAACAAATAATTTAGCGTCTGTATTGACTGTGTTAAATTTTGCATCTGTCCGTATAGTACAGCAAAAATGACCATATTGAAATATCCAATTTAGATATAGTCAATATGGTCAGTTTGGTATTAATATTTTGTTTTTCTGAGTTTTCCTAGTAGTTTACTATGGTCAGTTTAGAAGGTCACAGTAATCGTTGTTCCCTTGCCAACTTCGCTCTCTAAGTTTAGCTGTGCATCGTGCAGCGCAACGATATGCTTTACGATAGCAAGACCCAATCCTGTTCCCCCAGTCTGTTTGGAACGGCTTTTGTCTACTCGGTAGAAGCGCTCGAACACTCGCTTCTGGTGTTCTTTGGAAATTCCGATTCCGGTATCTGCCACACTGATATATGGGTGGCCTTGTGAGCTGTCCACTCTGACCTTTACGCTTCCGTTCTTTTTATTGTAACGAATGGCATTGGCACAAAGATTATTGATCAGTTCGTTAATCATCTCGCGATTTGCGGTGATTTCCTGATGGCCTCCCTCATAAGTTATGGTAACATCGTTTTTCTCGGCATAGATTTGCATATTTTCTACGCAAAGCTGTGCTTCTTCGAAAAGATCAAATTTCTCTACAAGAAGCTGTGTATTGGAGCTATCAAGCTCCGAAAGACGGATGATATCATTAATGAGAGAAAGCAGGCGTCGGGCATTTTTCTCTATTTTCTGTGCAAAGCTGCCGATTTCTTCTGGCGGTACCATTCCATTTTCCATAAGTTCGGCATAGCCGGATATGGCGGTAAGCGGTGTTTTTAGTTCATGCGAAACATTGGCGGTAAAGTCCTGGCGCATTCTCGCACTTTTTAAAATGTCCGCATGCTGCGCTCGAATAGTTGCTGCAAATGGTGCAAGTTCTTTATATGCCGGTGTAATGGAAAAATCATTAATATCCACTGCCATCTGCTCAATTGGCTTTACCAGATTCTTTGTCATAAAGTGTGCCAGTATAATGCACAGAATCATCATCACAAGTATTGTTGCCGCTATAATCGGAAAAATTTTCCCTCCAACTGTCCATATATTACTTGCTTCCCTGGCAACTCGGAGGACAGAGCCATCATTTAATTTTATGGCATAATAAAATGTATTCGTTCCCATTGTTGCAGATTGACGAACAGCACTTCCATCTCCTCTTTTAAATGCATTCTTTACTTCTGGACGACTCATATGGTTATCCATAGTTCCGACATCGGCATCGTTATCATAAAGAACCGTTCCATCTGATGAAATCCACGTCACACGCAGTTCCCGGTAATCCATATGTATTGCCTTTTCGTTCCCTGAATGAAATTCCTGTATTTTTTAATACAATAGCATTGGCGCTAAGATCATCCTGTACCTGTGTTTGAAATAAATCATAAAATACAAATAGCATGACTAGCATCGTAGAAATAATCGCAATAATCGAGATACTGATTAATTGCACATTAATCTTTCTTCTCATAAAAAGTCCCCTATTCCATAACATACCCAACATTTCGCACCGTCTTAATATGTCTGCTGCTGTCTCCCAGCTTCTTACGGAGTGTCTTGATATGCATATCAACGGTTCGGGATTCGCCTTCAAATTCGGTATCCCACACACGCTCCATGATTTTTTCTCTGGTAAGAACAATTCCAGCGTTGTGCATAAGAAGTTTTAAAAGTTCGTATTCCTTGTAAGTCAGCTCAATTCCCTTATTATCAACATAAACGACATGACGCTCATTATCTAAGAAAATGTCTCCGATTGTCATATATTTATCGTCCGACTGCTCTAAAGTACGACGCAGAATCGCTTTTACTCTTGTAATAAATTCGATAATGGAAAATGGTTTCTTAATATAATCGTCCGCTCCGATATCGAGTCCCCTTACCATGTCAATCTCGGAAGTTTTTGCAGTTACCATGATAACCGGCAGCTTCTTTGTGGCAGGATTCTGGCGAAGCTTCTTCACAATTTCATAACCATCTTCATCTGGAAGCATGAGGTCAAGAATCGCAAGGTCTGGCAGTTTTTCTTCTAACTTTTTGTAGAAATGTGCCGCATCGTCAAACTGTTCTACGCTATGCCCGCTGTTCTTTAATGCGATTGCCTCAATCTCCTGAATATTTGTGTCGTCCTCCACTATATAAATATTTGCCATAATTATTTTCCTCCATGTTTACTCTCCGGCAAAGCGTATTTCTCACTAAGCTCCATATATTCATGTCGAAATTCTTCACTGTCTTCTTCTTTTAGTATATCAAGATATTCATGGGTGTCAAACCCACCCTCATCAACCTGTAACAGACATACTGCAATATTGGAACAGTGGTCTGCGGCACGCTCAAAGTTTGTGGAAATATCTGAAAGAACAAATCCAAGTTCGATGGTACACGTTCCTGTTCTAAGACGGTTAATATGTCTCTGCTTTTCCTCTTTGTTCAGTGCATCTACAACCTGCTCTAACGGTTCTACTTCTTTGGCAAGGCCAGTATCTCCTGTCTCAAAGGCAAGTACCGCCCTGTCGATAATGTCACGAATCGCATTGGAAAATACAAGAAGTTCCTGCTTTGCCTTGTCTGAGAACTGCAGATTCTTTTTGTTCATTTCCACAGCGGCATCACGAATGTTTACCGCATGATCAGAAATACGCTCAAAGTCACCGATACAATGAAGAAGTACCGATAAAATACGACTGTCCTTTACAGAGAGGTCTCGTTCACTCAGTTTAACAAGATAAGTACCGAGGGCATCTTCATACTGGTCAATCTGATTTTCTAACTTCTCTACTCTCGCAGATGTTTTTCATCGTATTCTTTTAACAGATCAATCGCAAGATTCATTGCCTTTTTGGACTTTCTTGCCATATTGATGGCTACGCCACGACATTCTTCCATCGCAAAACCTGGCTTGTCTAAGAAACGCTCGTCTAATCTTGCAAGATCTGGATTGATTTTCTCTTCTTCCATCTCTTCTACTTCAGATCCTTTATCTGGAATTGCAAGAATTGCCATTTTCTCAAGAAGATTTGCAAATGGGAATAACAGGATCGTTGCGCCGATATTAAACAAACTATGAATAACAGCGATGCCTGCCGGACTTGCTGCAGTATTTAAAAACTGAAAATGAACAAATACATTTAAAGTATAAAAAACAACCATAAAGATTATTGTTCCAATAATATTAAAGAAAAGATGTACTGCGGCTGTTCTTTTTGCATTTTTACTTGTACCAATACTGGAAATGATCGCTGTTACACAAGTACCGATGTTCTGTCCCATAATGATTGGTAATGCTGTACTGAAATTAACCGCTCCAGTCGCACAAAGTGCCTGTAAAATACCGACAGATGCAGAAGAACTCTGAATTACTGCGGTAAGAATCGTACCTGCTAACAATCCAAGAATCGGGTTAGAAAACATCGTGAGAATTCCTGTGAACTTCTCATTATCCGCAAGAGGAGCTACCGCACCACTCATCGCTTCCATTCCGTACATCAGAATCGCAAATCCCAGAAAAATACCACCAATATCTTTCTTTTTCTCATCTTTTGTAAACATAATAAATATTATGCCTACTATAGCAAGAATAGGGGAAAATGAAGATGGCTTTAACATTTTTAATATAAAGCTGCTTCCCTGAATCCCGGTAAGACTTAACAGCCAGGATGTGATGGTTGTACCAATATTCGCACCCATAATAATGCCGACAGCCTGATTCAGTTTCATAATCCCTGAGTTTACAAAACCAACAACCATTACTGTTGTTGCAGAGGAAGACTGGATTACTGCCGTAACACCAGCTCCTAATAATACCGCCATAATTCGTTTTGAAGTCAGTTTTTCAAGAAGACGTTCCATACGGCCGCCGGACAGCTTCGAAAGCCCTGCGCCCATCGCCTCCATACCATAAAGGAATAACGCCAATCCTCCTATCATTGATAAAAATACCAAAAATATCCATACTCTCTCCTCCATTTTATATTTTACATATGTAGAGCAATTCTCATTTTTGCCGCACAATTCTTTTGTATTATTTTACAGAATTGCTATAGTATAACCACGAACCACCTATCGGATTCGCGGGTCAGTTTCATACTAGAAAGAGATTTTACTTTTTTCACACCTCATTTTTACGTTAGCAAAATAAAATTTACCTTTCTAATATCTAGTTTTTACGTTAACATACCTATGTAAAATCCGAAGAGAGTACTATGTAAAGTTTATGTAAAATTATTTCTTTTTTCGACATGCACTATCAAATATTTCTAAATATACAAAAAAAGAGCAACGATGACTCCAGGGCACGAAACCTGTTTTCGTATCGTTGCTTTTCCATATTTATTTATGCTATCTTTTCCTTATCCCGCAATCTGTCCTGTAATGGAAAATATAACCCATTCTGCGATATTTGTCGCATGGTCTCCGATTCTTTCAAAATATTTTGTAACCATCAGAAGGTCTACTGCCTGTTCCCCTTCGTCAGCATGATTTCTGATAAGTTCAATCAATTCCTGTTTTACTTCCTCGAAAAGATCATCAATCACATCATCGTGTGCAATGACTTTCTGTGCCTTATCCAAATCTTTTTCTACATAAGCCTCCAGGCTCTGGATAAGCATGACCATTGTCTCTCTTGCCATTTCTTCAATGTGGTCTAACTTTTTAACGTATGTTTCTCTGAGAGAACAATTGCCAGTTCTGAAATATCTGTCGCATGGTCACCGATTCGCTCCATATCTGTTACCATCTTAAGAGCTGCTGAAATATTTCGAAGATCTCTTGCTACTGGCTGCTGCTGTAACAAAAGACGTAAGCATAAATCTTCGATTTTTCTTTCTGTACGATCGATTTCTTCATCACCTGCCATTACCTTTTGGGCAAGTTCTACATCCTGTTGCATTAATGCTTTTACAGCATCTCCAATGGATTCCTCAATCATTGTTCCCATGTTGATCATTTCCTTGTTAAGCTGTTTCAGCTGTTCATCAAAACGAATACGCATATCAACCAAACCTCCCTGTGATGTAATCCTCTGTACGTTTGTCCTTTGGCATAGAGAATAATTCGTCTGTCTTTCCTGCCTCAATAATTTCCCCTAACAGAAAGAAAACAGTTTTGTCGGAAATTCGTGTTGCCTGCTGCATGTTATGAGTTACCATTACAATTGTGTAATTTTTCTTTAATTCCTGTGCCAGCTCTTCGATTTTAATGGTGGATATCGGATCAAGTGCAGATGTTGGTTCATCCATCAATAATACTTCTGGTTTTACAGCTAATGCTCTTGCGATACAAAGTCTCTGCTGCTGTCCGCCGGATAAGCCTAACGCACTCTTTTTCAGACGGTCCTTTAACTCATCCCAGATAGCAGCTCCCCTTAATGCTTCTTCTACAATCTGGTCAAGTTTTGCTTTGCTTCGGATTCCGTGTGTTCTTGGCCCGTAAGCTACGTTATCATAAATACTCATTGGGAATGGATTCGGTTTCTGGAATACCATACCAACTCTTTTTCTTAAAAGATTGACATCTAAATCTCTGTAAATATCTGTTCCGTCCAATGTTACCTGACCGGTAATCTTACATCCCTCTACTAAGTCATTCATACGGTTTAAAGATTTTAATAAAGTAGATTTACCACAGCCGGATGGTCCGATGAATGCGGTAATCTCTTTTCCTGTATATTTAAAGAGATATCTTTTAATGCATGAAACTGCCCATAATACAGATTCAGGTCATCAATCATCATTTATTTGCCAAGATATTGTCCTGCCTTTCTGAAAAATATCATAAATATCGTTTTGTGTTTTGCCTTTTTTATTATGCTTTAGAAATTTTCTTTGCAATAAAGGAAGATAATGTATTGATTCCGATAACAAGTATCAGTAAGATTACTGCCGTTGCGTAAGCCTGATTTACATGAAGTCCCTCATTTGCAAGTAAGTACATGTGTACTGCTAATGTTCTTCCTGATGAAAATGCACTGTTTGGAATCTTTGCTACGGTACCTGCTGTGTAAATTAATGCTGCTGTCTCTCCCACGATTCTTCCTGTTGCAAGAATAACACCAGAAAGAATTCCTGGTACGGCTGCTGGAAGAACGATTTTAAAGATGGTTCTAAGTTTTCCTGCACCAAGTCCAAAACTGCCTTCACGGTAAGAATCTGGTACGGATAATAATGCTTCTTCTGTTGTTCTTAAAATAACTGGAAGAATCATGATTGCTAATGTAAATGCACCTGCAAGAATTGAGAATTTCCATTTTAATGCCGTTACGAAAAATAACATACCAAATAATCCATATACGATAGATGGAATACCTGTTAACGTTTCTGCTGTTACACGGATAACCTTTACTAATTTGTTACCTTTTTTTGCATACTCTACAAGATAGATTGCGGATCCGATTCCAAAAGGAACAGCCAGTAACAGAGATATCCCTGCCATAATTACGGTATTGATTGCTGCCGGGACTACCGAACAGTTTTCTGAAGTATATGTCCAGGAAAATAAATCTGCATTAATATACGGGATACCATTTACTAAAATATACAAAATTAAAAATACAAGTGCTGCAATTGTTGCAACTGCAGATAAAACGACGAGCAACATAACAAGAAAAGAACCTGGTGTCCTTTTATAAGACTTTAATCTGTCACTTAATGTCAGATGGTTCATAGGAGCTTCGTTCATCATAGCGCTTGATTTTACTGCCTGCTGAATATTTTCCATTTTATTTACTCATCTCCTATCTACTCTTTTTCTGAACGCATTTTTATAATAGAAAATGCGAGGTTAATAATAAGGATAAACACGAACAATACAACACCTGTTGCAATTAACGCTTCTCTGTGAAGACCTTCTGCGTACCCCATTTCAATTACAATATTCGCTGTCAGGGTACGAACACCCTTTAAAATACCATTTGGTACTCTTGCCTGATTACCGGCTACCATGATAACCGCCATTGTTTCACCAATCGCACGGCCTACACCAAGAATAATTCCTGCAAAGATACCAGACTTTGCTGCTGGTAAAACAGCTCTGAAAACACTTCTCTCATGTGTTGCGCCAAGTGCCAGAGAACCTTCATAATAACTTCCCGGTACGCACGAATCGCACTCTCAGATACACCGATAATTGTTGGGAGAATCATAATCCCTAAAAGAATCGAAGCTGCTAAAATACTGCTTCCTGTACCACCAAAGTTGTAACGGATTGCTGGCACGATCATTACCATACCAAAGAAACCATATACTACAGATGGAATACCTGCTAAAAGCTCTACTGCCGGTTTTACACCTTATATATTTCCGGTCAATACCATGCCAGAAAAACAGCGGTAAGTAATCCAATCGGAACACCAATGATAATTGCTCCTACTGTAACATAGATACTTCCAAGAATCATCGGGAAAATACCATAAATATCATTTCCCGGTTCCATGTAGTACCAAGAAGAAAATCGGCAAAGCGATTTCTTCATCGCCGGTATTCCGTTTGCGAAAAGGAATACACATATTAATGCTACAGCGAGAATGGAGACACAGGCAGCGAGGAGGAAAACGATTTCCATGATTTTTTCTTTAGATTTTGCCATGTCTGCCCACTCCTTTATTTTGTGATATCACTCCATGATGTTGTTTCACCAGTGAAGATTGATTTTACCTGATCTGTGGATAATTCATCTACAGAGCTTTCATTATTTACGATAACTGCGATACCATCTTTGGCAATTGTCTTACCCTCTACACCCTGAGCTGTCTCATCATCTTTTAAGTCTCTGGATGCCATACCAATGTCATAAGAACCTTCTACTGTAGAAGAAACACCTGTTGTACTATCTGTTGTCTGAACGTCTACCTGTATGTTTGTATTTGCCTCACTATAAGCTTCTACTAATTTTTCCATTACAGGAGATACGGAGGAAGAACCACCAACAACTACTTTACCTTTTGCATTGCTTGCCTGGTAAGCTGCTGCACCTTCGTCAACTGGAATATATCCGTTATCTTCAATAATCTTCTGTCCGTCTGCACTCATGATGTAATTTACGAAGTCATTTGCTGCATCGCTTGCTTTCTTTCCTAATACAATGTTGAAAGGTCTTACTACTTTGTAGCTACCGTTCTTTACATTATCTACAGAAGCTTCTGCACCATCAATCTTTACAGCTTTTACTGTATCATTTAAAGAACCGAGGGAAATGTAACCGATTGCATTGGCATCATTTGCTACGGAAGACATCATTACGGAAGTACTATTTGTGATACTTGCCTCGTCTGTTGTCTTATCTACTTTTTCTCCGTTTTCTTCTTCTTCGATACCAAACAGTTCGATGAAAGCTCCTCTTGTTCCGGAACCGTCTTCTCTTGACATTACAGTGATTGCTGCATC
>ENA-OQJH01001396-OQJH01001396.1-human-gut-metagenome-genome-assembly--contig:-NODE-1396-length-10122-cov-1.325963_pt1 | contig 10122 bp, 17 predicted proteins | sample MGYA00242597_ERZ504763 | MGnify/ENA primary metagenome ERZ504763 (study PRJEB26092, sample SAMD00036359) | human gut metagenome | host: Homo sapiens | study: EMG produced TPA metagenomics assembly of... | reverse complement strand
TTTTCTTTTCTCATGCTGCCTCCGAACATCAATTCTGAATCACAAGTAACAAAAAACCTTGGATGTGGATTTGTCCCCAATCATACCACATCCAAGGCTTTTTGAACACTAGAAGTTCATTTCTCTTATTCAAAGGCTGGGCGTATCGTTACTGTCGAAAAAACACTTTTACCATATCTGTTTCCTCTTATTTCTGTCCGTAGTAGGCATTCGCACCATGTTTTCTGTAATAGTGCTTGTCCTGTAATTCCTGTGGAGCAGGCTTCACATCCGGATTGATAATCTCACAGCGTGCAGCCATCTTGCAACCTCTTCTGCCACTACCGCATTATGAACTGCTTCGTGCGCATCCTTGCCCCATGTAAATACGCCGTGATTCTTGCAGAGGACTGCCGGAACTGCCAGATAATCCTTTGCTTTTCTCTCAAATTCATCTGCGATCAGAACACCTGTATTCTTCTCATATGCTTCTTCGATTTCTTCCTTTGTCAAATTCCGCACACATGGAATCTCTCCGTAAATATAATCAGCGTGCGTTGTTCCATAACATGGAATATCTCTTCCTGCCTGTGCCCAGCTGGTTGCCCATGTGGAATGTGTATGGACCACTCCGCCGATTTTCGGAAACCGGTTGTAAAGAACCACATGTGTCGGCGTATCCGAAGACGGATTGTATCTTCCCTCCACTTTATTTCCATTCAGATCTACCACAACCATATCATCCGGAGTCAGTTTGTCATATTCTACACCGCTTGGCTTGATCACAAACAATCCGCTCTCCCAGTCGATCCCGCTGACATTTCCCCAGGTAAAAGTGACAAGTCCGTATTTCGGAAGCAGCATATTCGCTTCATACACTTCTTTTTTTAACTGTTCCAGCATTTTTCATTTCCTCCCCATCTACTTTTCAAACGTATACATCTTTTTCCACAGCCGCTCTTTCACCGCATCGGAGGCGAACGCCGCCTCAATGGCATTTTTTGTCATCTGCACTTCTTGTTCTCTGGTCACTGCATACTGTTCTCTGAGAAACGCAAACTCTTTTTCCAGCGTTGTCTGGCTGACCATCCGGTTATCCGTATTGATCGTGACCAGAAGATTTTCCTTAAGAAACTCCTGAACAGGATAATCGGCCGGATCCTTCACCGCTTTTGTCTGCATATTGCTGAGCGGACACATCTCGATTCCAATGTGTCTGTCTCTGCAGTTCCGGATCGCTTCTTTCTGCCCGCGAAGCGCAATTCCATGACCCACTCTGGAAGCACCGCACTGCACTGCATCCAGAATATTCTGCACACTGCCGCACTCACCTGCATGAAGTGTGAATGGCATCTCCATCCGTTTTACTTCCGCAAACAGGTTCAATAAACTGCGACATCGGAAATGCCGCTTCATTTCCTGCCAGATCCGCTGCACAGACCCCGTTCCCAAGAAACTCTCTCGCAGCTTTTAGCATCTGTAGATTTACCTCTTCCTTCTCATGGCGCATGGCACAAACAATCACACCATAATCAATATCAAATTCCTTCTTGCCCTGCTCCATTCCCCGCAGTACAGACTCAATAACCTGCTCTGTAGACAACCCTCTCTGCCTTGAAAAAAGCGGTGCAAACCGCGCCTCTATATAATTGACATGGTCAGCCGCAGCACTTTTCATAAAATCATAGCCAGCTCGCTCCAGCCCTTTTTCTGTCTGCAGACATTCCAGCGGAATCTCAAATTTCTCCAAGTACTCTGCAAGACTCTGGCAATCCATATCCGCCTGCAGCTCTTCCAATTTTACACTTCTTCCCAGAAGTTCTTCAATACATCCCTGACTTAAGGATCCATCCAGATGACAGTGCAGATCCAGCCTGGGAAGTCTGTTTTTCCCGTCATACGCGTTTTCACTCCTCTTCTCTCAAATTTGCCGGTCCAAATCCCAATGGCAGGATCTCTTCCAGAGTTTTGCAAAACATCCACCGTTTCCGTCCTCCAGAACTATCTGAACTTTTGGGGTCACAAATTCCATCATCACCTGACGGCATACTCCACACGGCGCACAAAGTTCTCCTTTTTTACTCCCTTTTGGGCCTCCGACGATCGCAATCGCCCGAAATTCTTTCACGCCCTCTGACACTGCCTGAAAAATGCAGTTCTTTCTGCACAGTTTGTAGCACTGTATGCCGCATTTTCGATATTACATCCCAGATAAACCGTTCCGTTTTCTGCCAGAAGGGCAGCGCTACCTGAAATCCGGAGTAAGGAGCATTATGATCTTTCTTTTCCCTCATATGCCAGACGGATCAATTTCCTTCTTTTGCTTTCCATTCCAGATTCTGTTCCAAATTTAAATTCTTTTTTCATTGCGCACTCTCCTTGCACTGCTGCACATCCTACGCCAGAGTTTCTCCGATCAGACGAATCGATTCTGTGACAAGACGCTTAAAGTCCTCTGCCACTCTGTCTGCAGTCTCCTGTACTTCTTTGTGATCCAGCTTCTGCGTGGACATTCCCGCTGCCAGATTCGTGATACAGGAAATTCCACACACCTTCATTCCCATGTGTCTTGCCGCCATGGCCTCACATGCTGTGCTCATTCCTGCCGCATCTCCTCCCAGTGTTCTGCACATTCTGATCTCTGCCGGTGTCTCATAGCTTGGACCTGTAAACTGCATGTAAACACCTTCCTTAAGAGCAACACCTGTGTTTGCCCCGGCTTTGCGGATCACATCCTGCAATTCTTTGTTATACACTTCGCTCATATCCGGAAAACGAACTCCCAGTTCTTCGATATTCGGTCCGATCAGAGGGCTCGGAACTGCTGTTGTGATCTGATCTGTGATCAGCATCAGATCTCCCGGATGAAAGTCAAAATTCACACCGCCTGCTGCGTTGGTCAGCATCACAATCTTTGCTCCCAGCATTCCCATCAGACGTACCGGAAGCACCACATCCTGCATCGGGTATCCCTCGTAAAAATGCACTCTTCCTGCATTGCCACAACCGGCACACCTTCTACATAACCAAATAAAAATCTTCCTTATGCCCGGCCACAGTAGAAACCGGAAATCCTTCAATCTCCGTGTATTCCATTGTCTCTTCTACCTGCATGGTCTCTGCATAATCCCCCAGACCGGATCCTAAGATCAATGCCACTTGCGGCTGAAATTTAATTTTACTTTTTACTGCATCTGCGCATTTTACTAATTTTTCATAAATCGGATTCATCTTTCGTCCCCTTTCTATCAATGGCTCAATTAATTTGGATACCAGTGCATGAACCGCTCATACTGCCCTTCATCAATCATAAAAGGTCTTTCCGCTGCGGCTGATCAGCCCCTGCTCTTCAAACTTTTTTACCGCACGGTTCACGGTCTTTACACTTAAGCCCGAATATTCTGCCAGTTCCTGTCTTGTATTTGTAAATGTTAATTTTCCGTTTTTGCATATTTTTTATAGCGGTGTTCAAAAAAGAACCGCCAAACGATCTGTTCCCGGAACAAACATATAGGTCCGGCTGGTCACGCCCTGTTCATACAGATACTGTCCCATGATCTTGGCTTCCTGCTTCAGTGCACGGATATCCGTCCGAAGCCATCTGGCATATACATCCGCCGGAATCCGGATCGAAGTACACGGTGTAATCGTCTGCAGTGTTGCCTGATAGGTATCCATGTCCATGATCAGCTCCATGCCCCCCATTGCATGATTCCATCAAACTGCATGAAGTCATAGGCAATTCCATAGACTCTGTAATCTGTAATTTTAAACATCCCTCTTGCAATGATATGCACTGTATCCACCGGCTGATTCTCCCGGATAAACACAACATTTTTTGTCCAGTTCTACTACACGGAATGACTCTAACAACCAATCCGGAGCATTCTGAAAAAACTGCTCAATGGCCTCTTCTTCTGTCCTTTTCAGCTCCCGCATAAAAGGGAGCACTTGATATAGACGATCTGTTCCCATACATACCCTTCCTTTGTATCTGGTAAATAGTCTCCTTACTATTATAAAACAAATCGCCGAAAAAAACAGAGGTTCTTCCATTTCCGTGAAAAAAATTTCCGGCTGACATTTCAAATCTGCCAGCCGGATGCATGTACGCCATTCTTATTTGATAAGCTCTACTTTTACAACTTCTGTCGGAACACCTGTAGCGTCCTCTGCTGTCTGGTCATTTCCAACTTTAATTGTACCGTCTTTTAACTGTGCATACAGTTCATCATATTTTTCCTGTGTGAATACTTTGAATTTAGAAGTTTCCATTGGAAGTTTTACACCATCCTGAGAAGCATCCAGAGTCACTGTTTTTCCTCCCTGGAAGCTGTCATTGTAGTAGTCTTCCAGTGCACCGTAAATAGAATCTCCAAGATTCTTCATTGCGGAAGTGATGACTGTCTCAGACTCTACAGACTGTCAACGTCTACACCGATCATCACTTTGTCTGCCGTCTCTGCTGCTTTCATAACAGAGTTTCCAACTCCACCGCCACATGCAAAGATACACTCTGTTCCTTCATTGTACCATGCTGCTGCCTTTGCGTTGTTTTCCGGAGATGTCATCAAAATTTCCTACATAAGTATATTTCATTTGATATCCCTGTCTTTGAGTCCATATCTTTTGCTGCTGCATCTGCTCCCTGAATAAATCCATATCCGTAGCGGATAACTGCAGGTACCGCGATACCACCCATAAATCCAAGGTTCTTGTACCCTTCAGTCACCGCTGCATATCCAGCCAGATATCCAGCCTGCTCTTCTGCATACATGATAGACATTACATTATCTTCAATCTGTACATTTCCGTCTTTATCCTTCGGCTCTGCATCTACAAGAATAAAGCTTACATCCGGATACTTTGTCTGTGCCTCCATGATCGGATACTCAAACAAGAATCCCGGTGTTGCGATAACTTTGGCTCCGCCTTTTACAGCCAGATCGATCGCATTTAAACAAGCCTCATCAGACTTCTCTGTCGGTTTGTAATATTTGTGTGTCAGGTTATTGTCTTTTGCGTATTTCTCCAGACCTTCCCATGTTCCCTGGTTGAACGATTTGTCATCGATCGTTCCAACGTCTGTGATCAGCGCCAGTTCATAACCGCCTTTTCCACCTTTGTCTCCATCTTTGGAATCTGACCCTTCACTTCCCGGTTTCTGTACACATCCTGTCATTCCAACAACAAGTGTTGCTGCCATAAGCAGACTTAAGATTTTCTTTTTCATTTCTTCTCCTCCTTAATATCCACTGGTCTGTTCGCCCTGAATCAGTTTAATTGCAGAGCTGGTACCAATTCTATCACATCCTGCTTCCAGGAATGCTTCCATATCAGCCACTGTCTTGACTCCGCCGCTGCTTTCATTTTTACGTCCTGTCCGATATTCTCTCTAAATAAACGGATGTCTTCCAGTGTTGCTCCGGCTGTTCCAAATCCGGTAGAAGTCTTGATATAATCTGCTCCTGCCTCAGTCACAGCCTTGCACATTGCAATCTTTTCTTCCTCTGTCAGATAGCAGTCTCAATGATCACTTTTAAGATCTTATCGCCTGTAATCTTCTTGAGTGCCGCAATTTCTGCCTGTACCGCATCGTAATTTCCATTTTTCACATCGGAAATATTCACTACCATATCTACTTCAGATGCACCGTCTTCCAGTGCTTTTTTCGTCTCCGCCGCTTTCGCCTCTGTCACACTGTATCCCAATGGAAAACCTACCACTGTACAGATGTTGATCTTTTCTCCGTACGTATCATGTACCCGCTTGATATAACACGGAGGAATACACACCGATGCCGTCTGATATTCGATGGCTTCCTCACACAATTTCTGAATGTCTTCCCAAGTAGCAAATGCCTTCAGCTGTGTGTGATCCACATGCTTAAATTCTTTCTGATCCATTTTATCCGCCGCCTTTCTTAAAAATATTCTACCTGTTCTTTGGAAACCCGCGCATAAATCAGTTTTTCTTCTTCTGCCCGTGTTTCTTTCTGCGTCACTGCTGACAGATAACGCTTGGCTGCCGCCTCAAACAACTCCTCTTTTGACGCATACATGGTTGCAAGGGACTCCCCTTTTTCCACATAATCCCCTACTTTTTTGCTGAATAATGATACCAGCAGAAAAATCAATACTCACTGTCTTTTGTTTCTCTTCCAGCACCCAGCATCGCAGATGCAATTCCACAACTCTCGGTATCCATAAAGGTAATGTATCCGGATTCTTCTGCGCAGACTTCGTAAGAATATGGAGCCTTTGCAAATTTATCGGTATCCCAGATCACCGCATCGTCTCCACCTGTGCTCTGACCATAGCCGCCAGATGCTCCAGTGCTCTGCCATTTTCAATCACTTCTTTTACCATCTCTCTGCATACTTCCAGAGTTCCTTGCCCCGCCAAGTATAACATATTCGATGCCAAATGCATACATACTTCTGTCAAATCTTTTGGTCCGTTTCCTTTGAGTGTCTCCACTGCCTCGATCACTTCCAGGCTGTTTCCGATATTATGTCCCAGCGGAATGTCCATATTGGTAATCAGGCAACCGTACGTTTTCCTGCATTTCCCCAATGGAGACCATCTCTTTTGCAAGTGCCACGGAATCTTCCAGTGTCTTCATAAAAGCTCCGCTTCCAGTCTTGACATCCAACAGGATACAGTCGTTTCCGGCTGCCAGCTTTTTACTCATAATGGAACTGCGATCAGTGGAATACTGTCCACAGTCGCTGTCACATCCCGAAGTGCATACAGTTTTTTATCTGCCGGAGCCAGATTGCCGGACTGTCCGATCACACTGACTCCCGATCTTATTTACTACCTCAAAAATTCTTCTCTTGTCAGAGTCGTCCGAAGTCCGGGAATCGATTCCAGTTTATCTACAGTTCCTCCGGTATGTCCCAGACCCCGACCGGACATTTTTGCCACTTTTGCACCACATGCCGCTACAATCGGTGCAATGATCAGTGTAGTCTTGTCTCCGACTCCACCGGTAGAATGTTTATCCACCTTAGTTCCTTCAATCCCGGAAAGATCTACCATATCCCCGGAATGAGCCACTGCCAGTGTCATGGCAAGTGTCTCTTCCTCTGTCATTCCCTGAAAATACACTGCCATCAAAAATGCAGACATCTGATAATCAGGAATATTTCCCGCTACGTATTCTTCTATCAGATACTGAATCTCTTCGTGGTTTAAAGCTTCTCCGTTTCTTTTTTTCATGATCAGGTCATACATTCTCATTGTCTTGTCCCTGCCTTTCCTCGACTATCTGCTTCCCTTGTCATATGGGATTCCCTCTGCTTTCGGAGCCTGTGAATTCTTGGAGAAGAATGCCAGAACAACCAGTGTTGCAATATAAGGAATCATCTTGTATACCTCATTCGGTATGGGCAGTGTTTCAGGAATGGAATCGTAGAGTATGCACTGGAGAGTGTTTTCATGATTCCAAAGAAGAATGCTGCCATTAAAATCTTGTTGCTTCGCCACTGTCCGAAGATCAGAACCGCGATTGCCAAAAATCCGTATCCGGCTACACTTGCATTGAAGTTTGTAGAAGTCGGAACAACAAAGATCAGTCCTCCGATTCCTCCGAGTACACCGGAAATAATCACTCCGGCATAACGAATTTTGTAGACGTTGACTCCCACAGAATCTGCTGCTCCCGGATGTTCTCCACAGGCGCGCAGTCGGAGTCCGAATCTTGTGTTTTTGATCACAAATGCGGCTACCGCAAAATCAGGATTCCAATATAAGTAGAAATATAGCAATTCTGGAAAAACAAATCTCCGATTACCGGAATATCTCCCAATACCGGCACTTTATTGATATGGAATGTGTCCGTAAACTGGATCTGCTGCATTCCCTGGATCATACGTGCTGTAAAAATCGCAAAAGCCGGTGCAAAGAGGTTCAGCGCCGTACCACTGATGGTCTGATCTGCTTTCATATTGATCGAAGCAAATGCATGCAAAAGACTGAACAGTCCTCCGGTCAGTCCCGCTACCAGCATGGCGAGCAGGAACAATCCCTGACCACTTAATGTCCCCTGGAAAATATTGATAAAGAAGATCCCCGCAAAGGCTCCCATGACCATGATACCTTCCAGTGCGATATTGATCACACCGCTTCGTTCCGAATACATTGCTCCGATTGCAACGATCAGAAGCGGAATGGCAAATACATCGTCTGCTGTACAACGAAATATGCTACATTCATGACTGTCCCTCCTTCCCTGCACGATCTGTTCCTGATTTTTTCTCTGCCTTTTTCGCTTTTCTCATCTGGAATTTGTAAATGGTATTTTTGAACAATAAGGAAAGCGCTCCGCAATAAATAATTGCTGCAATGATTATATCAATGACTTCCGGCGCAAAATCAAACAGCTGCATATTGTTTCCGCCCACTGTGATGTATCCGATGAAAAGTCCGGCAAACAAAATTCCGATCGGATTGGACAGTCCAAGCAGCGCAACCGAGATTCCAGAAAATCCTTCCGGTGCGATCACGTCCAGCACCTGCATATATTTTCCGGAGTTTGCCAGATATAACAGCGCTCCGCCGAGTCCGGAAAGCGCACCTGCGATCACCATGGAAAGTACGATATTGCGCTTTTCATTGATACCTGCATACCGGCTGGCATCCGGATTCATTCCGCAGGCTTTCAGTTCGTATCCGAAAATCGTCTTATTCAACAGAATGTAAATTAAGATCACGCATCCAATGGCGATCAAAATTCCGACATTGATGCTTGCTCCCGGGAACAGTTTATCCAGTCCGCCTTTCGGAAGATTTGCTCCCTCTGCTACTGCCATGGACTGATTCTTTACCTGATCATATACGGTATTCTGAATCAGCATATTGGTCAGATACATTCCGATATAGTTCATCATAATGGATGAAATTACTTCATTTACGTTAAAAAATGCTTTTAAAGTCCGGGAACCATCCCCCAGAGTGCTCCTGCCAGGATCGCTGCCAACAGTGCGACCAGACAATGCACTCCCGGTGGAAGGAATGTAAATTTTACTCCTACAAATACTGCTGCAAATGCACCTGCTGTAAACTGTCCGGACGCTCCGATGTTGAACAATCCAGTCTTAAATGCAAATCCTACGGAAAGCCCTGTCATGATCAGCGGTGTCGCCATATACAGCACCTGTCCGAATCCCTGCATTCCATCCGTGAATCCCCCCTGGATGATCATCATAAATCCACCGAATGCCTGACTTGGATTACTGATCAGAAGAATGATCAGACCAAACAGCAGGCCACAGACGATCGCAAGGATAGAGGAACTGAAATTGACAAAGCCTTCTCCTTTAAACAAATTCTTAATCTTCATTCTTCACACTCCTTTTCGCTCCTGCCATGTAAAGTCCGAGTTCTTCTGTCGTAATCTTCTTCGGATCCAGATCTGCAACAATCTCACCCTCGTACATGACGATGATCCTGTCACTGACATTCATCACCTCATCCAGTTCCAGTGAAACGAGAAGAACTGCCTTTCCTGCGTCCCGCTGCTCAATGAGCTGTTTGTGGATGTACTCGATCGCGCCTACGTCCAGACCTCGTACCGGCTGTACTGCAATGACAATTTCCGGATTACGGTCCAGCTCTCTGGCAATAATCGCTTTCTGCTGATTTCCTCCCGACATGCCTCTGGCAATACTCTTCTCCCCCTGACTGGAACGGATATCAAATTTCTCGATCAGCATTTTCGCATACTGACGAATCGCATCAAATTTTAAAAAGCCGTGATTCTGGAATCTCCTGGTATAGTAAGACTGCAGAACCAGGTTTTCCTGAAGTGTGTAATCTAAAACCAGTCCGTCTTTGTGACGATCTTCCGGAATATGCGCCACTCCGTCCAGACATTTCTGACGAATACTCTCTTTGGTGATATCCTTTCCATTTAAGATCACCTGTCCATGCTCGATCGGCATCAGACCTGTGATTCCATATACCAGCTCAGACTGTCCGTTTCCGTCAATACCTGCCACGCAGAGAATCTCGCCTTTTCTTACCTGGAAAGATACATTGTCAACCGCAGCTTTTCCATGATGTCTGGATTTTACAGTCAGATTTTTCACTTCCAGAACCGGTTCTCCCGGTGTCATCTCCGGTTTGTCTACGATAAAGT
>ENA-OQJH01001395-OQJH01001395.1-human-gut-metagenome-genome-assembly--contig:-NODE-1395-length-10123-cov-1.525210_pt1 | contig 10123 bp, 10 predicted proteins | sample MGYA00242597_ERZ504763 | MGnify/ENA primary metagenome ERZ504763 (study PRJEB26092, sample SAMD00036359) | human gut metagenome | host: Homo sapiens | study: EMG produced TPA metagenomics assembly of... | reverse complement strand
TAAGGAATCAATTTTAGTATATTCTTTTTAACTGGAGACCGCTCTTTCATGTATCAAATTATTTTTCAAACAAATATAGTTTTTATTAATTGAAAAAACAAATACATAATTATCAGATACAGGCAAATAAAGATTGGGCATTCCCGAGCAAAATCCACCTTCAGTTGTTATTCAAAGACAAGGATATTTTATACTATAAAAAGTCAATGTCATGGAAAAAAACATTTTTAAGTTAGATAATGAACAGCTCAAAGCAATTGTATGCTCATTTCGGGATAAAACAGAAGAAGGGTTAAAAACGGAAAATGCAGAGATACAATGCATTCCTACCTTCATTGCTCCAAAAACAACCCATATTAAAGGAAAGTCACTGGTACTTGACCTGGGAGGAACCAATTATCGGGTGGCAATCGTAGATTTCGACAAAGCAACACCAACCGTTCACCCGAACAATGGCTGGAAAAAAGACATGTCAATTATGAAGTCCGTCGGATATACCCGCGAAGAGTTATTCAAAGAATTGGCCGATATGATTATAGGAATCAAACGTGAGGAAGAAATGCCTATCGGTTATTGTTTTCTTATCCGGCCGAGTCCGTACCGGGTGGAGACGCCAAACTGTTACGCTGGACAAAAGGAGTAGATATTAAAGAAATGGTTGGAGAATTTATCGGAAAACCTTTACTCGACTATCTGAATGAAAGAAACAAAATTAAGTTTACAGGCATCAAGGTAGTAAACGATACTATAGCCAGTTTATTCGCCGGTCTCACAGATAATAGTTATGATGCATATATCGGCCTCATCGTAGGGACAGGAACCAATATGGCAACTTTATCCCTGCCGATAAAATTGAAAACTGGATCAGTCATGCAATGCACATGGATTGATTCCTGTCAATTTGGAATCAGGCAATTTCCATCCGCCCTTTCTGACTGCGGTAGATGATACCGTTGACGCTATTTCCGGTAATCCGGGAAAGCAACGTTTTGAGAAAGCGGTATCCGGTATGTATCTGGGAGACATACTGAAAACAGCCTTTCCGCTGGAAGAGTTCGAAGAGAAATTCGACGCACAGAAACTGACTTCCATTATGAATTACCCGGACATCTACAAGGATGTATATGTACAGGTAGCACAATGGATTTATGGCAGATCCGCACAATTGGTTGCCGCCTCACTTACGGGGCTTATCATGTTACTGAAATCCTATAATAAAGATATACGAAAAGTTTGCCTGGTAGCCGAAGGCAGTCTTTTCTGGAGTGAAAACAGGAAGGATAAAAACTATAACATTCTCGTTATGGAAAAACTAAGAGAACTCCTTCAATTATTCGGCCTGGAAGATATTGAAGTGGATATAAAAAGTATGAATAACGCAAACCTGATAGGGACAGGCATTGCGGCATTATCATAATATACTCCCGTCACTGCCGGCTTCTGTACAAACATACAGGGCATGAAGCCGACAGTGATGTAACCACACCCGAACTTCATAAAAAGAAAAAGCGCAGATAAATGATTATTTAAGCCGCTCTTTTCGTATTTTTGCATCAATACAAGAATGAGTATGCAGAACAACGACACCATAAAATCCGGAGACATATACTGCGGACAGGAAAGAAAGACCGGCAAATACTTTGCTATCAGATTATCGACGTTAAGAAAGAGATTATGACTTATCTTCTTTTGGACTATTTCGATGAGAAATTTCCTGATGAAAAGGCAGTCAAGGAAATGAAGCCATTCAGGCGACATCGTTGGTTCTTCAAAGAAGGTACTACTAATTATAGCCATTCGGAACGAAATAAATTGCCCGAGGGAGCTGCATATGCAGGTCACAGAACTCCGCTTATTTCGGGTGAGTGCAAAGTTTATGGTTGCTGGCCAAACGGATATGACAATGTCGGCGAAGAAGAATGGGCAAAGATCCCAACAGATGCTCGTCAGAAATTCAAGCTGCCCTTAATGATACGGCTGAAATTGTAGTATCCGGAATTGAATGCCGCCGCAGTTTCCAATACATTGACGATAAGTTACTGTCGGCAATGGACAACTATTCGGAGCTGGAGAAACTCCCCGTAGCCTATTCTTTCAGTGCAACTAAATTCTATCCATCACTTATTCCATTCCTCGAAACCCGTTGGACAGCCACAAAACTCGATTGGAAAAATCACGGTCAAAACAATCTCGACCTCAGCCGTACACACTTACGGGAAATTACACTAGATGGAGAAGGACTGAAAGCGTAAGTCTACCGGAGAGTTGCAGAACAATCTCATTTTCAAGCACCTTATCGCCGGAGCTCAAGGTTTATTCACCTGACGGCGGTAGTAATCTGACTCTGAAAATAGAACTTGAGGCAGATCATGTACCCGATGTCGGATTACCGCAATTGGAAATTCTCGTACTGGACCGGGCAGTAAAGCTGGATTTATTACCCGTGACCAATCTATACCCTAATCTCTACTATCTAAGAATTTGCGGCAAACCGGGATACCTCTCCAACATATCTTCGCTACGCAATCTGAAAACGCTGGAAGTGCTTTCGCTCGAAGAAATCTTCGGATTCACAGCGGAAGAGTTTCCCACACCGGGGACCTGTCCCCTTCTAAACACCCTTTGGATGGAAAGTATCCCCGAAGAGGCCGGAAAACAAATAAAGAAAAAATATAAAGGAAAGATAACTGAACTGGACATCCGCAAGTTACGCAAGCCGGAATGGCTCGCCGAAACCTGGATAACCCGTTACGCCACTGGGACGGCAGCGAATTTGTTCCACCGGCCAAGTTTAAAAAGGCAGTGGTAATCTATCGCAATGCGAGACGCGATGCATTGGTCGCCGCCAACCAATATCTGATAGACAGAGATGCTGCCCTTCTGCAAAATCGACTTGAACAAACAGGTAAGGAATTTGTCATCGCTTTCAATAAGCTCGACGGCAAATCGGGATTCATTGAGACAGAAGAACGCGAAGATTTATGCGCTGCCTTCCAGGTCATACTTGATGCAGTGGACTCATCAGTAAACTTTTTGGGGTTCACGATGAATCACGACCGCATTTGGGAGATTATGAACGAGCACAGAGATTGGTAACACCAAGTCATATAACCGTATCTCTATAACCATGTCTCGTTTCAAGAAATGTCCGCCCGATATTATTTATTATAAGGAATCACACTTAAACTATAATTACCATCAGGCAACAAATCCGAATCAAATTCTATTTCAATATCTTTAGACTCTCCTTCAACAATGTGAAATAATTATCATTCATCAGAGCAGGTAATATACGCTCACCATCAGAAGAGCGAATAGCCTGTACGTGAACAGCAAAAGCGACTGATGATCCCACATTTTCGATCTTTGCTTTAATCACTTTCTTACCATTACTATCCACTAAGCTTGATGTTGTACGCAATTTGGCTTTCGGCAAATTATTCAATGCTTTATAGTCTCCCGGTTTATTGGAACGCCAATAAAGTTATCAGAAAGCAGTTGCCCGTTTTCATCGTTCAGTTCCAACTTGATGAAATGCACAGGAGTCAAATCCGTTGGCTTCTTTTTTCTACCATATAATTCAAATTCATAAAGTGAATATCCCCACATAGTAGCCTGTTTCAACCCTTGCATTTTCACATAACGAGTACGAACAGGTTTTATCTTAATCTCTTCGACACCGCCTTTAGAGTCCTCATTGATATAAATTTCTTTCCAGTTTATTGCATCATCCGAAATCAACAGTTTATAAGCTTTTGCATGAGCAGCTTCCCAGTTCAATATGACAGAGGCTATTTCAGTAGGTTCACCCAGATCAACATAAATCCATTCTTCATCACGGGGTTCACTCGCCCAACGACTGCCATCACTGGCATCAATCGCGGCACTTGGCTCTCCGGCATCTGCCGAAATGGAGGAAGCAACCGCTTTCTTACCGAAAGCAAGGTTGTCTGTTGTAAAATTCAGATGGAAACAATAGGAATCCTTATTAGCGGCGGCATCCAAAACTACAGACTGGCTATAACGCCCCATTTCTTTCCCATCCAGATTATAGACTTTACCTGTAGCCGTAAGTCCTTTCTGCTCTTTCAAAGTGGTATTGATCACTTTTACACTATTATCAGCATAACTCCACTGAATATGAACCGGTTCACACGCCTTTCTGATTCCCCAGTAAGCCCCGGTCAAGTCATAATAATAATCATAGGTTTGCCATACCAATGAAGGATAAGCCGACTGCCCCATCCAAGTCAATATGCCGGAGCATCTTCCCAAATATGATGTTGAAAGCCTTCGTACATCGCTTTATTCACCTCAACATTCACTAATTGAGCTTTCCGGCAAAAATCTTCAATACCTTTCGCTTTACCATAATTGAACTCTACGGTAGAGAAATATTTGTCGGGACTGGCGTTCCCCGCCGAATTGCCAAAGAAATGCTTGTCCCACATTTCATTACGTGGCCACCAATCTTTTTCGGGCATAAATTTCTTAAAGCTATCGAAAGTAGTAAAGACAGCTGTACCTATTTCTGTACGGAATCCCCATCCTTTAGTTATATTGGCACCATATCCATAAGGGGCTTTGGTAAAATACCAGTTAGGATGAGAATTAGTCCAAGGTCCACTCCCGGAAAGGCCGTCACTATGGGAATTGGCATGATAGGCCCGATCACCCCCATCGTATGTTCTAACGTCTTCCTCCAGCCACTTATTAAGAGGCTGTAACGGATACCCCTCATTATCACCACACCACACTGCAATACAAGCATGATTACGCAAACGCTTGATCTTTTCCACTGCATTCATATTGAAAGCAAAAACATCATCCGGAAGATTCGAATTTGAATTTAACCAGAAGTCGTCCCACACCATAATGCCGTATTTATCGCAAGCTTCATAAAACTCATCATCCGTAACCGAACCGATCCAATTGCGTATCATATTAAAATGCATCTCATTGTGAAGTTTCAATTTAAGATCATATTCTTCACCCCGACAACGCAACATATATTCGCTCATTCCCCAGTTTCCTCCTTTTACATAAACAGGTTCACCATTTATTTTAAGATGAAGCACACCGTCAACCAGCTCGGAACCGTATTCACGAATACCAAATGTAATATTCTGTTTATCAGAAGCCTTACCATTCACCATATAAGTCAGTTCGCAGGTATAAAGATTTGGCTGTCCGTAACCATTAGGCCACCACAAAGCAGGATTCTGAATTATAAATTGACTGAACTTGCTATCATCCAGAAGAAAAGTCCGCTGTTTGCCTGCCTCAATTACCAAATCTTCGGTAAATTCAATGTTGCCCGGCTGAATGATACCTTTCAACACTCCTTTCTGCTCTATATCTGTATGATTCCGTAGTTCCAACTGCAAGCTTAAAACCGCTTTGTTTTAGAAGGAACTTTCGAACGTATCCAAGGATCGACGATAGACACTTCGCCGTTTTTTGTCAAATAGACGTCGTCAGTAATACCAGTCAGAAGACCGGGAACATAAGGCATCCAATCCCAGCCGGCACATGACATATAAGTAGGACTTGCATAATTGGGAACCGGAGTGCCTACCAATGCACAAGGACGGCAAGCACATTCTTACCGTTTTTTGACAGCAAATCGGTTATATCGAAATTCCCCCGATGCATAAATCCATCAAGCAACCCGAGACGCGTCCCATTAAAGAATATTTCTCCTTTACGGTTAACCCCTTCAAAATTTAGCCATACTCTTTCTCCGTTTTCCACCTCCGGCGAATTAAACTCTGTACGATACCAGAAGTTACGGTCATATTTTGCTTTATCGACTTTATACGCATTATCAGCAAAATTCGGATCAGGCTCCAGTCCTTCTAATACATACGAACCAAACACCGTTCCCGGCACAGTTGCTTTGACCCAATCCCTCGTGTCATATCGGGTAGTCATCATATCAGAAGGATGCTCAATTTCTGCCTGAGCTTTCACTTTCCATATCGTCAGATTCCATCACTATTCAATGAAATTTTTACTTTTTGTGCATGAACGGTGATACCAGTAAATAATAAAACAAGTAACAGTGTAGTCTTCCAAATATTCATATCTTCTATTTCTTTTTCACATTACAGATCAGTATATGAACGATTAATCGCTCATATACCCCTAAAAAAGAAATCAGATAGTCATATTATTATATTTTGTATTCCTCTATCTTCCTGTACAAAGTGGTAAGACCGATCTTCAGCAAGCGGGCAGTTTCCGTCTTGTTGCCTTTCGTATATTCCAGGACGCGGGCAATATGCCTTCGTTCCATAGCAGCCAGTTCAAAACTACCGATATTATCATCCGAACATTCATAATGAGTATTCTGAATCTCCAACGGAAGATCGCACACATCCAGATGCCCGCCTTCGCAGACAATCAGACTCCGTTCTATCACATTCCGCAATTCACGGATATTTCCTTTCCAGGGTTGCTGTTCCAACGCATGAAGAAAAGCAGGAGTCATCTCATTGACCGTATACGAAAGTTTCTCGGAAAAGCTCTTTGCAAAGGCAGTGGCAAGAATTCTGATATCACCGGTACGTTCGCGAAGTGCCGGCAGATGTACCTGAAATACCGAAAGACGATAAAACAGGTCTTCACGGAAACGTCCCGCTTTGATTTCCTCTGTCAGATTGCGGTTGGTAGCAGCAATAATACGAACATTCACGTGCGTCGGTTTCGTATCTCCTATCTTTATATATTCGCCTGTTTCGAGAATACGCAGCAATTTGGCCTGTAGTTCAAAAGCCATTTCTCCGATTTCATCCAAAAAGATCGTACCGTTGTTGGCTTCTTCGAAGAGTCCTTCTTGTCCTTCAAAGCTCCGGTGAAGGACCCGGCTTTATGCCCGAACATTTCACTCTCCAGCAGTTCCTTACTGAAAGACGAACAGTTCACGGCAACAAAGCTCTGTTTGCTCCGCTTACTATTATAATGTATGGCTTGTGCAAATACTTCTTTTCCGGTCCCCGTTTCTCCGGTCAACAACACCGGAACATCAGTCACCGAAACCTTCTGTGCCAGCATAACAGCTTCTTTCAGCACTTTCGATTCTCCCAGAATGGAATCAAAAGAATATAGCTGACTGACTTTCTTTCCAGTTTCTCTAACCGGACATTCATCTTAGCCTTCTCAACGGCACGACTGATCAGAGGGATAATCTTATTATTATCGTCCCCTTTGGTTATATAATCAAATGCACCGTTCTTGATTGCCTGCACTCCGTCGGGTATATTACCGTGAGCGGTAAGAAGAATGACTTCCACATTCGGAGCTGTCTTTTTAATGTTCAACACCAGATCGACCCCGTTTCCATCGGGAAGAAAGACATCACACAAAGCCACATCCGGCTGTTGAATTTCCAACTGCCTGATAGCTGCCTTGCAATCACCCGCCTGACACACCTCATAACCCTCCAGTCCGAGCATACGAGCCAACAGGCTACGAATCTGAACCTCATCGTCAATGATAAGAATTTTACTCATAATTAATTTATAAAAAATGAAGAAAGACAAACAGGGTGCGCAAATATAAGTCTTTTTTCTATGATCCGAGAACAATTCTCCCTACTTTATTGTTATTTCCACAGGAAACTATTTACGCAACAAACTTATGAAGATCATTATTATTGGAGCGTTGCCGGAGGAGCTACCACTGCTGCCCGGATCAGACGCACAAACGAAGCAGCTGAAATCATCCTTTAGAAAAAGGAAAGTATATCTCTTATGCCAATTGCGGACTGCCGTATTACATCGGAGGCGTGATCAAAGAACGGGAAAAACTGTTTGTACAGACGCCCGAAGCATTTTCTACGCGCTTTCGTGTAGACGTACGAACTGAAAATGAAGTAATCTTCATCGACCGGAAGAGAAAAACAGTAACGGTAAGACAAAGTAGCGGAGACACTTACGAGGAAAGCTACGACAAATTACTGATATCGACCGGAGCCTCCCCTGTACGTCCTCCCTGCCGGGAATCGACCTGAACGGAATCTTCACACTCAGGAATGTAGCCGACACAGACCGAATCAAAGAATATATCAACAGTCATGCTCCCCGAAAGGCTGTTGTCATCGGAGCCGGATTTATCGGGCTGGAAATGGCAGAGAACCTGCACGCACAAGGAGCTAAAGTTTCTATTGTGGAAATGGGAAATCAAGTGATGGCTCCCATCGACTTCTCCATGGCATCCCTTGTACACCAGCATTTGATGGACAAAGGAGTGAACCTGTATCTGGAGCAGGCAGTAGCCTCTTTCGAAAGAGACGGAAAAGGATTGAAAGTCAATCTTCAAGAACGGACAGTCCATCTCTGCCGACATCGTTATACTTTCCATCGGCGTACGTCCGGAAACGACACTGGCACGTGCCGCAGAGCTGAAGATCGGCGAAGCCGGAGGAATCGCCGTCAACGACTACCTGCAAACGTCGGACGAATCGATTTACGCCATCGGTGACGCTATCGAATTCCGCCACCCGATCACCGGAAAACCGTGGCTCAATTACCTTGCTGGTCCCGCCAATCGTCAGGACGAATTGTCGCAGACAACATTCAGGGAGCACACATCCCTTATGAAGGAGCCATCGGAACTTCCATTGCAAAAGTATTCGACATGACTGTTGCTTCTACCGGATTACCCGGCAAACGATTGCGGCAGGCAGAAATCAATTATATGTCTTCGACCATCCATCCGTCCTCTCACGCAGGATATTACCCGGATGCCATGCCGATGAGTATTAAAATCACTTTCGACCCGAAGACAGGTAAACTGTACGGCGGACAGATCGTCGGCTATGACGGTGTAGACAAACGCATTGACGAAATCGCGCTTGTCATCAAGCATGAAGGTACGATCTATGATCTGATGAAAGTGGAGCAGGCTTACGCCCCTCCGTTCTCTTCTGCCAAAGATCCGGTAGCCGTTGCAGGATACGTAGCCGAAAACATCATAACTGGGAAAGTACAACCCGTCTATTGGAGACAGTTGAGGGATATCGAGATGGAAAACAATTTCCTGCTGGATGTACGTACTCCTGACGAATTCTCGCTCAATACACTGCCGGGTGCAGTGAACATTCCGCTGGACGAACTGCGTGACCGGCTGGATGAACTGCCGAAAGACAAGATGATCTATACATTCTGTGCCGTCGGCCTCAGAGGATACCTTGCTTATCGCATTCTGGTACAGCATGGATTTGAAAAGGTACGCAACCTTTCCGGAGGATTGAAAACATACACGCTGCCGCAGCACCCATCATCCTGAGAGAAGAAAGTGAGAACGAAGTACCTGCACAACCGAACGCAAACATACAACAGCCGGCAGATGCGCAACCTCAAAAGACAGTTTCACCAGTTGAAGCAGTGAAGACAATCCGTGTAGACGCTTGCGGACTGCAATGTCCGGGGCCGATTCTGAAAATGAAAAAGACAATGGATTCGCTGGTTTCCGGCGACCGGGTAGAAATTACCTCAACCGATCCGGGATTCCCGCGTGATGCTGCCGCATGGTGCAACTCGACAGGAAATCAGTTGATTTCCAAAGAAACAGCAGGAGGAAAATCTGTAGTAGTGATCGAAAAGGGCGAACCTAAATCCTGCAATATTGTTACCTCCTGTGAAGGCAAAGGAAAAACTTTCATCATGTTCAGTGATGATTTAGACAAAGCTTTAGCTACCTTTGTGCTCGCTAATGGCGCAGCTGCCACCGGACAAAAGGTAACGATCTTTTTCACCTTCTGGGGACTGAACGTTATCAAGAAGCTGCATAAGCCGAACGTCGAAAAAGATATCTTTGGAAAAATGTTCGGCATGATGCTCCCTTCCAGTTCCCGAAAGCTGAAACTCTCTAAAATGAGCATGGGAGGAATAGGAGGAAAAATGATGCGATACATCATGAACCGGAAAGGAATCGACTCTCTGGAGTCCTTACGCCAACAAGCTCTGGAGAACGGTGTGGAATTTATCGCCTGCCAAATGTCCATGGACGTCATGGGAGTGAAACAGGAAGAACTTCTGGACGAAGTGACAATAGGCGGAGTAGCAACATACATGGAACGGGCGGATAATGCAAATATCAACCTGTTATATAGAAAAAG
>ENA-OQJH01001394-OQJH01001394.1-human-gut-metagenome-genome-assembly--contig:-NODE-1394-length-10123-cov-1.639556_pt1 | contig 10123 bp, 11 predicted proteins | sample MGYA00242597_ERZ504763 | MGnify/ENA primary metagenome ERZ504763 (study PRJEB26092, sample SAMD00036359) | human gut metagenome | host: Homo sapiens | study: EMG produced TPA metagenomics assembly of... | reverse complement strand
TATAAACCAATTATTAATGTAGAAAACTATGCATGATTATTGCTTTCATTTGCATAGTCTTAATTTTTAATACTATGGAAACTATATCAATTCATAGACCCAAAATTGTAGTCATCGGTAGTTGCAATACCGATATGGTCGTGAAAGCCAACAGACTACCTGTTCCCGGAGAAACCATACTAGGCGGAACCTTCTACATGAATCCCGGTGGCAAAGGAGCTAATCAGGCGATTGCAGCCGCCCGACTGGGAGCTGAAGTCACCTTCATATCCAAAATCGGATATGATTTGTTCGGCCTGCAAGCATTGGAAATATACAGATCAGAGAAAATTAATACGGAATATATATTTACCGACCAGAAAAGTCCGTCCGGAGTTGCACTTATCTCCGTAGATTCTTTCGGTGAAAATAGCATTATCGTAGCACCGGGAGCAAGCCGTTCGCTTTCTATTGAGGATATCAATAAAGCCGAAGAAAAAATCAAGGAAGCTGATATTATTCTCATGCAACTTGAGATTCCCATAGACACAGTGGAATATGCAGCTACTATTGCTTGCAAATATGGGAAAAAGGTAATCCTCAATCCGGCTCCCGCGTCCAGCCTGAGCAACTCATTCTTAATGAACGTGCACACCATACTCCCCAACCGCATTGAAGCGGAAATGTTATCCGGAATCAAAGTGATGAATATAGAAAGCGCTCATCGTGCCGCTCAGGCTATCGGAGAGAAAGGTATAGAGAATGTTGTCATTACTTTAGGTAAAGACGGGGCTTACGTAAAAGAGAAAGATGAATATACCATGATTCCCGCAAAGGAAGTAGAGACGATTGACACAACAGGTGCCGGAGATGTATTTTGCGGAGCATTCAGCGTCTGCCTGTCTGAAGGCATTCACTCGCTAAATCTGTGAAATTTGCCAATGCGGCGGCAGCTATAGCAGTCACGCGAATCGGTGCACAGAGTGCGATTCCTTATAAAAGAGAAGTTGTGCTATAAACGAGATAAGACCTAGGTTTAAACACATAAATCTGTTCAAATGAAGTAGTAGTTATTGGAAGTTCAAACATCGACATGGTTGCACAAGTCAACCATCTCCCGGCGCCTGGCGAAACAGTCGGAGATGCCAGTTTCATGCAATCCTCGGGGGAAAGGCGCCAATCAGGCTGTAGCAGCAGCAAGACTCGGGGGATCTGTAACGTTCATTACCTCTTTGGGAAATGATATGTATGCAGAAATTCTAAAAAAACACTTTAAGAAAGAAGGTATCACTACTGATTATATCATAGATGATGTTAATCAGCCACAGGGACTGCACTCATTTTTGTTGCCGACAGTGGTGAAAACTGCATAGCAGTAGCTCCCGGAGCTAACTATTCTTTATTACCCGGTTCAATTATTCATTTTCAAAGGTAATTGACGAAGCAGATATCATAGTTATGCAAGCCGAGATTCCTTACGAAACGATTAAAAGAATAGCTCTTCTGGCTAAACAAAAAGGTAAAAAGGTATTGTTTAATCCCGCACCCGCCTGCCTGATTGATGAGGAGCTGATGAAAGCCATTGATATACTAGTCGTCAATGAACTGGAAGCAGCCTTCATCTCAGGAATTGAATATACAGGAAATAATCTTGAAGAAATCGCTCTAAGCTTATTACAGGCAGGTGCACGCAATGCTGTGATCACATTAGGAAGTCAAGGTGTATATATGAAAAACGACAAAGAAATCATTCAGCTTCCCGGATACAAAGTAAATGCGATTGATACTATTGCAGCAGGTGACACGTTCTGTGGTGCATTGGCTGTAATTTGTGCCCAAAGGGAAATAGACCGAGATGCATTGAGTTTTGCGAATGCCGCGGCAGCTATCGCTGTTACACGTTCTGGTGCCCAACCGTCTATTCCTACTCTCGATGAAGTAAAACACTTCATGTTAGAAAAAGAATTAGCCTTATCATTCAACTTTTAAATTTCATGGATTATGAAAACTAATCGACACTCTACTCTCTTAAAGAAAGCTGTCCACCTGATAACTTATAACTCAAGTCATAAGCTTATCTGCCTGCTGGGCTACCTACTTTTATGTTCAATGAATACATATGCTCAGAATTATGTATCCGGAACAGTAAAAGATAATAATGGAGAACCTCTACTGGGAGTTTCCATAAAAGTAAAAGATGGGAATATAGTATCCGGAACCGTCACTGACTTTAACGGACACTACCAAGTGAAAGCGGATCCAAGTTCAACTATTGAATTCAGTTACATCGGATTTAAAACAAGTTCCAGTTTACAGTAGGTGATAGAAAAATGATAAACGTAACACTGGGAGTTGACGACAATTTATTGGATGAAGTGATCGTTGTAGGTTATGGTACCCAAAAGAAGATTAATTTAACCGGTTCTGTCGGAGTCATTGACTCGAAAGCCTTCGAAGCAATCCCTGTATCCAATGCAGTCCAGGCATTACAAGGACAGGTTCCCGGTTTGAATATTTATAGCAATCAGGGAGGAGGTCTCAATCAGAAACAATCGATCAATGTACGTGGAGTCGGAACTATCGGAGAAGGTTCTACAGGAAGTGCCCTAGTCTTGATAGATGGTATGGAAGGAGATATTTATTCCATTAATCCGCAGGATATAGAATCTATTTCAGTTCTGAAAGATGCGGCAGCTTCTTCTATTTATGGTTCCAGAGCGCCATTCGGAGTAATCTTAGTAACGACCAAGAAAGGAAAGGCCGGTAAAGCGCAAGTTAACTACAACAACAGTTTTCGTGTAAGTAGCCCTATCAACATGCCTTCTTCATTAGACTCTTACACGTTCTCCTTATACTATAATGATGCAGCTGCCAATTCCGGATGGGGACCTTACAACTGGGTCTCGGAAGAAGGATAAACCGCATCAAAGACTATATGGCCGGCAAGATTACCGATTCTACCATCCCCGTGCCCAATAATCCTTCGTTATGGGCAGACGGATATTCACAAGGAAATGATAATATTGATTATTATGACTATTTTTTCAAAGACAATGTCTTTGCACACGAGCACAATATCAGCGTTACTGGCGGGACAGACAAAATACAATACTATTTATCAGCGAACTATTTAGGTCAGGATGGAGAGCTCAGAATCGGAGATGAATACTCAAACAGATATACTGCATCTGCAAAAATCAACGCACAATTATCAAAAATAGTATCAGTCGGATTCAATACTCGCTTTATCAGAAGTGACTATGTACAGCCGACACATCTTAATGAAGTTTTTTTGCCGAAATCGGACGCCAATGTTGGCCTACCAAACCTCTCTATGACCCAATGGTATTCTATATGACGACCATGTGCTCCAAATGCAAAACGGAGGTGAAAAACAAGAACGAAACACTTGGCTCTACCAACAACTGAATATAACGGTAGAACCTATCAAAGGGTGGCGACTGATTGGAGATTTAAGCTATCGATACAATACACAATATTCACACTGGGATTACTTAACTGTTCATCAGACAGGTGTTGACGGAAAGACTAAGGGCAATACATGGAATAACGATTCCCAAGTACATGAAGGCACTTATGCCAGCGATTATTTTAATGTAAATCTCTATACAGATTATGCAAAGACCTTTGCAAAATCACATAATATGAAAGTTCTTTTCGGGTTTCAAGCCGAACAAAATAATTATAAAGATATAGCTGCTGAGAAGCTAGGAGTCATTTATCCGGGAAAACCGACTATCAACACTTCTACCGGAATGGATTCAAATAACCAAAAAGTTGCTCCGAATGTAGCAGGTGGACACAACAGATGGGCTACCGCCGGATTCTTCGGCAGATTGAATTATGATTACCTGGAAAAATATCTTCTGGAAAGTAAATCTACGCTATGACGGTTCCTCACGATTTCGTAGTGACAGTCGTTGGGGATTTTTCCCTTCCGCATCAGTAGGCTGGAACATAGCCAGAGAAAAATTCTTCCTGCCTGTCAGCAAAGTTGTCAACACATTTAAGGTCAGAGCCTCTTATGGTAGTTGGGTAACCAAAATACATCTTCTTTATATCCGACTTATTCTACAATCGGTACAGGAACAGGATCATGGATCATTGACGGAACATTAGCCAATATTGCCTGGGCACCTTCACTCGTCAGCTATAATCTCTCCTGGGAGAAAATCCGTACATGGAATGCCGGAGTTGACTTTGGCCTGTTTAACAATCGGCTAACCGGCTCTTTTGATTATTACATTCGTAAAACTGACGATATGGTCGGCCCTTCGGAGAAATTGCCTGTAGTCCTTGGAACAGCCGTTCCCAGTTCCAATAATACAAATCTTAAAACATTCGGATGGGAACTGGAACTAATGTGGAAAGACCGGTTAAATAATGGATTGAATTATAGTGCCCGCTTTACACTTGCCGACAGTCGTACCAAGATTACTCGTTATTCAAATCCTTCCGGACTGATAGATGGATTTTATGCCGGAAAATACGTGGGTGAAATATGGGGATATGAAACGATAGGCATTGCACAATCTGACCAGGAAATGGCCGAACACATCGGAAGATTAATCAACGGTGGACAAAGTAATCTCGGACAAGACTGGAAAGCCGGAGACATTATGTATAAAGATCTGAATGAAGACGGAAAAATTGATGCCGGAAGCCGCACCTTACAAGATCACGGTGATTTAAAAAGAATAGGAACTCCACGCCCCGATATAATGTAGGACTGGAATTAGCCGCCGATTGGAAAGGATTCGATATCAGAATGTTCTGGCAAGGAACATTGAAAAGAGATTATTTTCAGGGTAGTTACTACTTCTGGGGTGCAAACGGTAGACAAGGGCCCTGGTTTTCCACAGCACTAAAAGGACACGATGATTATTCCGAAATGACGAAGCCAGTCCATTGGGAACGAATCTGAATTCCTACTATCCAAGACCCTTATTCAACACCGATAAAAACCAGCAATCACAAACTAAATATTTACAAGATGCATCTTATCTACGTCTGAAGAATCTGCAGATAGGATATAGCTTGCCACACAACATCGTACAAAAAATGGGAATGCAGCACCTTAGGATATTCGCATCCGGTGAAAACTTGTTCACCATTACGAGCCTTATTGACTTCTTCGACCCCGAATCAATCGAAGGCGGTAGTTGGGGACACGGAAACGTTTACCCACTATCCCGAACATTCTCTTTTGGATTAAATGTCACATTCTAAAAACAGGATATTATGAAAAGACTTACGATATCAACCTTATTGAGCGGAGTGCTCTTTTTGACAAGTTGCAATGATTTCCTAAATCAAGAACCTCTTGATCAACTTTCTCCAAATGAATATCTGACAACAGAAAGTAATATTGCAGCTTTTGCTACTGATCAATATCAAGTGCTACCTACTCATGGCACCTATGGATATGGAACTTTGAAATTGACAATAACACAGATAATATGGCCGGTATGCAACCTAACGTAATGTATGCACCCGGATACTGGAAAGTAGGACAAGAAGGAGGCTCATGGTATTTCGCTGATATTTACCGATGCAATTATTTCTTTGAAAATGTGCTTCCATCGTATGAAAACAATGCCATTGTCGGAAACACGACCAATATCAAACACTATATCGGAGAAATGTATTTCTTCAGAGCTTTCATGTATTTTGAAAGATTAAAATCATTAGGCGACTTTCCTATTATTACTAAAACTTATCCTAATGAACGTGAAGCTCTGATAGAAATCAGCAAACGAGCCCCCCGAAATGAAGTAGCCAGATTTATCTTATCTGATCTGGACAAAGCTATAGAAATGATGCAAAACATAGCTCCTTCCGGAGGTAAGAACCGGCTAAGCAAAGACTGCGCTATCCTTCTCAAGTCAAGGGTCGCACTTACGAAGGCTCATGGCTGAAGAATTTTAAAGGAACAGCTTTGTACCAATGGACCGGGATGGCCGGGAGCAAATAAAGATTATAATGCTAATTACTCATTTAAATCCGGAAGTATTGAAAAAGAATCAGAGTTCTTCTTTGATGAAGCTATTAAAGCGGCACAAATCATAGCAGAAAATATAATATATTAACTGCCAATACAGGAGTATTCCCACAAACTTCTTCGGAACCTGAAAATCCTTATTTCAGTATGTTCTGCGATATTGACATGGAGAAATACAATGAAGTACTTTTATGGAGGCGCTACAACACAGGATTAGGAGTGGCAAATGAAGTTTGTCAATACGGATGTGTCGGCAACAATGGAGTAGGCACTACTAAAAGCATGATTGACGCCTTTATTCTTAAAAATGGAGAACCTATTTATGCATCCCCGATGTGGGCAGATGAAAACTCATCTTATTGGGGAGATAATAATATCATTCATATCACTAAAAACAGGGATACCCGTGCAGACATCTTCATCAAAAAGCCAGGACAGAAAAATTTGCATACTCAGGCAGGAGATCATGGGGTAGTAGAAGAATGGGGACCCAATATAACCGCCTCTTCTGTTACAGAAAAGTACAATACAGGCTATGCCTTACGCAAAGGATTAAACCCTGACGGGAAATACACAAATAACACTCAAAGTATTGTCGGTTCTATCATATTCCGTACAGCCGAAGCCTATCTCAACTATATAGAAGCTTATTATGAATTGCATGGTTCACTCGACTCCTATGCAGAAAAGTACTGGAAAGCGATTCGTCGCAGAGCCGGCATTGATGAGGACTATACCAAAACAATCAGGCTTACAGATATGTCAAAAGAAGCAGAAACTGATTGGGGGGCATATTCCGGCGGAGAAATTATTGATGCCACACGTTATAATATCCGCCGTGAACGAAGATGTGAGTTGATGGCGGAAGGTTTACGTAGCATGGACTTACATAGATGGCGTTCAATGGACCAGATGATTACCAAACCCTACCATATCCTAGGAATGAATTTATGGCAGGAAATGTATGGCTGGGACTGGTATAAAGATTCTAACGGCAACTCCATTCTTAAAGAAGGAGAAAATGTTTCACCACGTAGCTTCAGTACTTATCTTGCTCCTTATCACATCACAGCCAATAACATTGTTTACAACGGCTATAAATGGAATATGGCACACTATCTCGATCCGATAGCAGCAGAATCATTTTCTGGTTACTTCATCCGGAGGTGATTTGGATTCTTCTCCTATCTATCAGAATCCGGGCTGGCCTATGACAGGAGGAGGAACCCCGCAATAATCCAATAATCTACTAATTTAACAAAGACCAATTATGTATAAAAGAATGATAATACTAACTTACGCACTGGTTTTCTTTTCATTATTCGCAACAGCTTGTTCTGACAATAATAATGAAACATACGTCGAACCAATACTTTCTCAAATAGAAGTAAGTAAACTAGTGACTGAAAACAACAAACATATGTTTCTGTTGACGGTAAACCTTTTCCGTTTCTTGGTGCACAAATACGCCTTGATGCCCTTCTCAATTGTGACAAGATGACTATTAATGAAGTGGAAAACTACTTCAAGAAAGCTCAGGAACTGGGACTAAATTGTGTACAAATTCCAATTTCATGGAATATGGTAGAGCCTAAAGAAAACAAGTACGATTATAGTATCGTAAACTCAATCTTGCAGTTCGTCAACAAGTATAATTTGAAAATGGAATTACTTTGGTTCAGTACGAATATGGTAGGAGATTCATTCTCCTACCTGATACCTCAATATGTGCTTCAAGAATATAACAAAAGGCTCAGCCGGAATGATGAAGGAAATTTTTGGAACTATTATGGTTATCAATACACCATGATTCTTGATGATGAATGGATACTGGAGAGAGAAACCAAAGCCATCACCGCCTTATTTAACCACATCCGATACTGGGATTCTCAAAATGGAGACAAGCACCCCGTTATATCAGCTCAGATCCATAATGAACCTGATGCGTTAATGCGCTGGAGAATCGACCAAAAAGATTTAAAATATCGGGATGGGACCCCTCTAAGCAAAGAGAAGGCCTGGACAATGATCACAAATGCATTAAATACTGTAGGAAAAGCTGTAAAAAACAGTTCTTACAGAGTAGTAACTCGTGTCAATCTAATTTACGGTGATGGTATTAATCCATTTCCAGAGGCTACTAATGCTCGCCCCAAAGATGTATTCGATCTTCAAGGCATTGATTTCATTGGCGTTGATGCTTATAAAGATAATGTTAAACATCTCAAAATGAAGTCATGGCATACGCATCAATTGCAGGAAATTATGCGCTGGTTGCCGAGAACAAAGGTAGTTATGCAAACAGTCCGAGTCTTATCTTGACATCTTTCGCATTAGGAGGAGGCTATGATATTTACGATTTGGCTACCAGTAACTTCTTTATCAACAACACCACCGAACCGGACCAAATTGACCACGGAATTTATACATGGGATTTACAAGAAAAAGATTTTACACCTCCTACTCGTAGTCTCATAAAAGGCTTGGCGGCAGCTTATATAGATGTTGCCAAAGTAAAACCGGAGAACTTTGCAGCATTTAATATTAACGATAATCAGCCAAAAGACAAATTAGAACAACTAATATGTACTACTGGAGCACAAATCACATTCCAGACAAATAATGCTTCTTTAGGTTTCGTATTAGATATGCACAATTATTTACTGATTTATAGTTTGAATGACTCTCAATTCAAACTAGAGAATGGTAAATTTGGAGAAACCATTCCGGAAGATATGATGTAAATGGCACATTTACCAAAGAAGGAACTGCAACTTTAGAAAATCAGACTCTCCATGCTAAAGGAGGCGTACTTTATAAAGTAAATTATTCCTCGCAACAATCATTAACCAGCAATACAATTGAGAATATTGGAAATAACTTATAAAAACCCAAGATATGTTCAAATATATAGCAATCATTCTAATAACCGTCTCTTTATTCTGTTCCTGTGCACAACAGAAAGAGATACTTCTGCAATTCCTGTCATACTCGACACGGATGTTGGAAATGATATCGATGATGTTTTAGCCATGCAAATGCTGCTTAATTATGAGAAAAAAGGAAAAATTGATTTGCTAGGTATCACTATAAGCAAGTGTAATCCTTATTCACTGGAATATATTGACGCTTATTGTCGTTTCAACGACAAATACGACATACCTTTAGGTTATGCTTATAATGGGATGAATACAGACGACGGACATTATCTCCGCCAAACGCTGGATACTATTATTGACAACAATAAAATATTACATCCAAAAAGAAGCCTAAAAGATCATATTCTGGAAGGATATAAACTGTTGCGTAAATTGCTGGCAGAGCAAGAAGATCATTCTGTGGTATTTATAGCCTTAGGCCCGGAAACAAATCTAGCCCGTTTGCTTATCTCGGAAGCAGATGAATACAGCGAGCTGGATGGAAAAGCCTTGGTAGCACAAAAGGTAAAATTACTATCTGTCATGGGAGGACTCTATGGTAATGAATTCGACTTCCCTGAATGGAACATTGTTAATGATCTGAATGCAGCCCAAATTACTTTCAAAGAATGGCCTACTCCAATTATTGCCAGCGGATGGGAACTAGGAAACAAAATTCGATATCCTCATCAAAGTATATTAAATGATTTTGCCGGCAGTTATAAACATCCTCTGTGCGTATCATATAAAATATATCAGGAAATGCCATATGACAGAGAAACATGGGATTTGACATCCGTGCTACAAGCCATAGAACCGGGGAATAATTATTTCAATTTATCCGAGAAGGGAACAATCACCATAGACAGTATCGGACAAAGTATTTTTTCTCCTTCTGAAAGCGGTAAACACCAATATCTCACTATTCAAGGGGAAGAAAATATTCGGGCAACCCGCAACGCACTTATAAGACAAGTGACAGGAAAAGAGAATTGAAATCTTAAAAAAATCATTATGTATATAGTCAATAGTTACACCTTAGCTATTATCTTCTGCTTTATCACAATGATATGCTGGGGATCGTGGGGAAATACCCAAAACTGGCCAGTAAGAATTGGCGTTATGAACTTTATTATTGGGACTACACCATCGGCATCTTGCTGTTCGCCCTACTTCTGGTAATTCACCACTAGGAAGTTTCGGA
>ENA-OQJH01001393-OQJH01001393.1-human-gut-metagenome-genome-assembly--contig:-NODE-1393-length-10131-cov-1.628049_pt1 | contig 10131 bp, 9 predicted proteins | sample MGYA00242597_ERZ504763 | MGnify/ENA primary metagenome ERZ504763 (study PRJEB26092, sample SAMD00036359) | human gut metagenome | host: Homo sapiens | study: EMG produced TPA metagenomics assembly of... | reverse complement strand
CAAATCTGAAGACGGATTAAGTGTGGAAGCATCTTTTTAAGATGTCGCAAATGACCTTGCCGGATGTCATCTTAGAGACTGTTTACAAGTGGCGCACATGCTATGATGGCTTTAAGTTGAGGGCAAATAAAAAATGTCGGCTTCATCTGAAAAAAAGACGGATGAAAAAGTATCGTCTTAAAAAAATGTCGGATTTGAGGTAATATATAACATGGAAATTGCCCTCGGCATTCGGTAAACTAGAGATAGTTTAAAGAGAACGAAAGGAGAGAGAGAAAATGGCAAATGAAAAAACAGTGAGTCAGAACGGCTCAAAGGACCATGTAAGTACCGCGTTTAAGTGGTTCCATGCAACATCTGTAAACGGTGGAGCAATGTTGATCGCGGCAGTTCTTGCAAGTTACTTGTCTGTATATATGACAGATACATTGATGATCCGGCAGCAACCGCTTCCCTGATCATGTTTATTTCTACATTGTGGGATGCGATCAATGACCCGATCATGGGATCTTTCCCGGATCGTTGGATGATCGGAAAGTCCGGAGATAAATTCAAACCATGGATCAAGATTTTTATGATTCCACTGGCATTATCTGGTGTGCTTTGCTTTTTTAATGTTCCATTGGAAGGGATTGCACTTCATGCTTATGTAGCATTTGCATATGTGCTGTATGGAATGAGCTATACAGGAACTTCCATGCCATTTGGTGCGATGGCAAGTGTAGTAAGTGATGATCCGATTCAGAGAAGTAAGCTTTCCAGAGCAAGAAGTATCGGTGGAACAATCGTGGGAATCGTAGGACTTCCATCGTTCCGGTTGTCTGCTTTGACAAGCAGAGCAATATTCTTCCGGAACGTTTTTACTTTGATCGCAGTTGTCTTCGGTGTTTTAAGTATTATCAGCTATTTTGTTCTGCTCAATTTGACACAGGAGCGTATTCGACAGAATTCTGAAAAAGCAGAGAAATTTAATTATGGAAAAGTATTAAAAGCAACCGTACACAACAGACCATTGATCGGAGTTATGGTGGCAACATTAGGAAGTATGCTCTTTATCACTGGATCAAACCAGGTAAGAAGCTACATTTTTAAAGAGTACTATGCAAGAACAGATGTAATGTCTATTATCAGTCTTGCGACAATCCCGATTTTGGTGATCTGTTTCCCATTGGTTCCGAAATTGGTAGCAAAGTTTGGAAAAAAAGCAACTTTAATGGCAGCCATTGTTTCCAGTACAATCTTTAGTGTCATCCCGGTTGTCATGGAAATTAAAAATGTATATATTTATTCTGCATTGGTTGTGTTGGGAACGATTGGACAGACGGTATTTACAATGTTGATCTGGGCGCTTGTTACAGACTGTCTGGATTACAGCGAATGGAAATTTAATGAAAGAAGCGATGGTTCTATGTATTCTTTATATACATTTAGTAGAAAAATAGGTTCGACCATTGCCTCTACAGGAGTTTCTTTCGGATTAGCAGCAATCGGATTTGTTTCCGGTTCCAATGTAGTACAGACAGCGGAAGCAGTGAATGGTATTTACTTCCTGGTTAATATTATTCCGGTGGTAACTTGTATTTTAGAGTTGGTTGGAGTGGGCCTGATCTTTAATTTGAATAAAGAGACTACAGAACGGATGTATGCAGAATTAAAGGCAAAATAAAGTACAGAAAATGAGGCTGAGTATGCTATGAAAAAAAATAGATATTCATTTACATGCAGCGTTAGATCCGGTTCCGGGAACAGAAAAATTCAAGATATCAACAGGCGAAGAAATGCTTGCTCATCTGGAAGAGCTTCAGATTGAAAAAGCGGTTGTTATGTCATCCGGAGAGACAGAAGGAGCAATGGCTTCTGTCTCCGGAAACCAGAAATGTAGAGAGCTGGCCAGAAGATTTCCTGAAAAATATGTATGGATGTGTAATCTGGATGAAAATTGTGAAGAAACCATTGAAGAGAGGCTCAGGGAATATCAAAGGCAGGGAGCTGTAGGAATTGGTGAATTTATGATCTGCAGAAAAATAAACCATCCGTTTATTCAGGCTGTATTTCAGGCGGCGGAAAAACTGGGAATGCCAATCCTGTTTCATATGAGTCCGCAGGGAGGGATATGAATATGGCATTGTCGATGAACCGGGACTGCCGATGTTGGAAGAAGCTTTAGAAACATATCCTAGATTAAAATTTATAGGACACAGTCAGCCGTTCTGGCATGAAATCAGTCAGGATGCGAAGCCGGATCTGAAATCTCGAATGGAATGGGGAAAAGGTCCTGTCAAGGAAGGCGGCAGATTGGTCTGTCTTATGAGAAATTATAAAAATTTATATGCAGATCTGTCTGCAAACAGTGGTGGATGTGCTATTATGAGAGATGAAAAGTTTGGTTTACAATTTTTGGAAGAATTTCAGGATCGTCTGATGTTCGGTACAGATATGGTAAATACGGATATGGTATTTCCATTGGGAGAATGGCTGGACAGGCAGTATCAGGAAGGAAAATTATCTGCACAGGCCTACCGGAAAATTTGTTTTGAGAATGCCAAAAGATATTTCAGTTATAAGAGGAAAGGTGAAAAATGAGAACAAGAATTATACCGAAGATGTTGAATGATGAAGTGGAAGAATATCTTACACGAAATGATATTGTGATCGTTCCGGTCGGAACTGTGGAAATGCACGGGGGATTTCCTCTGGATTCGGAAACCGTAGTCAGTGAAGCGTTTGCACTTAAAATGGCGGAGGCATGTGACGGACTTGTATTAACTGGTCTTCCATATTTTTATGCAGGAGCGACTGCAAGTGGAAGAGGTACGGTTCAGGTCAGCATTCAGGAAGGGATTCGTTATCTGACAGGAATTGCGGAAAGCCTTTTGCGCCAGGGATTTAAAAGACAGATTTATATCAGTGCACATGGTCCGGCACATATGACAGTGAGTCCGATGGTAAGAGATTTTATGGATAAAACAGGAACTCCGATTTTGTATATGGATATGATCATGCAGCTGATGAAAAACGGACAGGATATTTTTAAATCAGCAGATACCTTCCATGCAATTACAGTGGGCGCTTATGATATGCTGGGCAGATTGGAAGATGTACCGCTGACTACAAAATATGAACATCAGGAGAAGCAGACTTGTGCGGAATTTGATGATATTTTTGCACTTGCATATCAAAGTGGTTCGATCGGATATTATTTTGGAGATCCGAAAGACCACATGAGTACACCGTCAATTCCTACGGAAGAAAGACGTAAAGAACTGGCTGAGGAAGGAAAAGAGACAATTCAGGTTCTTGTGGAACGGATGAATGTGCCTCATATTGCAGAACAGATGAAAAATCTGGAAGCATATAATCAGGAAATTGCAAAACGCTGTCCGTGGGTTCCTTTTGCACAGGAGTAATCGTAAGAAATCATCAAGTGTTCCATCATGAGTTGGCAGCCGGTGCACTTGCTGTAAAAAAAGAGAGAATGTTCTGAAAACATGATTCAGGACATTCTCTTTTTTTACAAATAAAAGGGCGAAATATATAAGGTAAAACGAGAATATATAGTCGGAGATGGACGGAAGCAGTAACAATTGCAAAGTAGGGTAAAGATCTCGTGAAATGGTGAAACCTGGGAATTGACAAAATTATACGGGGGGGGGGTAAAATGTACTGTGGAGGAGAAGATACCGCCGAGAATTCAAAGATAGAAGATAAAGCGGGGAAGGAGGATACAAATGAAAAGGAAAAGTGTTTTGGCGATTCTGTTGTCAACAGCATTGACAGTGAGCACAGTGACACCTGTGACTGCAGTGGCAGCAGAAGAGCCAGTTTTACAGACAAGTCAGGAAGAACTGCCGGCAATCACTGATGTTGGTACAGAAGTGAATGATTTAGTCGATGTATCATTGGAACAGACCGACGAAGCAGCCGGTAATTTCCGGATTGTTTTTACACCTGACAAAGAGATGCAGATCAGTTCACCAAATTTACAGGAAAGATTTGGATTGGATCTGAGCAGGATGTGAAAGCTGCTGAGGTAAAAGAAGCAGTGCCGGTTTATGACTTCACAGGTCAGAATATTGAAAAGTACGTAATTGATGTGGAGCCACAGAAAGAGGGAGAGCTTCATTATTATATTCAGCCATCTGTATTTATAGGAGAAGAAGAGATTGAGCTGGAGCGTCTGGAGACAACAGTTGTGAGAGAGGCTGCAAAGGAAGAGGCAGCTCCTGTATCGGAAGAAACGCAGGAAGCAGAGATTGAGAGCAGAAGCAGCCAGATGGAGATTACAGCGAGTGTGAATGCTTCTGAAAAGAGTGTTCAGATCACGGCATCCGGGGTAGAGGGCGAGATTTCAAAAGTACAGTTTCCTGTCTGGAGCGAGCAGAACGGACAGGATGATATCGTTTGGTATGCCGGAGTAAAGCAGGAGGATGGAACATGGACTGTTTCTGTGCCGGTGAAAAATCACAAGTCCACAGGAAATTATGCTGTTCACGTATATGGCATCAAAGATGGAAAACAACAGTTTTTAAAAGCGACTTCATTTTCTATTTCGGCACCGACTATGGAACACATGTCAGCGGGAGAGATTTCTTCAAATGAAAGCTTCCGTGTAGAATTGCAGGGAGTTTCCGCGGTCAGTGGGGTACAGAAGGTGATGGTGCCGGTATGGAGTCAGAAGGATCAGAGCGATCTTGTATGGTATGAGGCAAAGAAGGCGGCATCCGGCACGTATTATGCGGATGTGAAATTGAAGAATCATCAGTATAATGAAGGAACTTATTCGATTCATGCTTATGTAACAGACGAAAATGGAATCCAGTCTTTTGTAGGAGGTATAGAAAAGAGCGTCAGCAAAACCGCCGGTAACTATTCCGCAGAAGAAAAGGGTGATTCCTGGAAAATGACGCTGTCAGACGCTTCTGTTCCAGGAGGGATCAAGAGCATTAAATATGCGGTCTGGAGCGAAAAAAACGGACAGGACGATATTGTCTGGTATGAAAGTGAAAAGAAAGGCGGCAGTTATACAGCAGAAGTAAAACTGAAAAACCATAAATCACTGGGAACATATATTGTTCATGTTTATGCAGAAAACAAAGCAGGAAAAATGATCATACTGCAGGCAAACACATTTTCTGTGCAGTCGCCGAAAGCCGGAAATGTAGAGATCACATCCAAGGATATCAATAAAGGAACCTTCACAGTGAAGGTATCTGGCATTACGAATTCGAGTGCCGTAAGAGAAGTCCTGGTTCCGGTCTGGTGTGCAGCGGATCAGAGCGATATTAAATGGTACACAGCTTCGAGACAGAGTGATGGAAGCTATGAAGCAGAAGTCAACATTAAAAATCACAAGTATCATGCAGGAACTTATACTGCACATATTTATTTCAAGGATATCACAGGAGATATGAATTTTGAAGGAAGTACCTCGTGTGAGATGCTGTTTAAAGCGGGGGATCTGAGTGTCAAAGATACAGATGGAACACAGAAGAGATATCAGGCTTCCATAAAAAATGCAGAGATTCCGGGTGGAGCAAAGGAAATCTGTTTTGCAGTTTGGAGTGAGACTGGCGGACAGGATGATATTGTCTGGTACACTGCAAAAAACGGTACTGCAAATATTGAGATCAAGAATCATAAAACAGCAGGAAAATATAATGTTCATGCGTATGCAGTTGCGCCAAACGGAGATATGATCTTCCTGAAAGGAACAACATTTAATGTAGATGCCATGCCAGGCGCAAGTTCCGTGCAGGCGAGCAATATTGATGGAGAAAAGGGAACTTTTAACGTAAAGATTTCCGATATTTTGGCGCCGGCAGGGGTTTCCAAGGTGGAAGTTCCGGTCTGGTGTGCAGGAGATCAGAGTGATATCAAATGGTATACTGCGAAACAAAAACTCAGATGGCACATATTCTGTAGATGTCGAAGGTGAAAAATCATAAAAATCACTTTGGCACGTATCAGTACATGCTATGTAACAATGGAAAATGGGATTCGGGGATTTGTTGGAGCTACAACTGCATCCATCAGTGCGAAAAATTATATTGCAGTAGAGACGATAGATGCCTCCACTGTGAAGGTTACCGTGTACAATCCGAATAGTGGAAATGTAGAGAGTGTAGAATTTCCTACATGGAGTGAGACTGGCGGGCAGGATGATATTGTCTGGTATCAGGGAACAAGAAATCGAGATGGCAGCTGGTCAGCAACGATTTCTGCAGATAAACATCAGGATGGCGGAAAGTTTATCACTCATGTGTATGCGAATTATCAGGGACAAAAGATCGGAATCGGAGCTGTGTCCTACAATCTGGTATCAGGTGCGGCTGCAAGAGTAAACAAGCACGTCAATAATATTTATAATCAGGTTGGAAGGGATCTGAATGCGTGCTACTGGTGGTGCGTGAACAATCTCAGTTATCAGACTCTGCCGATTCATGTAACACCTCCGGCAGGATATACAAGAGATCAGTGGTATTCCATTATGGCATTTGAGCAGCACAGAGGAAACTGCTTTGTGTATGCGGCGGCATTTTATCAGCTTGCCAAAGGCCTTGGATATGACGCGCAGTATGTAGAGGGACAGGTTGGAATGGCAGCAGGAGGGTACGGTCCTCATGGATGGGTGATTATCCGCATGAATGGAGCATCCTACATTTGCGATCCGGAAGCACAGGATGAAATAGGAAGATACAATTTCTATATGCAGCCGGTCGGAAATACCGTACTGCAATATAAGTGGTAGCGAGGGTATTTTATGGTTTTTAGTTCGATGACATTTTTATGCGTGTTTTTCCCGGTTGTATTTGCGTTGTATTATATACTGCCGGGGCTGCGGGCAAGAAACGTATTGCTGATCCTGGCGAGCTTATTGTTTTATGCATATGGAGAACCGGCCTATGTGCTGCTGATGATTTTCAGCATCGTAATGAACTACTTCTTTGGAAGAATGATGAATACAAGAAATGCAGGGCTGCGAAAAGCAGCCCTGTTGATCGCAGTAGTCATTAATATCGGGCTGCTGGTCGTATTTAAATATACAGACATGATCCTAAGGACGATCAATCAGCTTGCGGGTACACAGATCCCAATGACAGAAATTGCATTGCCGATTGGGATTTCATTTTCACGTTCCAGGCGCTTTCCTATGTGATTGATGTCTACAGAGACGAAGTACAGTCGCAGAAAAGTGTATTCAATGTGATGCTGTATGTTTCATTTTTTCCACAGCTGATCGCCGGTCCGATCGTAAAATACCACGATATTCAGAAGCAGATTGAAACGCGTAAAACGGATGTTCAGGAAATTGCAGAAGGCTTCCGGAGATTTACGATAGGACTGGCAAAGAAAGTGTTGATTTCAAATACGGTCGCAATTGCAGCGGACGGTGTGTTCAATTCTCAGATCGGGGAGATCAATATCGTGGCAGCATGGATCGGAGCGATTTCTTATATGCTTCAGATTTATTATGATTTCAGCGGATACAGTGATATGGCAATCGGAATGGGGCATATGTTTGGATTTCATTTCCAGGAGAACTTCAACTATCCTTATATTTCAGCAAGCATCAAGGAGTTCTGGAGAAGATGGCATATTTCTCTTTCCACATGGTTTAAAGAATATCTGTACATCCCTCTCGGGGGAAACAGAAAAGGAAAGCTTAGGACCTGTGTCAATAAAATGGTTGTATTCTCAGCGACAGGATTGTGGCATGGAGCAAGCTGGACTTTTGTTTTGTGGGGAGTCTGGCACGGTGTATTTTCCCTGATCGAAGAGTTTCTTCCGATCCGAAAGCTTCCTGGATTTTTCAGACATATTTATGCGATGCTTGTCGTGTGTATCGGATTTGTGATGTTTCGGGCAGACACATTTGGCCAGGGAATCCAGATGATAGGAACCATGTTTACCGGCTGGAATTTCGACAGTGCTTCTATGCAGGTGGCTGTTTACTGGCTGAATCCGTTTTATCTGGTGATGCTGTTTGTGGGAATTCTCGGATGTATGCCGATCCTGCCGGGCATTCACGCATTTATGGAAAGAGGAGCGGCCGTAAAACGAATCGTTGTTCCATTTAGTTATGTGGGAAGTGTGCTGCTTCTTTTGCTCAGTATGATGAGTCTGTCCAGTGGTACTTATAACCCATTTATCTATTTCAGGTTTTAGGAGGCTGGCAGCATGAAGAAGAGATATTTGATCTATATTATTTTCGTATGGGTAATTCTGATGATTCCGTTTGCAGGAATGACATTCTGGCCGACGACGACAACTTCAGAGAATACCGAACTGGCAAAATGGCCGAAGTGGAAAGAGGATGGGACATGGAATCAGGATTACCTTGAAGAAGCGGGAGAATACTTTGAGGATCATTTCGCATTCCGACAATACTTTGTGACGGCCAATGCTCTTTTAAAGGGAAATGTGTTTCAGACAGGTGCAACGGATCAGGTGATTGTGGGAAAGGATGACTGGCTCTATTTTGGAGGAACTGTCAATGACTACAGAGGCAGAAATTTGTTGTCTGAAAGGGAAATGTATAATGTGATCCATAACATCACACTGATGCAGAATCATGTGCAGCAGAATGGAAGCCAGTTCGTTCTGATGGTCATTCCGAATAAAAATACACTGTATGACGAGGCGATGCCGTATTACGTCAAGCCAGGCGATACGAGCAATCTGGAACGTCTGACAGAGCTTTTGACAGAGCGGGGAGTAGAATTTATAGATGTAAAAGAGTTGTTCCAGAATGAAGAGGAAGTGTTATATTTCCATCGAGATTCTCACTGGAATAACAAAGGAGCAGTGCTTGCGTACAATGCTCTGATGGAGAAGCTGGGACGGGAACACGAGACGTATTTAAATGTTCCGTATGAACTGGAGAAGAGTCATGTCGGTGATATTGACGAGATGTTGTATCCGTTCGGGTTTGAGTTGGAGGAGGAATATGTTTACGACAAGGAGTTCTCTTTTGACTATGTCAATGAAGTGAAAGACAATATGGATGCCTGGATACAGACGAACAACCCACAGAAAGACGGAAGTATGCTGATGTACCGAGATTCGTTTGGAGAGAGTCTGCTTCCATTTGTAGCGGATGAGATTGGACAGGGATATTTTTCCAGACTGGTACCGTATAATCTTACACAGATAGAAGAACTGCATCCGCAGTATGTGGTGATTGAAAAAGTAGAACGTAATATTCAGGATTTTGCAAAAAGGATTCCAATCATGGAAGGGGCGTTAACAGAGAATCAGATGGCGCCGGAGGTGAAGACAAAATCATCCATAGAGGCGAAAAAAGAGGGTTCTTATCTTTCGGTGGAAGGAAAGATTGAAGAGAAATATCTGGAAGATAATTCGGACATTTATGTTGCAGTGCGTGACATGGCAACTCAGGAGACCAGAACCTATCAGGCATTTTATAAGATCACAGAGGATGGGAAAGGCAACGGATATAAGCTTTATCTGAGCACAAGTGTGCCTCAGGGAGAGTTTCACATCAGTGTGATCACAGAAAACAGCGGACAAGCAAAGATTGTAGCATCAAAAGATATTAAATGGGAATAAAAGGAGAAAACGATGAAAAAGAAGATAGTGGCAATGCTGTTGATCGCATGTATGAGCATCAGTGCGGCAGCTTGCGGAAAGAGTGAGGAACCAAAGGAAAAGGTGAAGACTGAAGCACAGAAAGAAACGAAAGAGAAAAAAGAGTATCAGAAGATCGGTGTGGAGTCAGCGGAAGCATTTGATGTGCTGGTGAAAAACAGTGTAGGAGCAGATATTACGGGAATCACAGTCAAGACAACAGCTCAGACAGAATATCCGGCTAACATGATGAAATCTGGGGAAGTCTGGAAAAACGGAGATATGGTCGAGCTGTTCTATACACCGGACACATCAGCAGCTCCTGCCGCGGAGACGGATAAAGCAATCAATGTCGGATATAGTGTACAGTTGACGTTGGCGGATGGACGAGTGATCGAGTTGACTTCCTTTGGTTTTGAGGATATAAGAAGGAAGCAGAGCTTTGTTTTGAGGATGAGGTTGGATTGTAAAATATGTAAGCAAAGCATCCGGAGATGAGATGAGCACAAAAGAGCAGGAAATCAATGTGAAAGCAACAGAAAG
>ENA-OQJH01001392-OQJH01001392.1-human-gut-metagenome-genome-assembly--contig:-NODE-1392-length-10135-cov-1.471922_pt1 | contig 10135 bp, 13 predicted proteins | sample MGYA00242597_ERZ504763 | MGnify/ENA primary metagenome ERZ504763 (study PRJEB26092, sample SAMD00036359) | human gut metagenome | host: Homo sapiens | study: EMG produced TPA metagenomics assembly of... | reverse complement strand
TTTATTTTTTGTGGTATGACCATTTTGGCGGCACTGGCTAAACCTTTGATACTTCTTTTACTTACAGATAAGTGGTTGCCATCTGTCCCGATCATGATACTTTTATGTTTTTCTTTTATGTTCTCATTTGTGAATACAATAAATTTATCTCTTTTACAGATTAAAGGAAGATCGGATCTATTTTTGAAACTGGAGGTCGTGAAAAAAGCTATTTCTATAACAATGATTTTGTTGAGTGCATCTTGGGGAATTATGGCGATGTGCTGGTCTATGGTTATATATACCCAAATTGCTATTTTTATTAATACATATTATACTGGAAAGCTATTTCATTTAGGGTATCGGGAACAGCTGACAGATTTTCTACCTTATTTTTTTATGGCACTTTTAGCTAATATACCTACTTATATGCTGACATATACATCTTTGTCTATTGTTACACAGATTTTATTGGGCGGCTTAATGAGTTTATCTATTTATATATTACTATTGAAAATAAAGACGTGATGATATGTATCTGTTAATAGAGCATATGCTGTTAAGTTATTGTAAAAGAAAGATGGCGAGATGATATTCGGTTTTATTGCAAAAATATATAGGAAATATCAAGAATATATTCATCCTGGTATTTATGTTACGAGGCATGGTATTCTGTACAGAGAAAAAGATTGCGATATAATGTATATCCGTTACAAAGATTAATTGTTGGTAAGGTATGGGTTGGAAACATTCCTTCACAGGAGAAAGGGCGGCTTATTCTTCATGCTAACTCGGAATTGATAGTAAAAGGGAATTTTGATATTATCGGTTCAACTGTAGTCGTATTGCCGGATGCTAAACTGATTTTAGGTTCCGGGTATATTAATTTCCATTCGAAGTTACATTGTTTTAATCACATAGAAATAGGAGAAAATGTTATCATTTCAGAGAATGTAATTATCCGGGATTCTGATAATCACCAGATAACGGGAGGAAATAGCATGTTTGCTCCTGTTATAATAAAGGATAATGCATGGATTGGTATGTCTGCTATCATTTTAAAAGGGGTGACGGTTGGTGAAGGTGCTATTGTTGCAGCAGGTTCTGTCGTGACTAAAGACGTACCGCCGCATACTATTGTCGCAGGAGTACCGGCAAGGGTAATTAAAAAAGATGTTTATTATACAATATGATTATTCAATCTTGTGAGAAACGAAACATTAGTATCTATCATCGTACCTGTCTATAATTCTGCGCAATATTTAAGGAAGTGCATAGATAGTATTTTGGCACAGTCATATACAGAATTTGAGCTTCTCTTAATAAATGATGGCAGTGAAGATCATTCGGGATTGATTTGCGATGATTATGCGCAAAGTGATAACCGGATACAAGTCTTTCATCAGGAAAATGCAGGCGTGAGTGCTGCGAGAAACTTGGGACTTGAAAAGCATACTGGTGAACATTTCCTTTTTATAGATTCAGATGACTACATACAAGAGAGGTATCTGGAAGAACTAATGAAATATGCATCATGCGATTTTGTTCAGTGTTCCTGCTGTTCTGAACCTGTGGGCAATGACTATTTATTTGTTGATGGAAATTTCGAAGGGAGCGATGAAATAAAGCAATGTCTGTTGAAATATATTTATCCTGAATTTACGGTACCTTTCGGCAGATTGTATAAGTCATCCATACAAAGAAAGAATAAATTGTTTTTCGATACATATTTGTATTCAGGAGAGGATACTTTATGGGTAAGCCAATATTTATTGTGTGTTCACTCTTTGCGAGTATCCTCATATATTGGATATATCTATGTGCATCATGTAGGGGAACATTTGTCGCAAAATCGATTTCATATGAGCATTTGGAATATACGTTACATAAACTGTTAATTTCTTATTCTGATCTTGAAAAACGATATGATTTCGATTTAACAGGTGTTCGTTATAGTGTCATTATTTATTTTTTCATAGGTATATCGTTATATATAGCAAACAGAAATTATACAGAAATCAGGAAAGAGTTAGAAAAGTCATGTGCTAACCCTTTGATTAAGGGGGTCTTTTATGATAAGAAATATCTCTTGAAAGGGAAAAAAATGAAATTGTTTAATTGGTTAGTATTACATGATATGTATAGTGTATTGGCTCTTTATGTAAAACGATGGAAGCGATATTTATGAGATCCGAGCTTTTGTCTGCTTTCGGATTTCATGATTAAATTTAATAAAAGAGACGTTAGAAATGGTGACTTTAAAAGAATACCTTAATTCGGATCGTATTGATTATTTTCCTTTTGGTTCAAAAGGATATATCATGGATTGGCTCTTGAGGACAGAACAATATTGGATTCGGAGATATATACGTGCACTTCGTAAAGAGGAATTTTATATGAACTATAAGAGAAATAAGATTTTGCAATATTATTTTTCTCGAAAGAAGAATCTTTTGGGTATCCGTCTTGGGTTCTTTATAAATGCAGGTTGTTTTGATATTGGTTTGAAGATTTATCATTATGGGTCTATTATTGTAAATCCTAAATCCCGTATAGGTAAAAATTGTACGATTCATGGTAATTGCTGCATTGGAAGTAAAGGTACTTTTCCGGATGATTCTCCCGTTATTGGGAATAATGTTGATATTGGACAGAATGCGCAAATTCTGGGTGGAATATATATTGCAGACGGAGTGAAAATTGGAGCGGGAGCAGTTGTTACGAAATCGGTATTAGTTCCGGGAGTGACGGTAGTAGGGGTTCCGGCTCGTATTGTAGAGAAGTAATGAAGATATCAGTTATAACGATTAATTATAATAATGGTGAGCAACTGGAAGCTACCATTCAGTCAGTCGTATCTAATGTGACAGTATTAAGAGAGCTTTTGGGAGAGAAGGCTGAATACATTGTGATTGATGGTGGAAGCGTTGACTGTAGTGTTTCTGTGCTTCAAAAATATTCTGAATATATTTCTTATTGGATTAGTGAGAAAGATAAAGGTATTTATCATGCAATGAATAAAGGAATTTCTGTTGCACAGGGGGAGTATTGTTTTTTCCTTAATTCAGGTGATACCTTTTATGAAGATGATACACTGAAAAAAGCTCTTCTTTTCTTAAAGGAGGATTTTGTATGTGGAAATGCTGTTTTAAAATATGCGGGTGGTATAAATGAATGGAGTGCCCCAGAAATAGTAAATACATTGTTTTTATGCAGCGTTTTTCCGTGTGTCATCAGTCTTTGTTTATTCGTACGGAACTACTTAAATCACATCCTTATAATGAAACATTAATGATAGTGGCCGACTATGAACAGATGTTTTATGAAATTGCTGTGAATCACAGGAGTTATAAAAAATAGATTTGACTATCTGTTATTATGGATGTGATGGAGTCTCTTCTGATCACGAGAAAGCGGAATGCAGAAAAAGAAGTGTAATAAATGAGTTTCGGTATTTGGGATATATAGAACCGGACGAACTATGGAACGTGGTGAGTAAACTAAAAATTGGCACCCGGAAGTATCGGCTTTTATTATCTTTGGCAAAATGTCTGACAAGTAGTCCTAAATATTGGGTGAGATAAATATATTTGTATGAAAAAGACCTCTGTTCCATTGGTAATTGCTTTTACTCCTGATTATTTTATTCCGGCAGCTACATGTCTCTACTCCATAATTACGAGTATGCAGGCGGAAGGAGAGTTACATGTCATTTGCTTATTAAGCGAGGAATTGCCTGAACGGTTAAAACTAAAAATACAACTAATAGGTGAGGGACGCACTTGTTATTCTTTTGTGAATCTTCAAGGAAAATTGCAGCATATATATATTGATCAAAAATATACGGAAGCGGCTTCTTATCGCTTGTTGTTACCGGATTTATTGCCAGAATATAAAAAAGTCATCTATATAGATTGTGATATTATTGTTCGTAATGATTTGGTTCAACTTTATCATTCCATTGATTTAGGAATGAATTATCTGGCAGCTGTGTTTGAAGCTTCTATGGATTTTCAGTTGGACCATCTGAAAACAATAGGATGTAATCCGAATGAGTATATTAATTCAGGATTTCTGATTATGAATCTGGAATTGATGCGGAAGGATAATATGGTTGAAAAATTTATAGAAGCTTCAAAGGTTGACTATTTGGAGTTTCCGGATCAGGATGTCCTTAATCAACTTTGTAAGGATCGAATATTAGCCTTGCCTCCCTATTATAATAGTATCAGGACTTTTTATCTGCCACAATATAAGAAATTCTTTTTGCAGAAGTATACAGAACAGGATTGGTTAGAGGTTCACCGGCATGGTACAGTACATTATACCGGGGCAAAGCCTTGGAATCAATTCACGGTGCAATTCCAGCTTTGGTGGCAATACTATGAACAATTGCCGGAGATTATTAAAAAGGAGTGGCAGGTTGATAAGAAGATTTATTTCTTATCTAAGCTTTATAGAACATCTTGCGGGACCTTTGTGGTAGATAAACTCCAGGCATTATATCGCAAAATGAAATATTAATGATGGAGAAAATGAAGTTAAAAGAACTAGTAAAGCAGTTTATTCCTATGAATTACTGGAATACCAGGCGTAAAGCATCTATCATTAGACAGCAAGGGAAAGTAGCCGACTTTTGGGCTCCTATTCTTAAAGCTTATTATAATGGTGAGATAGAAAGATACTCACTGAAGCCTAAAAAAAGTTGGGTACTCAAAAAGTGATTTGGCAATACTGGGGACAGGGCATTGATAAAGATGAGTTACCCGAAATCATACAAATATGTTTTGATTCGGTTGACAGGAACAAAAATGATTATCAAGTGATTCGCCTGACGGATATAACTATATCTGAGTATATAGACTTGCCGGATTTTGTTTGGAGAAAGCGTGAGTATGTACAGTTTACCCGTACATTCTTTTCTGATTTGCTTCGTGTAGCCTTATTGAGCACTTATGGTGGTGTATGGTTGGATGCTACTATTTTACTCACTGGAAGTATTCCGGCTGTCTATGAGAAGACTGATTTTTTTATGTATCAGCGCTCTGATGAAGAGAAGAACAAGAAGTACTGGGAAAATGTTTATGCTTATTATTTTGGCTGGGAACCTAATTTTAAGGTGCGAATGTTGTCTAGTATCCTTTTTGCTCAAAAGAGAGCGAGATTATTTCAACTCTAACCGATCTTCTGCTTTATTTTTGGAAAACTCAAGACTCGCTGCCTGATTATTTTTGTTTTCAGATTCTATTTAATGAATTAGTAGCCAACTACCGGCCTGCTGAAAATTGTCCGATAGTAAACGATTGCATTCCGCACATCATACAAACAAAAATAAATGGAACTTATGATGATGTGTCATTTGAAGAAGCCTTGGAGCTAAGCAATATTCACAAAATGACTTATTTTGATGCTGCTGCAATGATACGTCTCAAGATGGTGTTACGATTAGCCCGAAATGCTTGACTACAGTATGAAACATGCATATTTGATAATGGCTCACCACGAGTTTGAGGTTTTAGGGAAGTTGGTTCAGGCCCTTGATGATGAACGAAATGATATCTATATTCATTTTGATAAAAAGGTGAAAAACTATCCATTGCTTAAGACAAGTATACAAATTTGTATATTCTGCAAAAGCGGACAGACATCCGTTGGGGGCACATTTCACAGATAAAGGCGGAGTATGCTCTGTTTGAGGCTGCTTTTATGCAGGATCGATATGATTATTATCATTTGCTTTCCGGGGTACATTTGCCTCTGAAGTCCCAAAGCTATATTCATCATTTTTTTGAAGGTCTAAAAGATAAGGAAGTATTGGTGCATGTCCCAAACTCAGATTATCAGACGCACCTTAAAATGCGGAGATATAACTTCTTTACGAAGAATTTTATGCATAAGGTTCTTTTTATAAGAAGAATAAATCAGCTATTGTGGAGAGTATGTATTCGTATTCAAAAAGAATTGCATATATGTCGGAATCGGAATCAATCATATACTAATGCGGCTAATTGGGTGAGTATAACAGGTAAATGTATAGGTTATTTATTGCAGATTAAAAAAGATGTATTGCGAAAATATCGTTTTACTTTATGTGGGGATGAGTTTTTTATCCCCTCGGAATTGGGTAAATCGTATTTAAAAGATCGTATATACTATGATGATAAACTATTGAAATGTGATTTTGATGGTGGTTCCAATCCTCGTATATATCATTTGGGAGACTATGATGAATTAATCAGTTCGGGTTGTCTGTTTGCTCGGAAGTTTAGCTATACGGATATGCATATTGTTGACAAAATATTGATTCATATCACCGCTGATCAAGAATAATGAAACATGCCTATTTGATTATAGCTCATAATGAGTTTGAAATTCTGAAACGACTGATACAGGCTCTTGATGATGAACGAAATGATATCTATATCCATTTTGACCGAAAGCTGAATCACTATCCGGATTGCCGGACATCGTATGCTAAACTTACTTTTTTAGAGGAACGTATGGATGTCCGTTGGGGAGATATAAGTGTAGTAGATGCAGAATTTGCATTGTTCGATGAAGCTTATCGACGTGGGGAATATAGTTATTATCATTTGTTATCGGGTGTTGATATGCCTCTTAAAACACAGAACTATATTCATCGTTTTTTTTGAAAAAATGCGGGAAAAGAGTTTGTTGGCTACTATCAGGGAAATATATCCAAAGAAATTGACCGTAAAGTTTGTAGATGGCATTTGTTCCCCAAAAGTTTTAAGGAAACTGAAGGCGGCTTGGCTGTAACAAAGCGTGTTTTACGTGCAGGATGTGTCCGGCTGCAGTCTTTACTCGGGATTCGGCGGAATAAGGATATTAATTTCAGAAAAGGTACTCAATGGCTAAGTATTAGTAACGAGCTTGTTGGTTATTTGTTGCAGCAGCAAAAAGAGGTACGAAGAGTTTATACCCATACTTTTTGTGCGGACGAAATATTTGTGCAGACTATTTGCTGGAATTCTTCTTTTCGCGACAGAGTCTACGATATGCACGATGAAGGACACGGTTGTTTGCGGATGATTGGGTGGAAAGATAACCAGCTGGAAGAGTGGAAAGAAAAAGACTTTGAAATATTGATGAATTCGGAAGCATTGTTTGCCCGGAAATTTAGTATACGGCATATCGAAGTTGTTGATCAAATTCTGAATGAAATCAGTAAATGAAAGAAAACCTTGAGAAAAGACAATCGGAAGTGATTGCAGCTATGAGATTTCCGTTGATGGTATTGTTGCTTTTTGCCCATGTGCTTCCCATGACATCAATCCCTATAGAGATGAATTTCTCAGAAATGAATGTATATCATCTTTTTTCAGAAGGCATATCTCATAATTTGTCCCGGATACGCAATCCTTTATTCTTTTTCTTCTCTGGTTTCTTCTTCTTTCGCAAACTAGAGAAATGGAGTCTTGATTTTTATCATCTTCAATTAAAAAAGAGAGTAATAAGCCTTTTGCTTCCTTATTTATTATGGAATATACTTATGATATTGGCTGTCTATATAAAGAATTATGCGTTTATTTTTCTTTTTTCAATGGAACCGGGGGAGGAACTACAGGAAGTCAGGAATAATTCTTTGTATATGTTGTTTTGGCATACTCCTGTGAACTATCCTTTGTGGTTTTTGCGTGATTTGATTTGTATGTCTGCGTTGTCTCCATTATTCTATGCTTTCTTCAAGTATCTGAAAATATATGGATTACTTATTCTGCTCGCTCTGTATTTATCTGTTTGGGAAACAAATATTGCAGGACTGAGTATGACAGCTATTATGTTTTTCGGAGCAGGTTCCTATATGGGAATTTATAAAAAGAATGTTCTGGCGTTTTGTTCGAAGTTCCGGTATGTGACAGCAATAATCACTCTCATGTTTTTATGTTGCGCTATCATTTGTAATGGGAGGGAGCTTCATGCGTATATTGTTAGAATATATATATTGTTTGGCATAATAACAGCTTTCAATTTGATGGACTGGTTAATAGATAAGGAAAGTTGGAAGAATCTGTTTTGTAAATTATCGGCTACAGTCTTTTTTTATTTATGCAGCCCACGAAATATACATCATTAACTGGACAAAGGGCTTCTTCTCCCGTACTTCTCTTGCAGACTCCGGAGGAGGATTAATGCTTAGTTATTTACTAATACCTTTTATTACTTTAGGTGTTTGTCTCGGTCTCTATTATTTTTTGAATAGAATGGCCCCCAATATGCTTGCTTTGCTGGTTGGAGGACGAATGAAAACTCAAATTATAAGAAACAGCAAATGAATATTGGAAATATAACTATTTCAGTGATCATTCCTGTATACAATGCGTCAGTAACTTTGCCTCATTGTCTGGAATCCTTGCATAAACAGACTTATAGAAATTTGGAGCTTTTATTTGTGGATGATTGTAGTACAGATGAAAGTTTGTATATACTAACATCTTATGCGGAACAATTTGCAGAGATCGATTTTACAATCAGAATATTACAACATGAACGAAACCGAGGTGTAGCGGCGGCACGTAATACGGCCTGAAGTGTGCTACCGGAGATTATATTTATTATGTAGATGCGGATGATTCTATAGAACCGCACACATTGGAATGTCTGGTCAATGAAATCAATCACAAAGGACTGGATATAGGTGGGCACGAGTGTACTTGACTTTCAATTCCAATGCACGCTATATGAAGCAGCCGGCATATACTACTTCCGTTGAGGCATTACGAAAAATGATGGGTGGGGTAATGCGGTGGAATTTATGGCTTTTTCTGGTTCGTCGTTCTCTTTATGTAGAGAATGATATTCGTTTTACAGAAGGTTTGAATATGGGTGAAGATATGATGGTGATGATGAAATTGTTTATCTGTGCCGGGAAGGTTGGCATTGTTCATCGTCCTTTTTACCATTATAGACAAAGTAATCCGGAATCACTGACAAAGATTTATTCACAAGAGCATATAATACAAGTAGCAAATAACGTATATGAGGTGGAAAAATATGTAAATGCTTCCGCATATGCGGATTCATTAATAGAGTTTATTCCTTTTCTTAAGTTGAATATAAAGTTGCCTCTTCTTATAACAGATGATAAATCGCATTATGAACAATGGCTGGAATGTTTTCCTGAGGCAAACTGCTATGTCATGAATAACAAACTTCTTCCTTTAAGAACACGGATTATACAGTGGATGGCGGTAAAACGATATTTCATTTTGTTGAGGTTATATTATCGGACGGTATTTAAGCTGGTTTATGGTATTATTTATAAATAATATAGTTGGAGAATGGTGCGTTTATTGACTATGTTATTGATATCAATGGTTGTGAGTGGCTATTATTTTCCATTCAGTTTTTCTGTCTTACCGCAACTGAACACTAAAATGGCATTAGCGATGTTAGGTATTGCTTTGGTAGCTTATCAGGGATTTCAAAAACATCGGATTACTTTTTCGAGAGATTTGCTGGGTGCTATTGTCTTTGCTTTTATTTTCTCATTTATCTGCTTTGTTGCTGCTGACTATAATCATACAGATGATTATTCTTATGTCACTTACTTCGTGTCCTTTTTTACGTGGTTGGGAGGTGCATATGTGGTTTGTTATGTTATTCGCGCATTTCACGGTAAGGCGACATTAAATTTGCTCATAGCCTATTCGGCTTTTGTATGCGTGTCTCAGTGTATATTGGCAATTTTAATCGATAGATTCTCGGCATTCCGGGCTTTGGTAGATACCTATATCTCTCAAGGGCAAGAGTTTTTTCAGGAAGTGGGAAGATTGTATGGTATCGGTGCGGCATTGGATCCTGCCGGTGTAAGGTTTTCTATTGTGCTTCTTTTGATAGTCTATCTTCTCTGTGAGGATGAGGGTGTAAAGCAGGTTAGGTGGAAAACTTTTGCCTGTTTATTCGCTTTTTTCGTGATTGCTGTTATCGGTAATATGATTTCTCGTACTACATCTGTCGGATTATTCCTGGGAATAGTATATTTAATATGCTCTACAGGTTATTTTCCGTTTGGTAATCAAGGGTCGTTATATCAGGCTTTATTCTATTTTAGGAGGAATGTTAATCGTATTTACGATGTTATCGGTCTATTTATATAATAACGATCCTTTTTTCTACAAGAATATCAGATTTG
>ENA-OQJH01001391-OQJH01001391.1-human-gut-metagenome-genome-assembly--contig:-NODE-1391-length-10136-cov-1.542012_pt1 | contig 10136 bp, 11 predicted proteins | sample MGYA00242597_ERZ504763 | MGnify/ENA primary metagenome ERZ504763 (study PRJEB26092, sample SAMD00036359) | human gut metagenome | host: Homo sapiens | study: EMG produced TPA metagenomics assembly of... | reverse complement strand
CAGAAGGCGCGGGGACCGGAACGAAAGTATCGACAGGAAGCGATGAAACCGAAAAGACTGTGCATCCCGGTAACGGATCGCATACGGACAGGCATTCCAAGTGTCACCGTGATAACCGGAACGGATGGTTACGAAATTGTTTTTGTCGGGCTTTCCGGCTGCATACCAATATTGCACGGCCATCTTCAAGGCAACTTCTACCGCCACCGAACCGGAATCCGCATAAAATATCTTTTGCATGGATGGGGGAACCAAGGGCAACAGCAGTTTGCCTAACTCGATGGCCGGATCATGAGTCAGTCCTCCGAACATGACATGGGACATCTTGTCTAACTGGTCTTTTGCCGCCTGATTCAATACCGGATGATTGTATCCGTGCACAGCACACCACCAGGACGACATTCCCTCGATGAGTGTCCGCCCGTCTTCGAGTGTGATCGTTGCTCCGTCCGCCCGCTTTACTTTGTAGACAGGCAATGGATCGGTAGTAGAAGTATAAGGATGCCACAAATGCTCGCGGTCAAATTGAGAGTCGGCGAAGTGGTAACCTTCTTCCAGAATCATCTTCTTGTCGTCGGAAACCTTGGAACCGAGTGTGGTCAGCAAATCGCCCACGATGGCGGAATTGATGCCGACAAACAAGGCTTTGCGCATGGCTTCTGGAGTGAGCTGCGAACGTCCTCCGGCGAAACGCAGGAAAGCGGTAGGATTGATGAAGCGGAACAGGGCGATGGTTCGCAGGATTTCTTCTTCGCTCAAAGCCTTTTCATTTTCCAGTGGAGTTCCGGGGATCGGACTTAGCAGGTTGATGGGGATGGACTGTACATTCAATTCCGCCAAAGTGAAAGCAAATTCAATACGTTGTTCCATTGTTTCTCCCATGCCGATGATGCCACCGCAGCAGATATCCATTCCTACCCGGCGGGCGGCGTCGAGAGTGGCCAGCTTCTGCTCTTGTGTATGTGTGGAGCAGAGTGTGGGGAAATAGGAAGGAGCTGTTTCGAGGTTGCAGTGATAGCGGGTGATTCCGGCTGTGTGCAGGGCGCGGAGTTCTTCTTCATTGAGTAATCCAAGGGATGCACAAAGTTGGATGGACGAATGTTTCCGCATAAGGCGGGCTGCATCGCAAAGTTGACTGATCTGTTTGGGAGAAGGTTTTCGTCCGCTGGTGACAAGGGAGAAACGGTTGACGTCTTGACTTCGTTGTATTTGCCTGTCGGAGACATTCTTCAGCGGGCAGGAGATCGTAAATCTCGGCTTGAGTCTTGTAGTGAGAGGATTGTGCACACCATTTGCAGTTCTCCGGACACGGCCGGACTTGGCGTTGATGATGGAACACATATCGAACTCGTGCGAAGCACAAGTGACGGTAATCTCATGCGCGGCGGCATAAAGCGCCTCGCTGTCGGCCATGTTGGCCAGCCAAGTGGCTTGGGCGGACGATATGTCGAAGCCTGCCAGTACTTGGTCTTTGATTTCTTGAAGTGTCATAAATGTATGATATGGGATAGTAACTTTTGCATTCTGCTTGCGAAGAGCCACATCTACCACATTGGTATGCAGATGACCGATCTGAAATTCACGTCCCATACTCGCAAAAGCGGCATAGTTCTTCCTGCCCCAGTAGCGGAAGCGGGAAAGAAGGGAACGGGTGGTCTGTATGTGGCGCTGTTTCTTCATCAGGTTCTTGTTTTTTGAAGTTAAGAACGGGGCAAATGTACAAAGATTCTTTGGATAAGCAAGCGATACAATAATATACTGCAAATATATACTCTTACCTTGTATCGTTTATACACACCCTTTATCTTTGTATTCTTTCTTCTATATTCCTTGCGTAATTGAAATTGAATCCGACGTATATCTGAAGTGTTCCGAACCCGTTGTCCAGTGAAAAATTATTCCGGTGGTAATTATAGTTCTTTCCGACAAATGAAGTGCCGACGAAATATTTTCCGTTATTGTAGACAACTCCCGCACGGATCAGAAAATCCAGGTTAAAATTGCCGTACCATGTCTTCCCTTCATGGGTTTCTGCATCTACATCGGAGGCTTTGTAGGCTATGGCGGGAGTGAGAGACAGGCATGCCAGACAGTTGCGGGCAAATACCCAGTTATAGGCATAACCGAAACTGATATTGGCATTGGTGTATTTGATGTTGTTGACTTCATGGAGGATTCATCGCTTCCAGTATGAAATCCGGAAGTTCCGCATAGTCGAATTCAAGATTATGTTTTGAAATAGAAAGCCTGCGATAAACGAACCTGCATTCCTGCGCTGATTGGTTGACTGGCTGAAAGCGGCAGGGTAGGAGAATTTGCGGTTGTTGAAGATATAGTATAGGTTCAGTCCCTTGATATCTACTTTTATCCCATTGAACTTTTCGGAGTAATTGGCGGGGACATCTTCCGGGAAACCGTTGATCTTATGAATCTTATAGTTGTTACCTGTGCGACGATAGAAGATGTCCACTCCCAGCTTGGAACTGTATAGACTTAAATCGAACTCGGTTCCCTTGTTCCTTCGGTTGGTCTTCCGGTAAATGTCGTCCACGTCTACAGACCATCCCAGGAAGATCCATCGCCAGCCGAAGTATAATCCTATCTTGTTATGCGGATTGGGAGAGAAACTCAGCTTCTGCGGTTGGGGCAGATTGCTGGTAACGGAATAATATTCAAAGTTGCTGAAATGGGTGGTCATCAATGCGTAATTATACCGGTTGTGACTGATATAAAGGGTGTCGAAGTCACTGAAATTCATGAACTTCCTGATCGCTCTCTTGAAAGCGCTTGGTTTGGCCGGTATCACAGAATCAGTTTGCAGACTATCGCTCATAAGGGTATCTCTCCTTTCAGTTTGGGCCTGTAAGGAGAGTGACAGAAACAGAAAAAGAGATAGAACAATTTGCTTCATCCTGTGATTTTTCGTTGCTATGATTGATGCTGTTCGTTTCACGAATGTACTACCTTTCGTTGATTTATACTAATAATCGTCTAAAAAAAATGTTTCGTTTCCTAAACAAATGAGATATGTATTCTGTTAGTTAGAACAAGCAAATAAATCCTAAGCCACAAAATTATGAGAATCTATTTACGTTTATTAGTGGCGTTTCTATTGCTTTCTGCCGGCAATGTAGTGTATGCAGAAGCACAACAAGAGAAACGCGTAACGGGTACTGTGACTTCTGAAGGAGAGCCTTTACCCGGTGTTTCCGTACAAGTGAAAGGGGCCTCCTCCGGCACCATTACCGATATCGATGGAAACTATTCAATTGAAGCCCCTGCCAATGGGACTATCGTTTTCCGCTTTGTAGGATTGCGGACAGTGGAACAAGCGGTGAACAACCGGAATGTGATCAATGTCACCATGGAATCGGAGAGCAAAGAACTGGAAGAAGTGATGGTTGTAGCTTATGCTACCGCCAAAAAATATAGTTTTACCGGAGCTGCCTCGACAATGAAGGCGGGAGAGATTGAGAAGTTACAGACTTCCAGCGTCTCCCGTGTACTTGAAGGTACGGTATCCGGTGTGCAAGCCAGTGCTTCCAGCGGTCAGCCCGGTACGGATGCCGAAATCCGTATTCGTGGTATCGGTTCGATCAATGCTTCCAGTGCCCCGTTGTATGTGGTAGATGGCGTACCTTTTGATGGCAGCGTCAACTCGATCAATCCTGATGACATCGCTTCCATGACTGTGCTGAAAGATGCTGCATCTGCAGCTCTGTACGGTTCGCGTGGTGCGAACGGTGTGATTATCATTACCACAAAGCAGGGACAGCAGGACTCGAAAGCTACTGTCAAGGTGAAAGCTACACTGGGTGGTTCCAGTCGTGCGGTACGTGATTATGACCGCGTCAATACCAATCAGTATTTCGAACTTTACTGGGAAGCGCTTCGCAACCAGTATGCCAAGAGCTCCGATTATACCCCTGCCACCGCAGCTGCTCAGGCTTCCAAAGACTTGGTTACAAATTGATGGGAGGCGGTCCGATCCTTACGGTACACAATATCCGCAACCTGTGGGGACAGACGGAAAGCTGGCAGCAGGTGCTCGTCCGTTATGGAACTCCGACTGGAGTGACGCGATGGAGCAGCAAGCGCTTCGTACCGAACTGAATCTGAGTGTTTCCGGTGGTGGAAGGCTAATCAATACTTCTTTTCTGCCGGCTACTTGAACGATAAAGGTATTGCACTCGAATCCGGCTACCAACGTTTCAACCTTCGTTCGAACGTGACCAGTGAAATGACTTCCTGGCTGAAAGGAAGCATCAACCTGAGTTTCGCCCATTCCATGCAGAATTATCCGGTTTCTTCGGATTCCAAAACAAGCAACGTGATTACTGCAGGACGTACTATGCCCGGATTTTATCCTATTTATGAAATGAATACGGACGGCAGCTACAAGCTGGATGACAATGGGGATCGTATCTACGATTTCGGTTCATACCGTCCTTCCGGTTCTATGGCTAACTGGAACTTGCCGGCTACCTTGCCTTTGGATAAATCGGAACGGATGAAAGATGAATTTTCCGGTCGTACTTATCTCGAAGCTACGATCATCGAAGGGCTGAAATTCAAGACAAGTTTCAACTTCGACCTGATCAACTATAATACGCTGGATTATACGAACCCGAAAATCGGTCCGGCTCTGGAAAACGGAGGTGGTTCCAGCCGCTTGAACTCACGTACTTTTTCATGGACATGGAACAATATCGCGTCGTATGATAAAACCATCGGTGATCATCACTTTAATGTGCTTGCCGGAATGGAAGCCTATTCGTACCGCTATGATGAACTGACTGCTTCACGTACGAAGATGGCACAGCCTGATATGCCCGAACTGGTAGTCGGCTCACAGTTGACAGGCGGTTCCGGTTATCGTATCGATTATGCTTTGGTGGGATATCTAACCCAGGCGCTTTATGACTATCAGAATAAATACTTTTTCTCCGCTTCCTTTCGTCGTGACGGTTCTTCCGTTTTGCACCGGAGACTCGCTGGGGTAACTTCTGGTCTTTGGGAACTTCATGGCGTATCGACCGTGAAAGTTTTATGGCTTCCACTGCCAACTGGCTTTCTGCTCTGACATTAAAGATGAGCTACGGTGCACAGGGAAATGATAATCTGGGTACTTATTATGCAAGCAAGGGACTTTATGCCATTGTTTCCAATCTCGGAGAGAATGCCTTGGTTTCCGACCGTATGGCTACTCCGAACCTGAAATGGGAGACGAACCTAAACTTTAACGTCAGCGTTGATTTCTCACTGTTTAACAACCGTTTTTCCGGTTCGTTCGACTTCTTTACGCGTCGTTCCAAAGACTTACTTTATTCCCGTCCGATCGCTCCTTCCTTAGGATATGGTCTATTGATGAGAATGTAGGTGCACTGAAGAATACAGGTATTGAGATGGTGCTGAACGGAACCATTATCAATCAGAATGGATGGGTATGGAAACTCGGAATGAACCTGACACATTATAAGAATAAGGTAACGGAACTTCCGCTGAAGGATATGCCGCAAAGTGGCGTGAATAAATTGCAGGTAGGGCGGTCAGTCTATGACTTCTATATGAAAGAATGGGCGGGAGTAGACCCTGACAACGGTAATCCACTGTGGTATATGGATGAGAAAGATGCCAATGATAATTTGACCGGAAAACGTGTCACAACAAGCGATTATGCTTCGGCAAGTTATTATTACGTCAATAAATCTTCCCTCCCGAAGTTTATGGCGGTTTTAATACATCGCTTTCATGGAAAGGGTTCGATCTGTCCGCCATCTTTGCTTATAGTATCGGAGGATATATCTACAATCGTGATATTACCATGATTTTGCACAACGGAAGTTTGGAAGGCCGTGACTGGTCTACGGAAATATTGAAGAGATGGACACCGGAAAACCGTTATACAGACGTGCCGGCTTTGAGCACTACTTCCAATAACTGGAACTCAGCTTCCACCCGTTTCTTGCAGAACAATTCATATATGAGACTGAAAAACCTGACGCTATCTTACGATCTGCCGAAACAGTGGATCAGCAAACTGGCATTGAGCAGTGTCCAGGTGTTTGTGCAGGGAGATAACCTGTTTACTATTCACCGGAACAGGGACTTGACCTGAACAGGGAATCACGGGTATCACTTATTACCGTTATCCGGCTATGCGAACTATTTCCGGAGGTATCAATCTATCTTTCTAAAATTACACGATATATGAAAAAGATAAAAATTCAATCTATACTTACTGCTGTTGCCGGACTGTTTCTGGCAACGAGTTGTAGCAGTAGCTTTCTGGATACGGAACCGACGGATGCGGTAAGCTCCGATCAGGTAGCAGTAGCTGGAAATGCAGAACGTCTCTTCAACGGAGCTTGGTATAACCTGTTTGAATACGGAACGACGTATGCCAATATTGGTTATCGGGCACTTCAATGTCAGGATGATATGATGGCGAGCGATGTTGTCTCCCGTCCGAAATATGGGTTCAATTCTTCCTATCAGTTCAATGACGTGGCGATTTCTTCCGATGGAAGAACTTCGTTTGCCTGGTATCTGATCTATAAGACAATTGATAATTGCAACACTGCCATTTCGATTAAAGGTGACTCCGAGGAACTTCGGCAGGCACAGGGACAGGCATTGGCTTTGCGTGCCTTTTGCTATCTACATTTGGTACAGCATTATCAGTTTACATATTTGAAAGATAAAGATGCTCCTTGTGTGCCTATATATACGGAACCGACTACAAGCAGTACCGAGCCGAAAGGCAAATCGACAGTGGCGCAAGTTTATCAGCAGATCTTTGATGATTTGAATCTTGCACAGGATTATCTGATAAATTACGTCCGCAAGGGAGACGGGCAGAAATTCAAACCGAATACGGATGTTGTCAACGGTCTTCTGGCACGTGCTTACTTATTGACAGGACAATGGGGAGAAGCCGCCAAAGCTGCCGAAGCTGCACGCAAAGGATATTCATTAATGACTACCACTGCCGAATACGAAGGTTTTAATAATATTTCCAATAAAGAATGGATTTGGGGATCTCCTCAAACACTCTCGCAATCGGATGCAAGTTATAATTTCTACTATCTGGATGCAACATATGTCGGAGCTTACAGTAGCTTTATGGTCGATCCGCACTTGATGGATACTTTTGCTAAAGATGACATCCGTCTGCCTCTTTTCCAATGGATGCGTGAAGGATATCTGGGTTATAAGAAATTCCATATGCGTTCGGATGATACTGCAGATCTGGTACTGATGCGTTCGGCAGAAATGTATCTGATAGAAGCGGAAGCTAAGGCCAGGGATGGAGTAGCACTGGATCAGGCTGTTGCCCCATTGAATACATTACGTACTGCCCGTGGCGCAGGTAATTACGATGTGACAGGGAAAACGAAAGAGCAAGTGATCGACGAAATTCTGATGGAACGCCGGCGCGAGCTGTGGGGAGAAGGATTCGGTATAACGGATATACTCCGTAATCAGAAGGCGGTAGAACGTATGGCTCTATCTGAGGATATGCAGAAAACGGAAGTGGATTGCTGGCAGGAAGGCGGCAGTTTTGCGAAAAGAAATCCGTTAGGACATTGGTTCCTTAATTTCCCGGATGGTAAAGCGTTCTCAGCAAACAGTTCTTATTATCTGTATGCTATCCCTGAAAAAGAGATTAATGCAAACCCTAACTTATAAATAAATAGCTCTCTTAATTTTTTGACTTGACCTTAACTTGTAGACCGGTATACGTCGTGACGATGCATACCGGTCGTTTTTTTATACCTGTATCTTCTGTTTCTTTAAATTGGGTAAAAAGAACGTGACTAATCCCAATAACGGCATATAAGCGCAAACGTTATAAACCGACTCAATTCCAAATTTATCAGCCATATTGCCAAGTACAGCCGAAGCGATACCTGCTACTCCGAAGGCAAAACCAAAGAAAAGACCGGAAATCAATCCTAGCTTGGTAGGGAGTAGCTCTTGCGCATAAAGCAGGATAGCCGGAAAAGCAGACGAAAGCATTAGTCCTACACAAAAACTTAAGATGATGGTCCATGCTAAAGTGGCATGCGGCATCAGTAAACTAAAAGGTGCAGCCCCTAAAATAGAAGCCCAAATCACATATTTACGTCCTACACGGTCACCGATAGGACCACCGAGTAATGTTCCGATAGCAGTAGCTACCAGAAAAATAAATAAGTATAATTGAGATTCCTGTACAGTTACATTGAATTTATGAATCAAATAGAATGTATAATAACTGGTAAGGCTTGCCATATAGATATACTTTGAGAAGATTAATATCAGTAGGATTCCGATAGATAAAGCAGTCTTATCCATCGGTAAGGCAAATGTACAGCCTTTTTCACTGTAGCCTTTTGCTCTTTCATTCGGTTGAGATAAGATTTGTACCATTTGCAGATCGGAGACATGACTCCGATAGCAGCCAAAGCAAAAAGTGTAAAAACGGCTAGATGCTCTCTGCCATAAGGAGCCACCAGCAAAGCCACCAATAAAGGACCTAGTGAACCTCCTAAATTGCCTCCTACCTGAAATAACGATTGTGCCAGTCCCCGTTTCCACCCGAGGCAAGAAAGTGATACGTGATGCCTCCGGATGCAAGACGAAGAACCGATTCCGATCAGAAAAACAGAGACCAGCATCCAGTAAAGATTGTTGGAGAATGCCAGATTGATCATTCCTATCATTGTAAAGCTCATTCCGATAGGTAGTGACCAGGCAACGGGATGTTTATCGAAGATGATTCCGGTGATTGGCTGGAATACCGAAGCCGAGAGTTGATAAACCAGTGTGATAAGGCCGATCTGTGCAAAGTTGAGTCCCAAATCGTCTTTGAATAATGGATAGGCTGCCGATATAACGGACTGCAAAAGATCATTGAGACAATGCGAAAGGCTTAGTGCGATGAGGATAGAAAATGTAATTCTTCCTACGGGTTGTTCCTGATTCTGTACCATAATACCTATTCTTTTGAAATGTTCCTGAAAAATGACTGCAAAGGTACGTAACTTCCCGTTTCTCAATATATTTGTCACAATTAAATCTATAAGTAATGAAGAAAGTAGTATTAGCGATGGATTCTTTCAAAGGGTGTCTTTCCTCATCAGAGGCGGAAAAGGCGGCGGAAGAAGGCATAAAGCTGGTTTGTCCGGATTGTGAAGTCATTCGTTTTCCGATAGCCGACGGAGTGAGGGAATATTGACTGTCTTGGTAGAAGCAACACGAGGCACTTATCAGAAGATCATAGCGAATGATCCTTTGATGCGTCCGATAGAAACCACTTATGGAGTTTCGGGCGACAAATGCATTGCTTTTATTGAGATGGCCACCGTGAATGGTCTGCCGCTATTATCAGAAACGGAACGAAATCCGATGCTGACCACTACTTATGGAACCGGTGAATTGATATTGCACGCTATTGAACAGGGATATCGGGAATTTGTCATAGGTATCGGAGGAAGTGCTACGAATGATGCCGGAGTAGGTCTGTTACAAGCATTAGGAGCCCGATTTCTCGATAAGGATGGAGCAGTCTTGGGAAAAGGAGGCGAAATTCTGCATCGAATTGCCGCTATTGATTTTTCTTCCGTTCATCCTGCACTTAAAGATACTCGTTTCACGATAGCCTGTGATGTGCGCAATCCCTTTTGTGGCCCGGAAGGTGCTGCGCATGTTTTTGCCCGACAGAAGGGGGCGGATGATACAATGATAGAGAAATTAGATGTGGGTATGCAGTCTTTTTCCCGGTTGATCCATTCAACTACCGGAAGAGAAATTACTCACGTTCCCGGAGCAGGAGCTGCCGGAGGCTTGGGAGGTGCCTTTCTTGCTTTTCTGAATGCTGAACTAAAGCCCGGCATTGATTTACTGCTCCAAACATTGAAATTTAGTGAGAAAATAAAAGGTGCTGATCTGATCATAACCGGTGAGGGGAGAACAGACCGTCAATCTTTAATGGGAAAAGTACCCTCCGGAATATTAGAAGAGGCGAAACGACAAGGGATACCGGTCATTGTTGTGGCAGGCAGTATAGAGGATACGGAAATTCTGAATCAGGCAGGTTTTCAAGGTGTCTTTTCTATCATCCTCGCCCATGTCTTTGGAACAGCCATGAA
>ENA-OQJH01001390-OQJH01001390.1-human-gut-metagenome-genome-assembly--contig:-NODE-1390-length-10137-cov-1.968432_pt1 | contig 10137 bp, 12 predicted proteins | sample MGYA00242597_ERZ504763 | MGnify/ENA primary metagenome ERZ504763 (study PRJEB26092, sample SAMD00036359) | human gut metagenome | host: Homo sapiens | study: EMG produced TPA metagenomics assembly of... | reverse complement strand
TCTTTTCCCTCGCTATCATTGCCATCGCTATATACGATATCCGGAGAGACTATAAAAATGCAGATACAGTCTTATTGATTTTGCCTGCCTCAGACATGCTATCTATATGCCGGATAATCCTGTCTGTATAAACAGGGTTGCCCTCACTATCGGTAATAGGATTCGTATTTTGACCAGTCGAGGTGTACTCGTATAATTGAATGTTGTTATAAAAGACAGCACTTTTATCTCTGATCCTTTGTTTAGGCAAATCTTTCGAATTAATAGCCGCATACTTGTTTCCTCTTAAATCTTCATAGACTTCTATTGTCTGGGAATATCCCTTTAGCAAGATAAAAAGGGATGCGAAGATTATGACAGTTATTCTTTTCATTTTATTCTTTATATTTTCATTTTATCATTAATAAGTAACGGAAGGGAGAGGGATGTCTCTTACACACCTTGCACCACCCTCAGTCTTATAGTAAGAGTTAAGCCGTAATACCACCTTTTGGCAGAAGTACCTCCATCTTCTGTAATTGTTTGCCCGCTGCTGGCATCTAATAGACTGCCGATATAGAGGCAATCAGTTGATTGGATGCCGGTAAATACCATTTAACTCCTCCCTTCTATTCGTCCGTTTCCATCTTCATCCGGTTCTTATCATAGCAAGCCCTTGCACTAAACGTACTAGCCGGGTGTTGATATTGATATAGCAATATATGTCCGGAAGCATCTTTCTGCGGGACAGGTATATTACCACTCCAAGTAAGGTTCTTTATATTCTCGGCCAGGTTTACCGTCGCGTTTTTTCCATAATACACGTCATCCGTCCCGTATGAATGAGCAGCTGTCACAATCCCATCGTAACCATATTCCACTTTACCCGATGATACGTCATACTGGTATACACTACGTTGCGGTCTGTCATGCACCAATCCCATTGTATAGTTTCCGTCAGTGTCTCTTTCTCCTCCAAAACACCCGGCATATACTGCCGGGCGCTGGTCCAGTCTGAATATATGGAAAGTTTGCAATGTTTCTCCTTCACCCTCTGGCATAGTAGTTACTTTAATGTATAAAGAACGCTTTCCTAATTTATCGGATTCACCCGGGTCAACCAGTTTGCCGTCATCATCATAAATGTATTCCTTATTATAGAGATAAAACTTCACCTGAGTGGGAAGTATGGAACTTGCCGTAACACGGGTATCCAATGGCTCTTTAACATTATTGAATGCATCCGTATAGTTGGAAGAGGAAGACAGGAGGAGCCAACTGCTTCCCTTATCGGCTCTCTGCGTACAATCTTCGTCAGTATATATTTCCACTTCCACTTTCCTTCCTTGAGTCTGTATAACTATCGGGCGGACACTATAAGCTGCATCCAGGTCATAAGTGGCACCCGTTTTGTTGTACAGGGTGCTGAATGACGCCCCAGAAGCCTTTACGTTAAGGCTGGAAAAAATTCCACATACTGGCTGATGGTATATGCCCTGATCCGTTCATCGTTCTTCGCCGAGTTTATCTCTGCGTTTATGGCAGTACGCAAATTATAAAAATGGTTGGGTTCCACATCGAAGTTATTGGTGTTATTATTCCCAACATATATCTGGTAGATCGCGTATTCATTTGTTCCGGTAGTAGGGTATGCCCATGCCTCTATCTGCGTGCCCAGTGGCGGCGCAGCACCTGAAGGCACCTTATTGACCACTTTGTAGTAGCGCTGGCTTTCACTTAGAATAGTTGTAACCGTCCCTTGCCGATTCTGCGCTACATACCATGTTGCCGAGTAATAGCCATTGGAATCGGGCTCACCCAACTGATCCATTTCAAATGTGGCGTATGTATCCGCATCGGTATTTTTTTTAAGATTGGTGAGCCGGATAGTATTGTTCACATTCAGCAATTTCAAACCTTGTAACCGGTAATTTTCCACCTCGAACTTGTAACGTAAGGTAACGCGTGCCATCAACCTCTCGATTTCGATGCCTCCTACAAACCCGGCCGGTTTGTTGTATTCTACCAGACCACGCTTACCACCGTCGATGTCCACCACAGTGACACCTGACACTTCTCCGGCCAGCGGTACTTCATCATCTGCGGTGATAAGCGATTGGGTATGCCCTTCTACATTAATAAGATAGTCAAAACTCCAATTCTTGAGTTCATCAAGAGTGCTCACTCCGCTCATATCATAGTTAAGTTTAGGGCCTAATACCAACAGGTACAAGGTTTGATTCTCTGATACTACGAGGGGGACGTCTATCGTCATCAAATCATTTATGGCTGTTACTGCATCACTCAGTTTATGAGGATTTCCCTTAATGGAACCGTGCTCATCGAATTGGAAAAGCCAAAGGTTGTGTAACTTGGTCGTGCCGTCAGATATCCGGGTAGTTACCTCATGTGGTTCTTGTCCTTGTTCCAAAGCCACTGTAAACGACAACCCGGAATCGTTCCTATCCCTAAAAAGCGACTTAGCGGCGGAATATCCGCTCGTTGATGCAGGCTCTACAGCGGGGGAATACCGACTTTCAGGCTGACCATAACCACCTTACCGGTAGCGTCACCGGGACCGTACTCTACCAGTTTATCTTTTGCACAGCCCACGAACGCCAGCAACAGCAAGGTGGTGCAGGCTGCCCGGAAATATCTTTTATATTTTGTTCTTAGGTTCATATCGTATATGTTTATTATCAAATTTTCATCCGGGGAGAGGACATCAGTAGCCGTTTTGCGTAATTGACGGACTGCCGAGAGGAACTGTCACTCCGGTATCTTTCGCCAGTAGAATATTAACAGTAAGATTGATAGAACTCGGACTGCTGTTCTCTGGAATTTCTATCGAGACAGAATAACTATACGTATTCGGTTCAGTATTCACTTTAGTACTGAGACACTTTTGGACGCCTCCATAAATAACCTGCAAAAACAGTTTTCCGGCAGGTATGGAGATATCCGTCGGAGTAAGCTGGATACTCACCGTATAAGTACCTCCCGTTTGAGATATATTACCCAGACTACTTAATCCGGTAGTAGCACGTAAATCATATCCGCTTTGCGAGACGGTGAGCAGTATGCTCCTTGTCTGTCCGTCCAAACCGACTCCTTCCACCTTCACTCTGAATGAACGCGGTGAAGCACTTTCTTTACGTTTGACGTATACAGGGATATTTTCCGTATTGCTTCCGTGGGTCGTATGTACGATGGTGCCATCCGATGCGAACGAGAAATCAGTAGCTCCGCTGTTCCCGCACCTTCTCCCGTGACAAGCGTTGCCGTCCAATAAGGCACATTGGATTTTATACCGAAATAAGCTTTTACACCTTTTTCGGTTCCCTGATAAGTAGGACTGGAGATGGCACCCGCCTCCATCTTGCTTTCCGGTATTTCATTGCGCACGCAGCGAATCATATAGGCACTTTGCCTGTCCTTGCCACTTTGGAAACTTGCACCCGATGAATTACCGGAGAATTCGAATACCGAAGCGTCGTCGTTCCAATACCATCCATTGGAACGGTCCCCCTGAGATACACCGCCCGCGTCTCTATACCGGTTATGCGGGGAAAGCAGCCAATGGAAAGAAGGATAACCGTATGAATTATTCTCGTTATCCGATGCCGCTATCAGGGCTTGGTTTTCATTCGGAGTAGCCATGTGCCACTGCCCGTTATCCACAATGTTTGAGCCTTGATCTGGGTTTCGGAAAGTCCGGCCAACTTGCAGGGATCTCCCACCCCGGCTTTAACTTGGTCTACGGTGTTATTTGCAGGAATTCCGTCTGTGTTTAGGTAGGGAATATCTGTCCACCCGCTGATGCTTAAGGATCGTATGAACCGGGATACCAGAGTACATCGTTCAATGCACTGGCATTGGTAGGAGCTATAAAACCCTCACCCGCACTTGTGCCGCTGTGCACGGCTATCAGGCTGCCATATTTGAACAATACATCCTTATATCCCGTCTCCGAATGATATGCTTTCAGTATACCTGAATAAACGCTGACATCATTCCAGATATTCACATTTCTGGATGTATCGGCAACCGCGTCATAATCTGCTGCCTTGTCACTCACTATGACCAGTCCGTCGATAGGTTTCCAGTTGATGGTGATATCATGTTCCTCCATTGCCACTATTTCCGCATATAACCCCATTGCACCCATACCGGTAATGGTGGCGTATATCTGATAATGGTTGTTTCGTGTCAGATTATAGTTTTTGGGAGGCTCTTGACCGATATTCAAGAGGTAAACGCAGTTCAGCACCTGAGAACTTCCGTTTTTAAGTACGCACTGCGCGTCAATCTTAAGGTAGGTTGCCTGAGAAGCATTTTCAGGTTGGGATAGCAAGTGTTCAGGAATATATGTGGCAGGAATTGTTATAAAATCCACTGTGTCAGGAATAGTATAGTTATTATCTTTTATAATATAATCGCCATTTTTGTCAAGCTCGCCTGTTCCTGATATCGTAAGGTCATCCGACCAAATATCTTCCGTATATGCCCGCCCTTCTTCTATAGGAGTGGCGGCCGGCATACGACATACTTTAACAGTGAGCTTGGTTACTTTGAAATCCTCATTCGGATTAGTTATATTTTTAATAGCTGTAAAGCTGATGCGGGATACCATGCGGGTTACGCTAACAGGCAATTCCGTCATTTTAATATTATTAATTGTTACTGTGGCATTTTTTCCGTCGCTACGGGATTCCACATAGGCACGTATCACATTTCCATACATGGGCGGAGGAGCAATGATACCTACGGCAGAGAATGTCACTTTTTCTATTTTATTTTCCAGTGTAATAGCAGAGAGCTTTTCGGTAAGCTCCGATGTTTCATTGCAGATGATATAAATGTTGTTATATCCCGTGCCGCTCTTATAGAAGCGGTGTATGTGCCATCGACATTTATGGAAGCATCAGAAACGTCGTTGTATACCAGCTCGTTCTTGTCATTAAACACAATTGCACGTACGGAATTTATGACTTCATCTTTGTCGGTGGTATCATTGCGCGTCCCCATTTTAATACTCATCGGTATCTTTTCTCCTTCGTAAATACGTGCGCCTGTTACTTCGTTCTCTTTTGTACAAGAGTAAGTAAACAGGGCAAACATTGTCAAAAGCAGGATATTTGCCGAAAATTTTATGTTGATAGTTATATTCATCCTTAATCGTGCCATAATTCCGTTTCAAAAAACGATTTACATATCTGTTGGTTGGAACCAGTAGGTCCAATTATTGATGGTTATACTTAATGCAATGTAGCCATTCTCTTCCTTATCTCCGATTCGAATGTTGATATCCCATTCGTATCTGCGGTCGAGGTATTCTTGATCGCCCATCATTTTCGGTTTGCTCATCAACAGGTAGTCAATAAGGTTTATAGTTGTTTTTCCTCCGATGTCTATTGTTTTTCCTGACGCTTTTTCGGTGATAGAAAGTCGTATCAGCATCCTTAATAAATCTAAGAGTATGGAGGCGGGTTTGTAGGGCGGTCTTACTGTCTTCCTCTTCAACTGAACAAGGATGGTAAATTATATTCTTGCTGCTCTCACCTACATTATTTTTATAGTCATAAAAATTGTTTGCAGTTATTAGTTGTATGTCATATTTTGAAGCATCCACCGGATTATTTCCTCGCGTAATGCCTATCGTTATATCATTAGTATTGCGCACCAAGCTGACATTTTCTGTATTACTGATATTTTCCGAAGAAAACATTAATAGAGGACCGCTATGCCATAATGCATCAAGATGGTTGTTACTTATGTTGTTTTCCGGCTCATATTTCAGCGTTAATTTATTTATTGGATCACCTGTATCCATTGTCGGAAGCTGATAGAATTTATCCGTTTTTCCAGCCCATACAACAGCTGTACAGCCTTTCAAACGATAGGGTATCAGCATACGATAGTCCGGACTTTTTAGCGAATGGCCATTATCAGTAAGTGTCTGTATATATTTTCCTTGCGTATCGAACACGAAAACCTTTACTTCTTCCACCTGTTCGGCGAACCAATCTTCATTTGCCATATTATAGTCATATCGGAATTTTAGAAAGAGGTCACATTGATCAAGGTCGTCATGAAGGACATCGCAACCGGTAATCCCTGCCACTATAAAAGCGGCAAGGATTATTTTGTATTTCTTTATGTGTCTTTTAATTCCCATTTATCAATGCAAATCAACACCTTGTGTCCAATAAGTCCATGGATTGATAGTGATTTTTACAGAAATATATGCATCTGCTTCATCATCATCGGTACCCGGAGGTGTAGGATTGTCAGGATCAGACGGATCGGGAATCCACGGTGTTCCGGGGCCGCTCACGCTTTGAAGTTCAAGGTGATACCAGTTGTTACGCACTACTCCGTATCGGCCTAAAGCATCTTTTCAGTTACATTCTGATCGTGACGGATCAGGACGTCATAGTAACATACGGATTCATGATAATAACGTACGGCACAGAAGCGTCCGATAATACCAGTTTTTGCATTTAATTGAGTAGCTGTAGCACCTTCCGAAAGACTAGCGACTACAGAATTTTTTTGTATCTTGATCACCATCGAATTGCTCCTGTGTCATAATTCCCGCTTTCTTTAAGAATATGGGTAGGTCTACTTTTAGCCCGGAACCATCACTATGTTTTAAATATTCAGTTTTAAGCTGGTCTAATGTATAATAGTTTCCTTTCCAAGAGAAATAACTACTATTTTCGTTCAAACCATAGGGAGTGTACTTAGCCTTTACTACCACCTTGGTGGTGAATCCTAATTGCTGTGCCTTAGCTTCCATTGTATTTTCAAGACAATACAGACTTGTTCCCTTACTCTGTGCAACAGCAGGCATCTCCTCACTTTCGCTGTCTATATTTTTTAGATAATTGAAAGCTGCATCCATATTCGCTTCCATAGTACTCTCATTTGATACATCAGGTTGCTCGTCAGACAAGTAGTTTTTATCCCGACGATAAACTGCTCCAATCGTGGCATTATCGTAAGTGATACGTTCACTATACAGTTTCACACTCTTATTGGTAACGCTTAATTCCCAACCACTGAAAGCAAATGTAGCACCGTCAGGTTTTGTAGAAAAAGACTCCTTAACTGCAAGCTCTACTTTTGCGCTCAATCGATCCACAGAGATTTTAGCTGGATCGCTCTGTGCGTCCGTTTTTGCCTGATTGATGGCTCACTGGTATATGCAGTCGGCTTATGTACCTTTACTCCCGTCAATGCCCCTTCTATGCCAGCTCCTTCGCCTGCACTCGCCATCATGAAATTTTCATTGGCAGCGATGTTGGCAATAGCTGCCTCAATAGCAGTGTTAATTGCAGACCAAGGTTTACCTTTTACAGTTTCTGAAGTTAAATCCCACCCGTCGGTGTAAGGATTGATAACCACAAATACTTTTTTTGTTTTCTCTGGTACTAATTTTGCATCGCTAGCTACAGCTTCCGGGGTCCCTGTTCCACCGGATTCTCCTCCGCTATTCCCAACGGTCAAACCATCAAAATCAGCCACATCAAGGCACACATCATCCTCGTCAAATAATAAAACTTTGACGGCTTTTGCTTTACTTTCCCCAGAACTTCCCGGTTTTTCTTCTACATTCGCTGCTCTTGAAGTAGCTGTGTGACTTTGCAGCGAAAGCGACAGATACGCTTTGCCATCCAGTTCACCACCCGGAATATTCCCTTCCCGGGCATCTTCACTACTACAGCCGGCAAATATAAAAACTGCCAATGTAGATAATAGAAAACTTCTTGTTTTCATCATTGTTAAATGTTTTAAATGTTGTAAATAAAAAGATAATTATAATATATAAAAATCAATAATCTAGTTACTCATCAATCGATTATTCTCTTCTTTTTGCTAATTCCTCCAGATTTGAGATTTGCTTGTTTCAATCCGGATTCAGCAGCCTTATTTAGATGTAACTTTGCTTGTTCATAGTCACCTCTTAGCAGATGTAATACTCCCACGGCATTTTCGTATTCCGGTGTGGAAGTCTCTGCTTTCTTTAAATATTTTTCTGCCAAAAGAGTGTCTTTACGTGAAAGTGCAGCCGAAGCGGCATTCAGATTGGCAATCTTATCATCAGGAAAGACGCTAACGGCTGTTTCAAATAATTCGATAAACTCCGGTGAACCATTTTTGTAAGTTAGAGCGACCAAATAAATTTCATTCAGGCTCAAATTTTGTGGCCGACTATGAATCAGCACTTTTGCCTGTTCTATATTAAAATTCTGAACATCGTACTCTATTTTACAGATCGCTTTACGCAGATGTGGGTAATACTCACGCAACATAAACCGATAAGGATTGCCCTGTTTATATAACATCAACGATTTCTTGCGACTGGTATTCGTTCGGTAGTTTATTTCAACTGGTATGTGATCTATAATATGAAGAATTCCATCCTTTTCTGCCATGTCAGACCCTGCAACCATTTTACGTAGTCCTTCCCAGTTTTCGCCACCATATTCCACCTTGTATAATTCTTTAGAGAAAGGGAAACGAGGGAGAAGGTAATTAACAAGTGCCTTTGCACGTCCTTCGGAAAGCTGTTTGTTAAAAAGGACAGCACCCTCCGGTGAAGCATAACCAATGACTGATATTCCACGAATGGTAATGGCTGTATCATTTTTCACTTCGGCAAGCATGGAGGATATCTTTTTTAGTTCAGTCGGATTATTCATATAGTCCGGTTTAATATCGGTTTTTGATACGACAAAGTCCAGAAATGCTTCACATGACATCTCACGACTTTGACTGGTTCAACTTTTGGCTGTACGTAACTAATATGTGGAGTGATTTGATAAGGGACGGGAAGTTTCTCCAAAGTAACAGCACTAAAAAGAGGAATAGCTGATAGTAACCTGCCTGGCCTGCAACAGCCCATCACTTCTTTCTTTACATTCAGATATGCATCCTTCATCCATGGCTCGAATGGAATTATCAACGAGTACCGAATCTGTTCTTTTCCAGTCATTCCATACCCTTTTAATATGGAGTATGGAGCTTCTGACTGGTAAAAAGCACGTTCCTGCGTATTCATCAAAGCAAGTTTACGTTTCAGATTCTGATAGTTCTTACGACCTTTAATGGATATTTCCGGCAATTCCATCTGATGGTTTGCAGCAATCAATACTGGTATCAGTTCTATAGAATGATTGGAGCTGACTTGTATATTATCAAAGTTGTAAAGTATTTGAATATGCAATGAATCTCCCGCTTGCTGTAGTTCAAGAGCTGTTGGCTGTATAATTCCTGTATACCATTTCTTGGGATTTTCTTCTCCGTATGATAAAGAAGAAATGGTCAGGAATATGATTAACAGGTATAGGAATGATCTTAATTTTGTCATGGTTGTATTATTTTATAAGAAATATAAGTGAGATTGCAGCTTTAGTTGGTCCAAAATAATTGCGGTTTTCTGTTCCGACCTTTTCACCACAAGTCTTACACCGGAACTTGTCATAATGTAGCCGCACATATCCTACACCTATATTTGCTTCAAGGCTCCAACGATTACTAAGAAAGGAAGTGATAACCATACGAGACGCCTCCTCCTGCTCCCCATCCTTCATATCGGTAATGGCTGGAATTATCCCCGAATAAAAGTGGCAAGTGATGACCGGCTATGTTATATTGTGTTCCTATTATGTGTATCCCCCAAAAATGTCCGCTAAATCTTTCACATGTCCAATAACGATATTCCATTGTACCGAGCCAGTGCACCAGTTTTTATTTGAAGATGCTTTATTGGGTGTAAACCAGTTAAGTCCGGCGCCAAGTTCTATTGTAGTGCGTGGAGAAAGTCCCCACTCTACTCCCAAGTTAGGAGTACCTGAATATGCACCGTAGAACAGGTTTGTTTTTACTGCTACCTTTTGGGCCGAACATTTTAAAATGCTTCCCCAACATATCAAAAGTAGAATTGCTATATATTGTATTTTCATCAGATGCGTATATTGAATATTTTGCTTTTGCTTGCGTTAATAAATGATTATCGGATGCGAAATTACAAAATAAATATATATTAAAGTAAAACGTTCTGAAATTGCACATTGATTCCGAAGTTTCGTCCAAAATAGTTCTATAAATCACTAAAATGAGGGTTAGATAACTATAAAAAGGACTTATCGG
>ENA-OQJH01001389-OQJH01001389.1-human-gut-metagenome-genome-assembly--contig:-NODE-1389-length-10139-cov-1.617159_pt1 | contig 10139 bp, 17 predicted proteins | sample MGYA00242597_ERZ504763 | MGnify/ENA primary metagenome ERZ504763 (study PRJEB26092, sample SAMD00036359) | human gut metagenome | host: Homo sapiens | study: EMG produced TPA metagenomics assembly of... | reverse complement strand
TAAATCACCTGCATAGCCATAGTGACACCTCTTAAAGAGTCGGCAAGCATCGGCTCCAGGAAACGATACCGCACTTCCCATACCAGTGTATCCCGGTCTTTGTAGTTAGAGTCAGTCGGCAAAGTAAATACATATTGATTATCCATCATTCACCGGTCAGACGTACCATACGCTGCCACGGCCAGACATCGATGCTATCACCTTGCTTGGTCATTTTCGGTTCTTATCACGTCTTGGCTATCAGGTCGCCAACAAGTTCCTGTTCGTCTTTCAAGCGTTTTTTCACCTTATCATAAATTTTCGATAAAATCTCTGTGTTACGGGTATACCAAACCATGGATGAGTCAAATGCAGCTTGTGTAGTCCCGTATTTCTTGAAAACGGCGTCGATATACAATGCTTTCTTATAGTTCTCACTATAAGGCAAATTATCTCCCATAGACTTTGCCACATGATAATCATACAGCAAATTCTCCATCTTCGATTCCGAGATTACATCACTGGGTCTTTTCACTTTACACCCGGCTACCGCAAACACGAACATGCAGATGAGACACAGATGAAACCGAAATTTATTTTTCATGATCCGTAGCTTCCTTTTTATCTTTATCCAGTGAATGATAAGACTCATTCAAATATTTACTATAAAAGAGTAACAAGGCAATGATACCGCAACTGATAGCGGCATCCGCAAAATTAAAGATCGGACTAAAGAATATAAAATGCTCTCCACCTACAAACGGCATCCATGTAGGCCAGTTTGTATCTATAATCGGAAAGTAAAACATATCCACCACTTTCCGTAAAACCAGGTAGAATATCCACCACCTTCGGGCATGAAACTGGCAATCTGCGAATGAGTGCTTTCATTGAAAATAACTCCATAGAACACGCTATCTATGATGTTCCCCAAAGCACCGGTCAGAATAAGAGCCACACAGACGATATAACCTGTTTTAAAACCTTTCTTTATGATTTTATAGAGATACCACCCTATCAATGCTACCGCAACAATGCGGAATGTTGTCAGGAATAACTTGCCGAAGATTTCCATACCGAAAGCCATACCGTTGTTTTCGGTGAAATAGATATAAAACCAATCGGTCACACGTATACTTTCGTGCCAGTACATGTGAGTTTTAATCCAGACCTTGATGATCTGGTCAATAATCAATACGGAAAAGATAACGAGAAGGGCAATTCTCCCCTTCGTGAATAGTTTCTTCATGTGTTTATTATAAGTTAAACATAACGAGCTACAAGTGCCGTGCGTAAACTTTGCGCAGCTACTTGTAGCTCGTTACCTGTAGCCTACTTGCTATCTGTTATTTTTTACCACTGTTCTTTGCTTCAATGCTTAATGTAGCATGAGGAACAGCACGCAGACGTTCTGCCGGAATCAACTTTCCGGTTTCACGGCAAATGCCATACGTTTTATTCTCAATACGTACCAAAGCAGCTTGTAATCCTTGGATAAACTTCAACTGACGTTGTGCCAGTCGGGTCGTTTCTTCCTTGGAGAGCGTATTAGCTCCTTCTTCCAATACTTTATACGTAGGAGATGTATCGTCGGTATCATTACCGTCCAGTCCCATCAAACTTTTCTTCAACTGTTCATAGTCACGTTGTGCTAATTCCAGTTTCTCCATAATAATGGCACGGAATTCCTCGAGTTCCGCATCCGAATATCTAGTCTTTTCTGCCATAACTTTACAATTTTAAAAGGTTAATCAATATAGTATTAGTCTTTTATCACGTTCACAAACAATGAGAAGTCGTCAAACTCCAGCATTGTTCCGTCTTTCACTTCATCTACAAGTTCAAGAGATGTGCCTAAAACCTGGTTACAAATATAAGTATTATATTCATTTACCGCATCATCTGTTTGCGTATTTTTCGAGATTGTTATTTTTATTTTGTCTGTAATCTCGAAGCCGCTTGACTTACGTATATTCTGAATACGGTTCACCAGTTCACGGGCAATACCCTCGCGACGCAGTTCTTCGGTAATGGTCACTTCAAGCGCTACTGTCAGTTTGCCTTCATTGGCAACCAACCATCCCGGAATATCTTCACTAAAGATCTCGACATCTGATGCTTCAATAACAGCTTCCGCACCATCCAGGTTCAATGTATACTTTCCGTTTTTCTCCAATTCACCGATGGCTTCCTGTGACATTTCTGCAACAGCAGCAGCTACTGCTTTCATTTGCTTGCCAATTCGGGCCTAGCTTTTTAAAGTTCACATTTCACTTTTTTACCAATACACCGGCTGCACCATCAACGAATCTGACTTCTTTTACGTTCACTTCATTCATAATCAGGTTCTTTACAGCTTCGATATGAGCTTTCTGCTCTTCATCTACCACCGGAACCATGATACACTGTAGCGGTTGGCGTACCTTGATATTCACCTTGCGGCGCAATGCCAACACCATAGATGTAACATCCTGTGCCATTTGCATGCGGGCTTCCAGTTCCTTGTCTATCATTCTTCCTGATATTTCGGGAATTCGGCAAGATGGACAGAAACGACATTGTCGCGTCCTGTTGCTGTAATCAAGTCAGTATACAACCGGTCTGCATAGAACGGAGATACAGGAGCCATCAGTTGGCAACTGTTTCGAGACAAGTGTACAATGTCTGATAAGCAGACAATTTATCCTGTGTAAATTCACCACCCCAGAAACGTTTACGATTCAGGCGAACATACCAGTTGGACAAATTATCATTCACAAAATCAGAGATCAAACGTCCTGCCTTTGTCGGTTCATATTCATTATAGCATGTATCTACCTCCTTTATTAATGTATTCAATACAGACAAGATCCAACGGTCGATCTCCGGACGTTCTGCCATCGGTACATCCGCTTCTTTATATTCAAATCCGTCTACATTCGCATAAAGCGCAAAGAATGAATATGTATTATATAAGGTACCGAAGAATTTACGGCGAACCTCTTCCACTCCTTCAACGTCAAATTTCAAGTTATCCCATGGAGAAGAATTGGTAATCATGTACCAACGCAACGGTCGGAACCATACTTTTCAATCGTAGTAAACGGATCGACAGCGTTATTCAAACGCTTAGACATCTTGTTACCGTTCTTATCGAGTACCAAACCGTTAGAGATAACAGCTTTGTAGGACACACTGTCAAATACCATGGTAGCGATAGCATGCAAGGTAAAGAACCAACCACGAGTCTGGTCTACTCCTTCCGCGATAAAGTCAGCCGGATATACCTGACGGTTATCCAACAGTTCTTTATTTTCGAACGGATAATGGATCTGCGCGTATGGCATAGCACCCGAATCGAACCATACATCAATCAAGTCTGATTCACGCTTCATCGGTTTGCCATCTTTCGATACCAATATGACGTCGTCTACATAAGGACGGTGAAGATCAATCTTATCATAATTTCTTCCGAATATGACCCGGCACGAAACCTTTATCCTTGTACGGATTGGATTTCATAAATCCGGCAGCTACCGATTTTTCGATTTCATTATAAAGTTCTTCTACAGATTCGATGCATATCTCATCCGTATTATCTTCTGTACGCCAAATAGGTAATGGAGTACCCCAATAACGAGAACGGCTAAGGTTCCAGTCATTCAGATTTTCCAGCCACTTGCCGAAACGGCCGGTTCCGGTAGATTCCGGTTTCCAGTTGATGGTTTTATTCAATTCCATCATTCGCTCCTTACAAGCGGTAGAACGGATAAACCAGCTATCCAACGGATAATAAAGCACCGGTTTGTCTGTACGCCAGCAGTGCGGATAATTGTGGACATGCTTTTCTATCTTGAAAGCCTTGTTGTCTGCTTTCATCATCATGGCAATGACAAGATCCAAAGATTCGGCAGCTTGCGCAGCTTTCTCATCGTATTTACCATCCACCATAAATTGAGGATCATAAGCATTTTTCACCCATGCGCCCTGATATTCTTTGTATTTATCTACATCAACACATTCCTTTACGAAATTCTCATCCAGCTCATTCAACAGATAGAATTTACCAGTCAGATCCACCATCGGACGAGTTTCGCCTTTCTTATTAATCATGAACAATGACGGGATTCCTGCAGCACGTGCCACATTCGCATCATCCGCACCAAATGTAGGTGCAATGTGAACGATACCTGTACCGTCTTCTGTCGTTACATAATCACCCGGTATCACACGGAAAGCCTTATCACTAGGCTTCCAGTTGCCATCTTCGGATACCTCAACCGGTTTCACCCAAGGGATCAACTGCTCATATTCCATACCGACAAGATCCGTGCCTTTGTATTCGGCAATCACTTTAAACGGTACAAGTTTATCTCCGGCTTTGTAGTCTCCAATTTCAGATCAGCAGCTTTTGCATTGAAGTGTACATTCAATAAAGCTTTTGCCAGAACCACTGTTATAGGTTCTCCGGTATAAGCGTTGTAAGACTGTACAGCCACATAGTCTATTTTGGGTCCTACGCAGAGTGCCGTATTTGAAGGCAACGTCCACGGAGTAGTTGTCCAAGCGATAAAATAAGGAGTTCCCCATTCCGTCATTTCCGGTTTAGGATTCTTCATTTTAAATTGGGCAACGGCCGTTGTATCTTTTACGTCCCGATAACAGCCCGGTTGATTCAACTCATGTGAGCTCAATCCTGTTCCTACAGCCGGTGAATACGGTTGAATCGTATATCCTTTATACAACAATCCTTTTTTATGCAATTGCTTCAATAGCCACCATAATGTCTCAATATAGCGATTATCATACGTGATATAAGGATGCTTCATATCTACCCAATATCCCATCCGATGAGTCAGGTCTTCCCACTCCTTGGTATATTTCATCACGTCTTTCCGACAAGCCGCATTGTAGTCGGCAACAGAGATTTTCTTACCAATATCTTCTTTTGTGATACCTAATGCCTTTTCTACACTTAGTTCCACAGGCAGTCCGTGCGTATCCCATCCGGCTTTACGCTTCACCTGATAACCCTTCATCGTTTTGTAGCGACAGAAAATGTCCTTAATTGTACGAGCCATTACATGGTGAATACCCGGCATACCATTAGCGAGGGAGGTCCTTCGAAAAACACGAACGAAGGACAGCCATCACGTTCTGTCATACTCTTGGCGAAAACCTGGTTCTCGTCCCATTTCTTCAGCACATCTTTGTTCACCTGCGAAAGGTCAAACTGCGAATATTCAGTAAATCTCTTACCCATAGCTGTCTACGATTTTACTATTTACAATTTACAATTTGAGGGGTATCCCCATTTTTAAGGGTGCAAATTTACAAAAACATTTGTTTAGTTGAGCAAAAAGCTAGGACTTTTAATCGGATTCGTGTGAAGTTAACGATTATAAACTGCCTACAGCCTAAACAAAACAGGTATCTCCTTGTTTTAGTGGGAAACCTAAAAGCACTTTAACTTATGAATTACGGTATTAGCATTTTATTCAGAGCAATCCCTTTGGCGATGGCTATTTTTTGCTTCGGATACGGAGCGTTTATTTATGGTTATGGAGATGACGGGAGTCGTGTTGTGGCTGGTCCTGTTGTGTTTTCACTCGGTATGATATGCATTGCACTGTTTTGCACGGCTGCCACTATCATCCGGCAAATCATACATACTTATAATAAATCGGCCAAATATGTTTTGCCGATCATAGGCTATCTGGCAGCCATCATTACTATTATTGGAGGTATCTGCATTTTCAGTAATGCCACTTCCACCTCTGCATTTGTTGCTGGACACGTTATCACCGGTGTTGGATTTATAACCACTTGTGTAGCTACCGCCGCCACCTCTTCTACCCGATTCTCTTTAATTCCGGGAAATTCAAAAGCGACAAGTAATGAGGTTCCGGAAGGAGCTTTTTCCCTTAATCAGAGACGGGCATTGGTCATTGTTGCCATCATCGTTTCGCTGATCGCATGGATATGGGCATTTGTATTATTAGGCAACAGTCATTCTCATCCTGCTTATTTTGTCGTGGGACATGTAATGGTCGGTCTGGCATGTATTTGTACCAGTTTGATTGCGCTGGTAGCTACCATAGCACGTCAGATACGTAATGATTATTCAGAAAAAGAACGGAATAAATGGCCGAAACTGGTTTTATTAATGGGATCTATCTCCTTTGTATGGGGATTATTCGTGATTTTGGCAGATTCCGGAAGTGCAAACGGTACCACCGGATATATAATGCTCGGGTTGGGATTAGTATGTTACAGTATTTCCAGCAAAGTAATCCTGCTGGCTAAGATATGGAGGCAAGAATTCAAATTAGCCAACCGTATTCCTATGATTCCGGTATTAACGGCATTGGCTTGCCTGTTCCTGGCGGCTTTTGTATTCGAGCTTGCTACTATACATGCTGATTATTTCATTCCGGCACGTGTTTTGGTAGGTCTCGGAGCTATTTGCTTTACGCTGTTTTCTATCGTTAGTATATTGGAGAGTGGCACATCTTCCAAATAAAAAAGTATTCTATAAAAAGGGCGCCACTATATGCCCCGGATAGTGACGCTATCCAAGGCATATAGTGACGCTATCCGGACAGCATAGCGTCACTCTTTTTATTTCTTGTATCTCACCTCATACAGGTCATTCCTGCGGTCTTTCAAGTTGCGTACACTACCATAAGTATGCAGTTCGTTCAGCAAATCCAGGTCAACATCCGATACCAAAATCATTTCGGTGTTAGGAGTTGCCTCTGCCCTCTTTCCGTCCGTTGGAAAAGCAAGTCGCATGGGGTAAATACCCCCGATTGGCATATTGAATATCCATATTGTGCACACGGGGAAGATTTCCGACACTTCCGGCAATGACCACAAAACATTCATTCTCGATGGCACGTGCTGCGCACAAACACGAACACGGGAATAGGCATTCTGGGTATCTGTCAGGAAAGGAACAAATAATATCTGCATCCCCTGATCTGCCATCAGGCGGGAAAGTTCGGGAAACTCGACATCATAGCAAATCAAGACTCCAATCTTTGCACAGTCTGTGTCAAAAGTATCAGAAGTTTACCACCATTAAGTCCCCAGCTTTTTATTTCATCGGGAGTGACGTGTAATTTTTCATACATTTCGTAGGTTCCATCCCGTCGGCAAAGGAAACCTACATTATAAAGCAATCCGTCCTCTTTTACGTATGGCATACTTCCAGTTATAATGTTGATATTATAGCTAATAGCCAGATTCATAAACCGTTCCCGAATTTCATCCGTATATTTCGCCAATCCGCGAATGGCTTGCGATTCCCCCTTATCGTTATACTTCGACATCAAAGGAGCATTGAAATATTCCGGGAAAAGAACAAAATCACTTTTATAATCAGATACTGCGTCCACAAAGAATTCTACTTGTTCGAACAGGTCATCCAATGTTTTATAACTACGCATCTGCCATTGCACCAGTCCTACGCGAACCGTAGTTTTGGGACTGATATATTCCTGTGTAGGTGGCTGATAATAGATATTATCCCATTGCAGCAAACAGGCATAATGTTTTGATTCTTCATCATTTGGCAGATAATTAGTCATTACCTTACGAACGTGAAAGTCATTCGACAACTGGAAAGTAAGTACCGGATCATAAATCTCGCGTTGACGTACCCGTTCGATATATTCTTTCGGACGCATTTTGTCAGCATATTTATGATAATTCGGGATACGTCCGCCAAACATGATCGCTTTCAGATTCAATGTTTCGCAAAGCTCCTTACGATATTCATACATACGACGTGCGAGACGCAAACCACGATAGCCCGGGTGGATGAATACTTCAATGCCATACAGGATATTTCCTTTGGAGCTATGTGTATTGAATGTTTCCTTACCCGTAACCTGTGCATATGTATGGTCGTTCTTTACTTTATCATAATCAACAATAATAGAAAGAGCACAACCAACTATTTTATCGTCAACGACTGTTACAATCTGACCTTCCGGAAAGATTTAATCAACTTCTGAATCTGCTCACGAGTCCAAAACACATCGCTACCGTCAGAATAAACGCGGGTAAACGATTGGGATAACTGTACATAATCTTCTATTTGCAGATTGCGTATCTGCACTTTATTAATTTTTATCGGATGCTGTTCCATAACAATACGTGTTTTATAAAAGATAGTGCAAAGGTATAGTTAATCCTTTAATTGTGTTTTGAAACCAAGAAAAATTAATAATGTATTATGCAAATAAGGTGTTCAACCGACGTCACTTTTCATGTACCTACATATCACTTAAAATTATTGATGATCATTTATACTTTCTAAAAATTTTAGTCTTCGCTTGTTTCTTATTGATAAAGTCGCTCTAATTTCATCAACAGATTTTATCTCCTTTTTAATATTCTCATTTTCATACTCCTCTTTGATAAAAAGCATCCCTTTATAACGTTGATATAAATTGTATGGATAAAACTCCTGTATAGTATGCTTATCTCCTTTATATCTAGATAGTACTATTTTATTAAAAAAAAAGTCGACATAGGGAAATAGCATACATTACTTTCTTGCTGATTTAAGAAAAGTTCAATACTTCCAACAGGAGGATGTTGCAAATCTTTTTCTTTTTTATTATACTGCCAATCATACACAGTTGCACTACCTTTACCTATTAATATCAGTAAAGGGATGTAATCATTCGAATATTGTTTCTTCATATACATGCCAAAGGATCACAATGTACAGCAGGAAATGTTGAAACCGGATTGACATGTACATTATGTGCATAAACAATACTCTTCATAGCAACAGGAACTGAAAAATATTCTAATAAAAATTTCGTATTCACAAACATTACTGAATCGCGACCTACAAATCGATTTACTCTCTCTGTTCCCATTTTCAGAGAAAGAGTTAGAATATGTAATATGCACTCTATCTCATCCTCTGTAAGCAAATTTCGAATTTTAGTTTTGTGGGATTTAAGATAGTCAATTGCTTTATTCCAATCTTTTCCATCAGCAAACTTAATAACATATTAACTTCATATATCTTTTGTTTCTTATTTAAATGCATTATAAAATCGAAAATATCCATTGCTGAATTTTGATCTGCTTTCCACGTACTATTATAGTCTATACCTAATAAACACACCTTCTCTTTTGCCGTTTTACTAAAATTATGTAATCTCAATTCATTTATAAAATTTAGACTTTGGATATCAATAAACGCTGTTTCAATAGAATCAAGCATGAACTTACTATCCGTCACATACCTATTGTAAACAAGAGACATTTCCATAGGCATTTCCCAAAGGACTAGCTTGTACCCTCGTTTCTTTACACTTTCCATAATTAATCGATAAGCAAGATTACGAACAGAACTATTTCCATGTACGGATTCTCCTATGGCTATAATCTTTCCATTTTTCATTATATCTATTTCTCCAAATTCGTAATCAGTATTCAAAGGAATAAAATTGATATTCTTATTAGTTGGTAACTTCGGAAGGATCAAAGGGTATTCATTTATATTTTTATTGCCAATCATAATATCCAATTTAGAATATGCGATATATGCTTCCTTATTAATTTTTCCTTCAGCCCGAATCCTTATATTCAATAGGTTAACTCCAATCAATGGTATTTTCTTCGATACCTTGTTTAGTAAATGTCCCGAAGTAACTTCACAGTATCTGAAAATATATATTTTTCTTCACTATTTATCCCATCTAATATAATAAAGATATTTTCAAGATTCTCTCCTTTGCTTTCAAATATCACCTGTCCTTCCTTCTCATTATTATTAGGAAGCACAATCCGTTGTTCTATTTCTGTACGAAGACGGTCAGATTGAAATCCTTTAAAATATTTTTTCGCTAATAACCTTCTCCCTGATTCCTCGATCAGATAAGGTACTGCACAACCAAGATATGCTGCGTTCTGTATCCATGGATATTCAGTCGAAGAATTAGTACCTATCGAAAAATGTAAATTATATACATCACTATAGCATTTAGAGACTGGTTGAGCTACACAGGATAAAGTGCAAACACAAATAAAAATTAATATGAAATATTCTTTCTTCCTCATTTGGTCTATAACTTTTTTGAATAAAATCTACAATAAATTCAACAGATTAGTATAATATCGGTAGTGTAAAATAAACTGTGTCACGCATTATT
>ENA-OQJH01001388-OQJH01001388.1-human-gut-metagenome-genome-assembly--contig:-NODE-1388-length-10163-cov-1.178756_pt1 | contig 10163 bp, 13 predicted proteins | sample MGYA00242597_ERZ504763 | MGnify/ENA primary metagenome ERZ504763 (study PRJEB26092, sample SAMD00036359) | human gut metagenome | host: Homo sapiens | study: EMG produced TPA metagenomics assembly of... | reverse complement strand
TAAAGATTCGAATTCCAAAAAGATCGAAATCTTATGTATTAATTCCATTTTGTTTTTCTTATTCTCACTCTTTATCTCCTGACTTTCCTCGTATTATCTTATTGTTATGTTTCTCTTATTTCTTTCTCTATCTCCTGACTCTCGGTAAATATTTTATCCTCATTTCTTGGTTCTCTTCTCTTATCTCTTTCCTTATCTCCCGACACTCATCATATATACGGTCTTGTAGCCATGCAAATCCGAATAACATGGCAATTAAATGATAAAGCCAAATATGATTATTGTCCCGAACAGAATATCAATGTTTTGTATTTGTGTTGTTCCCATTTTTGCTTTCCTCCTTATTGACTGATATATTCGACCGGAATGTTTAACGTCTGGCAGACTGCCCTTAATGTATCAATATCAAGTTTTCCTTCTTCTTTTCTGTCAAGGATTCTTTCCAAGCGTGTCTGGGAAATCCCAATATTTTGAGCTGCCTGTTCCAGATTTTGTGTAGCAGCGATTTCTTTCGCACTCTCAGCCTTAATTCTGTCTTCCAAAACCAACAATAAATGTGCAAATATTTCATGGTTTTTTCTGCATATCAATAATGCTTTGTTATGAGTTTCACTGATACCAGAACGTCCATTTTTAGGCGGCAAAGTTCGGTCATACTCGCATACAGCGCCAAATAGCACCGACATCAGATTGAACATCCCATTGATAACTCTCTGATAAAAGACCAGTTGTCCTTTTTTCATCTGGTAAAATTTTCTTCTTCTTTTGCGAAAACATCAAGCTGTTCTTCAAGCCGCTTCATTTCATCTACAATATACTTTTCCATATTAGAGATGACACTCCTTTCTTATTTTAGTTCATCGATTTTTTGTGTTATCATTAATATGTATATTTTTTAAATAAGGAGGATTTGAACATGATCTATTTAACAGAAAAAATTTCCACCCATTGCTGACCTGCATTGGACTCCAGATGGTTCAAGTTATCAGTATACTTTTCATTATAGAAAATGGGAATTAGCGCACTGTATATTTCAGTTATCGGCTGATGAAAAAATACTATATATTGAAAGCCTAGCAAGAGCTATAAATTATCCGCCAGAATTCAGACAAGAGCATTTATGTACAGAACTTTTAAATGCCATGTTATATGATATTTTATGCAGATGGGATATTATTCCTGAAAAAATAACGGGTACATTAGCCTGTACAGACTCTTACAATGGAAATTGGAAAAAATCCATCCCATTTTAACCGCAACTTTCCAAAATACTTAGAAGCGAGGATTCCATATACATTGACTTTTGGTATAACAGATAAAGATAGCTATGTAATTCCGGCGGATAAATGTGAAAATGTAGATGAATTTATAGAAAATATACTGGAGAGGATTTGAAATTCTTTTATGTTGTTAACGAAAAATAGCCTTCCTTATACTATCTTTCACAAAACAAAAACCCCGGCACATGACCGGGCTTTAAGAAAGGATTAAAAAAATGAGGGAACAAAAAATATTTTTTGTTCCTTATTTAATATGTATTTTTCAATTACTATAAGAATATCATCGTTCTGGATATTCTTGCTGTTGTTGCTTTACCTGCAACTCTTTATATTCTTCCAATTGCTTCATTAATTTTTTATTCTTTTTTTCAAGCTGAATGATTTCTTTCTCTAGCTTTTCGTTCCGTTCTTTTTCTTTTGCGCCAAGATTCGCGCAAAGACTGCATATTCTGTCGTTCTTTTTCTGCATCGGATGCCAATCTTTCAATCTGGGCAAACACATTAGATATATCCACTTTACTTTTAGAAGCAGCTTCTTTTGCCGCTTTAAAAGCAAGTGTATAGTCCCGGATATCCTTGATATCTTCACTTATAGTTTTATGTTCATCACTAATCTGTTTTTCAAGAAAAGAGTATTTTTCATTTATTTGTCCTGTTAGCAGTTCATGTTTGTCTCTGATTTGTTCTGCTAACAGTTCATGTTTGCCTTTGATTTGCTCGGTTAAATTTTTTATGTTCTCCCTCTTCCGCTTTTCTATCTTTAATGATATTGCCTAATATAGTGGCTACACTCACAACAGCTCCTGCGATTGCCACAATAGTCTGTGTATCCAAACCAAGCATTGTTGTTCCTCCGATGTTTTATCTGGGAATAATGATACCATGACATAGACGGAAAAGTAAATAATTAATGGTAGCAAGCCTTTTAATATCTCAAGCATATACTATTTCCCTTTTTCCTTTAATATGCAAAAAACACCTGCGGTTTCCCGCAGGTGCTAAAAATAAACCTAAATGTTAGATTCTTTTTCTCTTCTTAATGACATATACAACACCGCTGACACAAAATACAACTGCTGCTCCAATTAATACCATAAAGATGATATCGCTTGTCTTAACAGTCTTTGATGTGCCATTGCTTCCGCCGTTGGAGGAAGTTCCGTTGCCGCTGCTACTACCATTTCCACTGTTCTTTCCGGAAGATTTCTTTGGTGTGGATTTCTTCGGAGTTGCTTTTGTAACTTTGACAGTCTTAGTGGATTTTCCTGGCTTTGTATTATCGGAAGTTGCCGTTGCCACATTCTTTACATTCTTTCCAGCAAGAGAAGCATCTTTGAAAGTTACTTTATAAGTTACTTTCATGGACTTTTCACCTTCTAAGTTGGATTTTGTCTTAACGGTAAATCCAGTCTTTGTCATCTTGATCGTAGCTTTTTTGATTTCTTTTCCATCTGGACCAGTAACCTTAATGCTCTTTTCATCAATGACAGTTCCCGTTGTCTGTAAGGCATCTTTGATGACTACATTCTTTGCAACAGTACCTTTACGGTCGTTTGTTACAGTGATAGTGTACTGTCCCTGCCCGCCTACTTTGTAAGAATCTTTATCAGATGTCTTTTTCACTTACTAAACAGGGTTCGTCCCCTTATCAACGTCAACTTCATGGTCAGTTGTTACTTCACCAGTATCTGCTTTACCAATTGCGATATTTTTCACTTTCTTGCCTACAAGGGACTTGGAAGTGAACTTAACGTCGTAATTAACAGTAAAGGATTCATCTTTGCAAGATTCATACCAGTTTAATTAGTGTATGATGTTTTGTAGTTGCGATCTGGACAGATTTTGTGATGTCTGTACCCTTTGTATCCAATACTTTGATCGTATCAGAAAGGATTTCAGCACCTTTTGTCTGTAAGGCATCTTCAATGATGACATTCTTTGCTTCAGCATTTTCTTTTGTCTGGCTGAGTTTTACAGTATAGTGACCTGTTTCGCCAACACCATAAACGTTTTTATCAGATGTTTTTTCGATAGCCATTTCCGGACCATCTACTGTAACTTCTTTTTCTGTCTCTACCCAATCAGATGTTGGGTGTTTTACTTCGTTTGTTGGTACGAAGCTATCAGGTGTCCATGAAGAAGGATCTTTTGGATTCTCCTTATCTGCTTTCTTTACAAGTGCAACATTTGTGATCACATCATCATCTGTTACAGTATCAGCTACCTTTACTTTAAAGGAACGCTCTCTGACGCTCCAGCTGCTACGCTTGGAACAGTGAAAGATACATAAGATTTTCCGCTGATCTCGACTAATTTACCGCCAGAACCCTCAACATAAGTTGTTTTGTCTGGTACAGCATCCAGAACGAGGACGTTTTTCTTTTCCTCATTAGAAGTATTTGTTACTTCAATATTGTATGTGATCTCGTCTCCGGCTTTAACCTGTGTACCGGAAGCTGGCTCGGCACTCTTTAATGCAGTGAGTCCGTCTTCTACAGTAACCGGTGTCACATCGTTGTCTGTTTTTGCAGATGCGTTGTCCGCTTTTGCTTTTGCGATGTTCTTTACAGCCTGTCCTGCTAAAGAGCCATCTTTGAACAATACATCATATGTCACAGTAAATGTCTCGCCAAAGGCAAGGTCTCTTCCTGTCTCGATCGTGTAACCAGATGTATCCTTTGTGATGTTATCTACTTTATTTGTGATGTCTTTTCCGTTTGTATCTACAATCTTGATTGTAGCTGTCTGGATCTCAGCACCTTTTACCTGTAAAGCATCTTTGATAACAACATTTTTTGCAACCGCATTTTCTGTATCCTGTCCTACTGTTACTGTATAATGTCCAGTTTCGCCTACCTGATAAACATCTTTATCAGATGCTTTCTGGATAGTTAAGCTTGGAGCGATCACAGTAACTTCGTTATCATCCTCTACCCATGATGGCAGTGGATGGGTTACCTCATTTGTCTCCTGATAGGAGCTTAAATCAGTATCATCGTCTTTGTCAGTTACTTTTACTAACGCTTTGTTTGCAACCTGCTTGTCAGCACTTTCATTAACAGTTACCGTAAAGGATACGGTCTTTTCTTCTCCTGCTTTTAAAGTATCGATCGTAAATGCAACATAAGATACACCGTTGATATCTTTTACATCCCCGCCATCTTTGTATGTTGTGCCGGTTGGTACAGCGTCAAGGATATGGATGTTTGAGATGTCTTTTTCGGATGTGTTCTTTACTTTGATAGAGTATTTGATATCATCCCCCACATTGACAGTGCTGCCATTTGCTGGGTCAGAATCTTTTACAATCTCAAAGAGTGCATTTCCGTTTTCATCCTTATAAGTTCTCGGAGTTACATCCTTTGTTGTCGTTGTTGTTAAGTTTCCGGCAGTAGCTTTTGCTACATTTCGTACTTCTCATTAGCAACAGACGCTTTTGTAAACTTCACATCATAAGTTACGGTAAATGCCTTACCATAGCTTAAATCTTTGCCAGTCTTAATAGTATAGCCGCTCTTTGTAGATTTGATTTCTACTTCTTTTGTGATATCTTTTCCATCAGGATCTGTGATCTTGATTGTATCTGTTAAGATATCTGCTGCATTATTTTCAATCGCATCTTTGATGATGACATCTTTTGCAGCCGCATCTTTTTCTGTCTCACTTACCTTTACAGTATAGTGTCCAGTATCGCCTACGCTGTATGTTCTCTTTATCAGATGATTTTTCGATTGAAAGAGCAGGAACAACTTCTGTTACGATATATGGGATGGTGTGGATAACTTTATTGGTATCAACAAAATCATCATCTTCCCAATGCTTATCTGGCTCATCAGATGTTTTTACCTGTGCTACGTTTTTGATTGTTGCAAGTCCTGTTCCTGTTACTTTTACCTTAAAGGATTCTGTCTTAGACTCTCCTGCCTTTAAAGTATCAACTAAGAAAGTAACATAAGATTTGCCACTGATAGTCTTAAGAGTTCCACCAGATACATATTCCGTAAGTTCTGGAACTATATCACGGATCATTACATTCTTCTTTACTTTCTTTCGAAGTATTTGTGACAGTGATATTATAAGTGATTTCATTACCTGTATTTACAACAGATCCACTTTCTGGATTTGCCGTTTTGATAGCTGTAAGTCCGTCTTCAATATCAACTGGTGTAACGGTATTATCTGTTTCTGCTTTTGCATTGTCTGCAACAGCTTCAGCTACGTTAGGGATATCTTTATTTGCTAAAGATGCATCCTTAAATACCACATCATAAGTTACAGTGAAAGATTCACCATACGCTAAGTTTCTGCCAGTGTTGATAGAGTAGCTATCATCTTTTGTCTCAATCTTGACATCTTTTGTGATGTCTTTTCCAGTAGTATCAGCAATCTTAACAGAATCTTTTACAATGCTTACGCCCTTAACCTGCAGTGCATCATTGATTCTTACATTGATTGCTTCTGCATCTTTCTTATCCTGTGTTACCTTTACAGTATAATGTCCAGTCTCGGAAAGATTGTAAACCTTCTTATCAGAAGATTTTGTAATAGTAAGGTTTGGTGCATGAAGGGTTACTTCATTATCAGCCTTTACCTCATCTGCATTATCCGCTTTCGCATCGGCAATATTCTTCACTTTCTTTCCATCTAAGGAATCAGATTCAAATAATGTGTCATATGTGATTGTGAATGTTTCATCTTTTGCAAGGTTTTCATTTGTATTGATGGAATAGCTTCCATCTTTCACAGAAATCTCTGCTTTTTCAGTAATGTCTTTCTCACCTTTCATGATCTTAACATTGCTGATCTTTGTTCCGGCTACCTGCATGGCATCAGCAATAACAACATTTTCTGCTGTCGCATTCTTCTTTGTCTGTCTGACTACTACAGTGTAGTGTCCAGTCTCTCCAATAGAATAAACGCTTTTATCGGATTTCTTTGTGATAGAAAGTTCCGGTGTAACAGGTTCTGTCTTTACTCTGTTTGTAGCAAGTACCTGTGGTGCATTGCTTCCCCAGATAAGAACAGAGTTTGTTGTCTCTTTTCCAACGGATGCTGCCTGTGGGGTCGCACGATATGTTACTTTGATCGTATCTGCTTCTGTAAGGTCTTTTCCAGTTTCGATAGTAAATCCATCTTTGCTTCATTTAATGTGATCTTAACATCTTTGTGATATCATTACCATTAAATGTTACATGGAAAGAACCTTCTTTAATAAGGAAGTTATCTTTCTGGTCGAACTGGTCTTTGATGATAACCTTTTCAGCAGTTACATTTTCACGGCTCTGTCTGGCTGTGATCGTATATTGTGCTTCTTCGCCTAAGTAATAGGTTGCTTTATCTGAGTCTTTATTCGGTGTGATAGATGGGCCGTTTGGTGTAACAGTTGCATCTGTCGTTACTTTTAAAGCTTCATCAGATACGGCATTGGCTACATTCTTGATCTCTTTACCAGCAAGCTTGTTATCTGTGATAACCATCTGGTATTCAATCTGCAGCTTTGTTTCTTTTGTCACTCCGACTGGGTTCCATGTCTTCTGTGTTTCCGGTTTCTTTCCAGCTTCAAGATCCCAGAGGCTATAATTTCCTTCTTTTACAAGGTGTCTCTTTGTCTTTAATGCGAAGGTGTTGTTCTTAACGGCTTCGTCATAAGATTCTTTCTTAATAACATTACCCTCTGCATCCATCAGCACAATGCTGGCTTTCTGCAGTTTGACACCTTCTGTCTGGATATCATCATCAATCACAAGGTTTCTTGCGACTGTACCAATCTGGGAGTTTGTAACATCGATTTTGTAAGTAACCGTATCACCGATCGCATATTTTTCCTTATCCGCTTTCTTTGTGATAACAAGGCGAGGACTGTTGATATATACAAGAGCATCCGCTTTTACTGTTTTTGCTTTGCCATCTGTTTTTTCAAGATTGGAAGCGGTTGCCTTTGCTGTATTTCTTACTTCTGTACCATTAACGATCTCTGTTGCTTTACCAGTATAAGTGATCGTCAGTTTGCTGCCGGAGGCAAGATAAGTATCTTTCAACTTCCATCCGTTACCGCTCTTTTCCAGAGTGATCTCAGGAGTACGGTCTTCGGTTTCGTTATATTTATCTGGATTTAACTTATTTGTTTCATCCGCTGTTCCTGCAACATGATATTTGATGGTTGTTCCCTTGCCGCCTGCGGCTTTAAAGGTTACTGTTTTCCATCTTTTGTGGTCTCTACAATCTGGATATCATCATAGTTTAAGATGAGTCCATCTGGTAAACTGATATCAGAGATGTCTACATCTTTTGCTACTGTGCCATCTGCACCGTTTGATGTTACATCTACCTGATATTTTACTAACTCATTTCCTGTCTCTTCTTCATAAACACGGAATTCGTTGTCTGCTCGGTTATCCTTTTTCTTCGCTTTATACTCATTGATGTATTTCTTTGCGATAGAAAGGTCTGCTGTATTGATGTAAGTTCTGCATCGTCTTTTACTTCATCGGCATTATCTGCTTTTGCAGAAGCAATATTGACGATTTCTTTACCATTTCCAGCTTTTGTTGTCTTAGCAGAAAATGTGATCGTTACTTCCGCATCTTTTGGCAGAGCGGAGATAGTCGCTTTGTATCCGTTTCCGTCTGCTGCAATATTGGACGTAACTTTTGATGTTGCTGTCTCATTACGAAGTTCTGGATTCAATTTATTGGTTGGATCTGCTGTTCCGGCAACATGTTCTGTCACGGAATCAGGCACTCCACTCATCTTTAAAGAACCAGAAACAAGTTCTAATCCTTCAGGAAGTATATCTTGCGATTGTAACATTTTTGGCAATACCTTTATTGTTTTTTACCTTTACGGTAAAGTTGCAGTGTCACCTACTTCGTTACTCATATCTTAATCTACGACTTTATCAATCCGATAATTTCGCCGCCGTTTGTTATAAGCTTCGGCATCATCCTGTGCAGCTCCATTAGCGTTTGTTGCTGTGGCTTTTGCAGTATTGTAATTTTCTTTTGCGTTTCCGCTCTCTAATGCAGTACAAGTGACGATTGTCTTAAATTCTTTTCCTGCTGGAAGGGAAGCGGCTGTTACCTTAACATTTTGTCCAAGAAAAGACTGGTAGCTTCAATACCTTCTGTTTTTACGCTGGTGATCTTATACTCAGAAGGAATGGTGTCTGTTACATTTACATTTGCCGCATTTGTAGTTTTTCCTGTTTCCTTTGTTGTGATCGTAAAGACTACGTTATCGCCAACTTTATGTTCGTATTTGTCTACGACTTTATCCACAGCGAGTTTTGCCATCTTCATACGGACATAAACTTCAGAAGATTTTTTCGTAATTGCAGTTTGTCCTTTCTGCCGAGATGTTGCAGAACCTTGATTTGGAATCTTAACTTCTGTTTATCAGAGGTAAGATATTTGGAAAGATCTGCACCCGCTTTTACTTTTGCGTGGAAATGAAAAGTAAGCTTTCCTTGCAAAGCATCATCTGTGAATTTAGTAGCTGCGGCTGTAATTGTCTGCCCCTGTATCTTAAAATTAAAATTACTTGTTACATTATCAGTTTTTTCCATTCCTTGTTCTTGTTACTGTCGGGTTTCCTGTAAATTTCAAGAACATTCTCTAAAGTATCCATCCATTCAAACTTATTTAACTGACTTCCAACGGCATTGCCATTTGTAGTAGACAAAGTATATTCAAATTCTTCAGATGATTTTGCCAGAGTTAAATCCGTCTTACCATTGACAAGTTTTTTAATATTAGGATCAATTCTTACCTGATTTCCTTCTGTTTGCCCGCCAAAAGAAAGAAAAATGGAATGTGTCTGTGCTCCGTCTGCACCACAGCATAATAACGAATTTTTAATTCATTATTTGTGGATGTTAATTTTGTACGAAGGAATAATGCATACTGTCTAGCTTTATCCCCAGTAGCTCCATCGGGGGCATCATCTCCTTTTGGACAATAAACAATATCGGCTTTCTTACTATCAGATGGAACTCGGGAATCTGGCATCTGGAAATTCAACACGGAATTTTTACCTAATCCAGCCCAAGTAAGTCGGCTTTTATTTCTTACTTCAACGGCTTGATGAGAGTCAATATCCCATAAAGTCATACCACCATTCCATTCTTCTGACAATGTATTTTTGCCAGCATCCGTTATGGTATAGGTAACAGTTATATATTTATAACCGCTATAACGGATACTTCCAATGGATTTAGTAAAGAAAGAGATATATGGACCATCTGCACCACTGATTTTACCATGTGCTGCTTCCACGGAAATCGTAAGGTCATATCTTTTGTTCGTATCACCGGCGTCAAGTGTTAAATTTTTATATTTAACCCAGTATGATTTATCTGTACCGTTGATTTTATCAGCATTTAGTTTTCCAGCAATAGGAGAACCTAGACGTTTTTTTTTCTGCATCTCCAGCCATTTCTTTATTAGCCATGTTGCAGCATCTCCACTTTTAGAAAGCGAACTAGAGCAATCAAAATCATAATCTTCGCTTTTGCTCAAACTTAATTTGTTTACAACCTTTGAGTTACAAGCGTAGTTTTATTTTTAGAACTGTTTATAAGAGCTTTCATTGTCGTATCAGCGGCATTCGCAGTAATCGCTGTTCCTGGCACTGCTGTCGTCACAGCCATTGCCGTAGCCATTACGACAGAAGCGATTTTTTCAGACTTCTAAACATAAATGACCTCCTGTTATGTTTTATAAAATTTTCAAGGTACGGTACCATAGTGCTATATAAAGCACCCAAGCTTGTTTGCTTTATAAGTCTATGGATTTGGTCTGTCTCGGCATTTCATAAGACATCCTCCTTTCTGACTGCTTCATCGCAGTCCCATATAATATGTAAATTGATTTTTGAAAGGAAGAT
>ENA-OQJH01001387-OQJH01001387.1-human-gut-metagenome-genome-assembly--contig:-NODE-1387-length-10169-cov-1.438160_pt1 | contig 10169 bp, 16 predicted proteins | sample MGYA00242597_ERZ504763 | MGnify/ENA primary metagenome ERZ504763 (study PRJEB26092, sample SAMD00036359) | human gut metagenome | host: Homo sapiens | study: EMG produced TPA metagenomics assembly of... | reverse complement strand
CGAAAACATTGGAAGTGGTATGAATCCATGATTAAAGAACCACTTTTCCGGAAAGAATTGCATACTATCCTTGATACCAATATCCAACAATATCTGGTCAATACTTCCAAGTTGATTTCCTGGCACATCGCAGTCTGTTGAAGTCGCTTTATGGCGAACAGCATCCATGTGGTAAAATAGTGGTGGAGGAAGATTATCATGCCATCACTCCGGAAGTGCTTCGTGAATTTTATGAACGGTATTACCATTCGGGCAATTGCTCTATTTTCTTATCCGGCAAGGTGACGGAGGATATTATCAGCCGAGTGACGGATACATTCGGCACTTCTTTTGGTAAACATCAACAGCCGGCATCGAAATTAAGTTTTCCTTTTACTGCCGTTCCCGAAAAGAGGATTTTTATAGAACGTGAGGATGCTATGCAGAGTGCTGTAAAGATGGGATATACAACCATCACTCGTAACCATCCTGATTATCTGAAACTCCGGGTATTGATGACTTTATTCGGAGGCTATTTCGGCAGTCGTCTGATGTCTAATATCCGTGAAGAAAAGGGGTATACTTATGGCATTTCAGCAGGAATCATGTTTTATCCGGATAGCGGATTGCTGGCTATCTCGACAGAAACGGATAATGAATATGTGGAACCGTTGATACAGGAAGTATATCATGAAATTGACCGTCTGCATCAGGAACCTGTGTCGATGGAAGAATTGACTATCGTACGCAACTATATGTTGGGCGAAATGTGCCGTAGTTATGAGTCTCCTTTCTCACTTTCGGATGCATGGATCTTTATTGCTACTTCCGGTCTGGATGATGACTACTTTTCACGTTCTCTGCTGGCTGTAAACGAGGTTACTCCTGCGGAAATACAAGATTTGGCACAGCGCTATTTGTGCAAAGAGACATTAAAAGAGGTCATTGCAGGTAAAAAGTTGTCATAAATTGCTTTCCGAAAGTGGGCTGTTTGGGATAGAAATTGTATCTTTGTCCAAATTGTAATTCTAAAATGAGTAACGACTAAAACCAATGAGGAAATATCTATATACTACACTTTATTGGCTCTCCTCGCACAAGAGGGAGTAATGGCACAAGAAAATGAAGGAAAGAAAGGCGGATTTTTCGGAAAAATTAAAGATACATTCTCCACTGAAATAAAGATTGGCAACTATACTTTTAAGGATGGCAGTGTCTATACGGGAGAAATGAAAGGCCGAAAACCGAACGGAAAAGGAAAAACGGTTTTAAAAACGGTTAGATGTCTTTGAAGGTGAATATGTGAAAGGGAAACGTGAAGGATATGGAATTTATATGTTCCCCGACGGAGAAAAGTATGAAGACAGTGGTTCCAGGACCAGCAGCACGGAAAAGGTATCTATTATTTTATGAATAATAACCGTTACGACGGTATGTGGTATCAGGATTATCAGCATGGTGAAGGAACTATGTATTATCATAACGGTGATTTGTATGTAGGTCATTGGGTAAATGATAAGCGTGAAGGCGAAGGTACATATACTTGGGCAAACGGTGCCAAATATACCGGTCACTGGAAAAATGATAAGAAGAACGGTAAAGGTATCATGAACTGGGATGACGGCTGTAAATACGATGGAGACTGGAAAGATGATGTTCGTCACGGAAAAGGGGTCTTTGAATATACCAATGGAGATAAATATGATGGTGACTGGGCGGATGATATTCAACATGGAAAAGGTACTTATTACTTTCACACGGGCGACCGTTATGAGGGCTCGTATCTCTTAGGTGAGCGAACGGTCCAGGAGTTTATTACCATGCTAACGGTGATAAATATGTAGGTAATTTCAAGAACGGCATGCAAGACGGAAAAGGTACTTTTACCTGGGCGAATGGTGCTGTGTATGAAGGAAGCTGGAAAAACAATAAGCGTGACGGCAAGGGAGTTTATAAATGGAGCAATGGCGATGTTTATGACGGTGACTGGAAAGATAACCGTCCCAATGGACAGGGTACTCTGAAAACTGTTGCTGGTATGCAATATAAAGGTGGGTTTGTTGATGGATTGGAAGAGGGGCAAGGCGTACAAATCGACAAAGACGGTAATCGCTTCGATGGCTTTTTCAAACAAGGAAAGAAGGATGGTCCTTTTGTAGAAACGGATAAAGATGGAAAAGTGATTAAAAAAGGAACCTATAAATTCGGAAGACTCCAATAGATTTATGATTTATGAATTATGATTTAGTTGCTTACTATTACCCATTCAAATTCAGTGTGTTGAGATAAATAAGAGAGCCAGCTAATTTTAAGTTTAGCTGGCTCTCTTATTCATAAATCATAAATCAAATGATATATTGTGACTGATAGATTCGTTATTCATCACTCGTTTGATTGTTTCAGCAAACATATCAGCAATGCTCAACTGTTTCACTTTCGGGCATTTCTTAGCGTAAGGGATACTGTCAGTAAATACCATTTCTGTCAGGGCAGACTCTTGCACACGGAAAGAAGCCGGATCAGACATTACGCAATGACTGGCGATAGCGCGTACAGATTGGGCACCGGCTTCCAACATGATGTTGCTGCTTTAGTGATTGTTCCTGCTGTGTCTACGATATCATCAATCAAGACAACGTTTTTACCTTTCCACGTCACCGATGATTTGCATAGATGCTACTTCATTGGCTTTTTCACGTTGATTTGTTGTCAGAGTACCAAAGGTACACCAAGGTATTTGGAGAAAGTGCTGGCACGCTTTGAACCTCCTACGTCCGGTGTAGCAATAACCAGATTTTCCAATTGCAATGACTGGATGTAAGGGAGGAATACAGCTGATGCGTACAAGTGATCTACCGGGATATTGAAGAATCCCTGGATCTGGTCAGCATGCAAATCCATCGTAATCAGTCGGTCGATACCTGCAACAGACAGCAGATCAGCTACCAACTTAGCCCCGATAGATACACGAGGTTTGTCTTTTCTGTCCTGACGTGCCATCCGAAATAGGGGATAACAGCTACGACGCTCTTTGCAGATGCACGTTTGGCGGCGTCGATCATCAGGAGAAGTTCCATTAAGTTGTCTGAGTTAGGGAAAGTAGACTGCACAAGGAATACATGTGCGCCACGAATTGATTCTTCGTAAGAAACGGCAAACTCACCATCTGCAAAGTGGGTGATGTTCATGTTTCCCAGAGGACAATTGAGACTTGCGCAGATTTTCTCTGCAAGATATCTCGAGTTCGTTCCCGAGAATACCATAAAGGGTGCTTTTTCGCTCATTTTGTAATAGATGTTACCTATTTGTTAATTTGCCTGCAAAGGTAGGAATTTCTCTTATTATTTAGAAAGACTTATTGTAGAAAAAATAATTTTCTCTCCAACTTATCGGAAATATTTGTAGATTTGCAAGTAAGAACGAAGAACTGAGAATGAAGAATGAAGAATTATGGACGAAAAACAGAAAATGAAGAGCGAAGAATGAAAGATAGTTATCGCCTGTCTTTTTATTCTCCATTTTCCATTTTCCATTCTCCATTATATATAATAGGAGTATTGTTGCTTTCCTCCCTTTTTTCGTGTACCGACATGGTGCCCACAAAAGAAGTGAGGCTTATCGACTCGCTGAATGGAAAAGCGTATGCTTATCGTTACCGTAATCTGGACTCTTCCTACAAATACGCCTATAAAGCATATCGGCAAGTAAACCTATATAAGTCGGGAAAAGCGGAAGCTTCCAATAATCTGGGGTTCTGTGCTTTCATGAATATGGATTTCGACCGTGCCGAGGCGTATCATAAAGAGGTATACAAGCTGACTAAAAATGAGCTTGAGCTGTTGATTGCAGACATCGGACTGATGAAAATCTGCCAGCGGACAGCGCTCAACAAAGAATTTTATGATTACCGGAACAGTGCCCTCCGACGGATGAAGCGTATTCGTGAAGAGAGCGACCTCTTTGCCGACCGTCACGAAGCGCTTCGGCTGGATTACGCATTTACCGAATTTTTTCTCGTTTCCTCCATTTACTATTACTATCTCCAGCAACGGCAGGAAGCGATAACCTCTATCGATAATATTCAGGAAGACGAAGCGTTGAGCGATACCAATCAGCTTCTTTATTATCATTATCTCAAAGGATCGGCTTCTTTGGTCGCAGCGAATACTCCGGAAGAACGGAAACTTCGCGAGTTTGACGAACTTTATTTCACTTGGCGGACAGCCGTGAAGAGCAAGCATCCGTATTTTGAGGGGAATGGAATGCAGGGACTTGCCAATCTGATGGCAGCCCCGTCTAATTTTGAGTTTTTCAAGACAAGGCGTACACATGCGTTGGATCAGTTTGATTTTCCGGTAGATTCTTTGTTCCCTTTGCGTTTGGCCCAACTGGCACTGGAGAAATTCGCGAATATAATGACTTGTATCAGATTGCCGGAGCTTATGTATCTATCGGCAAATACCTGAATGCGCATGGACGTTATCAGGAAGCTTTGGATACATTATCAAAAGCATTGAACTGCGTAAACCATCATCACATGCTTTATTATCATAATGAAGTGGATACGTTGATAAATTATATACGTTTGCCGAGGGAGATACTACTTATACCGGAGTTCCATGGATTGGACAGGAGAAGGTGAAGACCGTTCCCGAATGGATCTCACGGATAAGGGAGCAGTTAAGCGTTTCATATGCCGGGCTGGGATGAAGGATGCTTCTGATTATAACCGGAATATCTATCTGGATATTTTGAACTTTACTCGTCAGGATAAGGAGTTGGAAAGCAGGAAACTTTCACTGGAAGCAGGTTCACGGCAAATGACACTGGTTCTTTTTTGGTTATTGTTGGTCTGATATTGGTGATTATCCTTTGGTGGTTCTTCAACAAACGTTCCAAAATCAGGAATCAGGTGGATGTGGAGCGTCTGCAACGGATTCTCTCTCTTTGTCGGGATATCACTTCTTCCATACCGATGAATATACCTTTGATTCAGCAGGGCATTGATCAGTTGTTCGGGAAAGGACGTCTGACGCTGGAAATTCCGGAAGAAGGAAAAGCTGCACTGGTGCCCTCTTCCCATCGGCTGAATCGAGACGAAAAAGCACTGGTACACGTCTTGGAACCTTATATTGTGTGGGCTGCTGAAAATGAACAAATGGTAGCTGCGTTGAGCGATGAGCGGATTCAACTGGAGAAGCAACGGTATATCTACGAACAGCATATTGCAGGAAACAAACGTCAGAATTTGATAAAGAAAGCTTGTATGGCCATTGTGAGCGGTATCAATCCTTATATTGACCGGATTCTGAACGAGGTACATAAGCTGACGGAAAAAGGATATATTGATGACGCCAAGATAAAGAAAGAGAAGTACCAGTACATTGACGAACTGGTGACTACCATCAACGAATACAATGATATTCTGGCACTTTGGATCAAGATGAAGCAAGGTACGCTTAGTCTGAACATCGAGACATTCAGCCTGAATGAGTTATTTGATTTGTTGGGAAAAGGGCGGCGTGCTTTTGAGATGAAAAGCAAAAGTTGGAAATTGAATCGACAACTCTTATGGTAAAGGCTGACCGTGCGCTGACCTTGTTTATGATTAATACACTGGCTGAAAATGCCCGTAAATATACGCCCGGAGGAGGAATGGTAAAAGTATATGCGCATGCTACTGACGCGTATGTGGAAATCTCCGTAGAAGATAATGGGAGAGGACTTTCAGCAGAAGATATCGCGCATATCATTGGTGAAAAGGTATATGATTCGCGTGCTATCGGCATGAAAGACGCGGCAGATCCGGAAGAACTGAAAGAGAATAAGGGAAGCGGTTTTGGTTTGATGAATTGCAAGGGAATCATAGAGAAATATAAGAAAACAAATGAACTGTTCCGGGTATGCGTATTCGATATAGAAAGCGAACCGGGAAAAGGAAGCCGTTTTTATTTTCGTCTACCTTCGGGGGTACGTAAAGTGATTGGCGTATTGCTTTGCTTGTTGTTGCCTGTAGGGTTTGGCTCTTGTTTGCAGACTCCGTACATCACCTATTGCAAATAAAGATTCAATTGTTATTATAACAGATTCAATTTATGAAGAATTGCTTGATATAGCATCATATTATGCCGATACTGCTTATTCTGCAAATGTACATGGAAGGTATGAGCTTGCTCTGCAATATATAGATACAGCGATGATGTTTCTGAATGAACATTATGAGAAATATGCGCATTCTAATCAGCCACATCGGCATATGAAACTTGTAGGAGAAGGAATCCCTGCAGAAATATGGTGGTGGAATGAATATTTTGACTCGGATTATCATGTAATTTTGGATATACGAAATGAGGCGGCTGTGGCTTTTCTTGCGCTAAAAGAGCTGGACGCATATAGTTATAATAATGCTGCATATACAGATTTATATAAAGTACAGGGGGAAGACCAAAATTTGGAAGGATATTGCAGGCAGTTGGAACGATCCAACACGAATAAGACGGTTGGTATCATCCTCTGTTTCGTCTTGCTGATCGTTTCTCTGATCGGCTATTATCTCTTGTATATGAGGAAGATGTTGCAGAACCGTCTGAACCTGGAACAGGTGCTTGAGATAAATCAGAAAGTTTTTGCCGCCTCTTTGGTCAGACCTCAGACTCAGGAGAACGAGGAAGCGCTTCAGAGGGAGGAAAATACACTTAAAGAGATTCCGCAGCGCATCGTGAATGAGGCTTTTGGCTCAGTAAATGAGTTGCTGACAATCAGCCTGATGGGCATTGCAGTTTATAACGAAACCACGCATCGGCTGGAATATGCTTCCTGTCCCGGACAGGAAATGCCGGAAATGGTGCAGCAATGTTTTGAAACGGGGGAATATCTCTCAGAACAGAATTTGCAGGCGATTCCGTTGATGGTGGAAGCCGGAGGTGAGCATCAATGTGTAGGTGTGCTTTATCTGGAACGGAGGGAAGGAACGCAACAAGAAACGGATCATCTTCTTTTTGAGCTGGTAGCACGTTATGTATCGATTGTGGTGTTCAATGCAGTGGTAAAGCTTGCCACGCAATACCGGGATATCGAGTCGGCACACGAGGAAACACGCCGTGCTTCGTGGGAAGACAGTATGCTTCATGTGCAGAACATGGTGCTTGATAACTGCCTTTCGACGATTAAACATGAGACAATTTATTATCCGAACAAGATTAAACAGATTATTGGTCGGTTGAATACGCAGAACCTTCCGGAAAAGGATGAACGGGAAGCTGTGGAAACGATTACAGAACTGATAGAATATTATAAAGGGATCTTTACGATTCTGAGTTCATGCGCTGCTCGACAGCTGGAGGAGGTTACTTTCCGCCGGAATACGATTCCGGTACAGGAGCTTTTTGATGCTGCTGGAAAATACTTCAGGAAGGTCACGAAAAATCGGACGGAAAGGTAGAACTAATCATAGAACCGATGGACGCCAAAGTGATCGGTGACGTGAATCAGTTGCGTTTCCTGTTTGAGAATCTGATTGATGAAGCATTGGCGGTTCGTGAAGAAGGAGTGATACGCTTGCAGGCTCGTAAGGATAACGAATATATCCGTTTCCTTTTTACGGATACCAGGCGCGAGAAGAGTGTGACGGAGCTGAACCAGTTGTTCTATCCGAACCTGGCTCGTATGACTTCCGGCGAAAAAGGGGAGTTGAGGGGAACGGAATATCTGATATGCAAGCAGATTATTCGTGACCATGATGAATTTGCGGGGCGCAGAGGATGCCGTATCAATGCCGAACCGGCAGGAAGGGGGGGAGTTTACGGTTTACTTCACCATCCCGCGCAGATAAGAAAGAAGACACATAAAAGTTATTAGATAAATAAAATGGAAGAACAGAAGTTTAAAGTTATTATTGTAGAGGACGTAAAACTGGAATTGAAAGGCACAGAAGAAATTTTCCGTCATGAGATACCCAACGCAGAAGTGATCGGCACGGCAATGACAGAAAGCGAGTTCTGGCCGCTGATGGAGGCACAGCTTCCCGATCTGGTTTTGCTGGATTTGGGACTGGGAGGTTCTACGACGATTGGCGTTGATATCTGCCGGAATATTTCAAACGTTACAAGGGGGTTCGTGTATTGATCTTTACGGGGGAAATACTGAATGAAAAACTGTGGGTGGATGTGCTGAATGCAGGAGCGGACGGCATTATTCTTAAAACAGGAGAATTACTGACCAAGACAGATGTACAAGCTGTGATGGACGGCAAGAAGCTGGTATTCAACTATCCGATTCTGGAGAAGATCGTAGACCGTTTCAAGAAGTCGGTAGCGAATGATGCCAAGCGTCAGGAAGCGGTAATCAACTATGATATTGATGAATATGACGAGCGTTTCTTCGCCATCTGGCATTAGGCTACACCAAAGATATGATTGCCAATCTGAAAGGAATGCCATTCGGCGTGAAATCACTGGAGAAACGACAGAATGACCTGATCGGACGTCTCTTCCCGAATGGAGAACGGGTGGGAGTGAACGCGACCCGTCTGGCTGTCCGTGCATTGGAATTACGCATTATCGATCTGGATAATCTGGAAGCTGATGAAGAGTAAATGGCGTATGCCGCATCCCGCTACGATGTTTCTGCTGCTGACAATGGCGGTGGTCTTTCTTTCGTGGATATGTGATATCTACGGACTGAAAGTAACGCTGCCGCAATCAGGGAGGATATTCGGGTGCAAAGCTGCTGAGTCCTGAGGGAATCCGCTGGTGGTTGCGGAATGCTATCAAGAACTTTACCGGTTTTGCTCCGCTGGGCATGGTGATTATCGCCATGTTCGGACTGGGGGTGGCCCAACATTCCGGATTTATCGATGCGTGCATCCGTCTGGGAGTGGGAAACCGGAAAGAGAAAAGAAAAGTTATCCTGTGGGTGATTGTCCTCGGATTGCTGTCGAACGTCATTGGGGACGGCGGTTATATTATTCTGCTTCCCATTGCCGCCATGCTGTTTCAGTGGGTGGGACTTCATCCGATAGCGGGGATTGTGACGGCTTACGTTTCCGTGGCCTGCGGATATAGTGCCAATATCGTACTGAGTACGATGGACCCGCTCTTGGCGCATACCACTCAGGAAGCCGCGCTCACACTGATGGGATATCAGGGAAACACGGAGCCGCTGTGCAACTACTTCTTTATGAGTGCTTCGACAGTGGTAATTACCGGGATCGTTTATTGGGTGACTCAAAAAATGGCTTCTCCCGAACCTAGGAAAATATGAGGTAGTGTGAAAGTCGAAGCTACCGCCCTTTGTCACGGAAAGAACGTCGTGCGCTGATGGTGGCTGTCACAGTGCAGGGATATACGTTGCCCTTATTTTGTGGCTTACTTTCTCCTCCTATGGTATCCTGCGTGGCGTTAACGGAGGTTTGATGCACTCGCCCTTCATAGCCGGTATCCTGTTTCTGCTATCTCTGGGCGCAGGTTTTACGGGGATGGCTTACGGATTCAGCTCCGGTCGTTATCGCAGCGATAATGATGTGATTGAAGGACTTACCCAGCGATCAAACTGCTGGTGTATATTTCGTTATTGCTTTCTTCGCTGCCCAGATGTTTGCCTGTTTCGAGTATTCTCATCTGGACAAGTGTCTTGCGATTATGGGAGCGGACCTGCTCTCTTCTTTTGAGCCGGCTCCCTTGTCCGCACTCATCTTGTTTATCCTGTTTACGGCGTTTATCAATCTGATTATGGTATCCGCCACTTCCAAATGGGCATTTATGTCTTCATCTTCATTCCGATGTTTTGCGCAGATGGGGATTTCGCCGGACGTCACGCAGTGTGCTTTCCGTATCGGAGATAGTTCGACGAATGCCATTACTCCTTTCTTATTCTATATGCCGCTGGTGTTGACGTATATGCGGCAATATGACAAACAGATCACATACGGATCGTTGCTGAAATATACATGGAGGTACTCCTTGTGCATTCTGGCAGCATGGACGTTGCTGTTTATCGTCTGGTATCTGTTGAAGATACCGATGGGGCTATAATTCACGATTCAAAGTTCCGGTTTTAATAACCGGAATTTTGAGTTTCTGAATTAATCGCTATATTTGCACCCGTCCCTTAAAGAAAAAGAACGAATGAATTACCAGAAGTCTCTGAAAAACTAATCGAACAACTGAATCAACGGTAGCACCAAAGCATTT